>ERZ1673703.381-NODE-381-length-54961-cov-24.790387_pt1 | contig 54961 bp, 51 predicted proteins | sample MGYA00580233_ERZ1673703 | MGnify/ENA primary metagenome ERZ1673703 (study PRJEB41218, sample SAMN15661748) | gut metagenome | host: Homo sapiens | place: Canada: London | collected 2015-08-20/2019-03-30 | study: EMG produced TPA metagenomics assembly of... | reverse complement strand
TCCAGCGCACCACCATGATGGTTCTGGCGGTGACGCTGCACAACATCCCGGAGGGCATGGCAGTGGGCGTAGTCTATGCCGGATATCTTGCCGGGACCGCTCAGATCACTGCCGCCGGGGCGCTGGCACTTTCCCTTGGTATTGCCATCCAGAACTTCCCGGAGGGTGCCATCATCTCCATGCCCCTGCGGGCGGAGGGAATGAAAAAGGGCCGGGCGTTCTGGGGCGGCGTACTGTCCGGCATCGTAGAGCCCATCGGGGCAGTGTTGACGATTCTGGCGGCAGGCATCGTGGTGCCTGCTTTGCCCTATCTGCTCAGCTTTGCCGCCGGAGCCATGCTGTATGTGGTGGTGGAGGAACTGATCCCGGAAATGTCGCAGGGACAGCACTCTAACGTTGGCACGGTATTTTTTGCGGTGGGCTTTAGCGTGATGATGGTGCTGGATGTGGCACTGGGGTGACGGTTGGGGGTCTTGAAAACGAAATCTCTTTCGGAATTTCCGAAAATGCCTGAACTTCTTGACAGAGGCGACCGCAAGGCGTATTATTTTGGCAGAAGGACCGCTGAAAAGCGGATTTTTATAGAGCAAAAAGTTAGTATTATCTAACTTACGACACAAGGAACTGCTGGCCTGTCACCCGGAGCGATGGGCGCACCTTGTGAAAAGCATTGCATTGTGAACGATAAACAGAAAGAGGGTGGCGTTATGTCCTTTTTTGAAAACACCCGCAAGCCCGTAGGTCTTGGCGGGAAAATCATGGTTGCCATGATGAACGTTGGCCACAGCGCAATGGCAGCATGGGGGCTGCGTTTTTTGCAGCCTGCCCCGGATGCCATGGTGCTGGACTGCGGCTGCGGCGGCGGGGCGAACATCAAAACGCTGTTGAAGCTGTGCCCCAAAGGCAAAGTGCAGGGCATCGACTATTCGGCTGTCAGCGTGGAAAAAGCGCGAAAAGTCAATGCGGGCGCCATTGCGGCAGGACGGTGTACCGTGCAGCAGGCAAGTGTGGCAGAACTGCCGTTTGAAGCGGAGCAGTTTGAGGTAGTGACCGCCTTTGAAACGGTCTATTTCTGGCCGGAACTTGTGCAGAATTTCAGAGAGGTCTATCGGGTGCTGAAACCCGGCGGGATCTTTTTCATCTGCAATGAAGCAAACGGCGAAACCGCAAAAGACGACAAATGGACACAAATCATCAATGGGATGACCATCTACACGGATACTGCCCTGAAAGCATATCTGGAGCAGGCAGGATTCTGTAAGATTCAGAGCCACAAAAATAAAAAGGGCTGGCTGTGCGTTACGGCGCAAAAGCGGTGAAATCGTGTAAGGAGGACGGAGCATGGTTTGCCTGCCGGAAAGCAGAATAAGGAGAACAGGGAGGAACCTATGAAATACAAAATCGAGAAAAACACCGTGCAGGAGACGCTGATCCTCCCACTGTATTCCCGGAAGCTGTGCACAGAGCTGTATCCGAACCTTTATCGGGACGAAACAGCGGTGCATCTGATCGACCAGATCGACTACGACTTTTCAGAGGCAGAGGAAAACTCCCGCAGCCTGATGCAGCGCTTCGGTGCTCTGGAGGTCGCCATGCGGCAGAATGACCTTGCCTTTGAGGTGCAGGCGTACCTGAAAAACCACCCCTGCGCGGCAGTGGTCAATCTGGGCTGCGGGCTGGATAACACCGGCAGAGCCTGCGACAACGGCAGCTGTAAAATCTACAATCTGGACTTCCCGGATGTTATCGCCTTGCGGCAGCAGCTGCTGCCCGCCGGGGAGCGGGAGCAAAACATCCCCTGCGACCTGAAAGACCCCGCATGGTTTGACAAGATCGATGCCTCCGGCGGGGCGGTGTTCTTTGCCTCCGGGGTGTTCTATTACTTCCTGACGGAGCAGGTCAAGGCGCTGGTGCAGGGGATGGCAGATGCTTTTCCCGGCGGAGTGCTGGTCTTTGATGCTGCCAACCGTACGGCGGTGAAGATGATCGCCAAAACGTGGCTCAGGACGGCGAAAATCAAGGATGTGGGAGCATATTTCGCGGTTTCGGATGCGAAAAGCGAGCTTTCCCCATGGGACAGCCGTTTGCAAGTATCCAGCCGGGGCTATATGCTGGGGTACAACGATTTGAAAGAGCCTTCTGTCAGCGGCTTTTTCCGATTCCTTGCAAGGATCGGGGACAACGGGATGAAAATGCAGATCGTGAGGATCAGATTCGGAGGCAGACAATGAAGTATGCAGGGATGCCCATGGGGATGTGGGTGTTGTCTGCGGCCCGTGCTGACACGATCACGCGGTATTTATTTTGCCGTTCCATGACCTGCGGCCTCTTGAATTGCACTGCGCATCATAGAAGTGACCTCGTCAATGGAGTAGCCCTCACTCCCGTGCAGACGATCTTCTTCCACGGCAAGCAGTTCCTCACGGAGCTTCAGCATTTTTTCCCGGCGGTTGTAGGTTTCGATGTCCATGACGACCAAATCACCCTCGCCGTTCTTGGTGAGAAAAATCGGCTCAGAGGTCTTTCGGCACAGATCGGCGATCTCGTTGTAATTCTGGCGGATGGCTGCGGACGGACGAATATTCATAGCTGGCATAATAGCACCTCCCGGATTCCGATAGATGATAGTAAGATTCTGATTATATTAGAATCAAATTTTACAACGAAATCAATAGAGGCAGAAAATTTAGCAGAGAGACAACAAAGCAGTTCAGCCGGATAAAACAATCGACTGAACTGCTTTGTTTTGTGAAATCACATTTGGATCAGAGGTCGGTTTCCGGGCAGACGATCGCAGTCATCTGATCGAATACATCTTCCATCTGTCGTACCAGCGTGAACTGGGTGCGGGCACGGTCGAGGTTGTGGTTCGGGCGGGCAATATGGAAATAATGGTCGCCCTCCAGATAGTCGGTCAGGAAACGGATGCCGCATTCCAGTGTCATGAGCTTCGCACCCCAAGCAAGACTCTTTTTTTCAGCTGTGTGCATGGTGGAGCCAGCAGTGGAAAGATAGCCTTTGGCAAATACTTCATACAGATGCAGGTCAAAGTGGACTTTGCTCTGATCGGGTTCATCCTCGGCGCAGTCGTTGGCACCGGTGCGGATGGAATCACCGAAATCATAAGCCGAAAGACCCGGCATCACGGTGTCGAGGTCAATGACACAGATGCCTTTGCCAGTGGCTTCATCGAGCAGAACATTGTTGATTTTGGTATCATTATGGGTGACACGCAGCGGGATCTCACCAGCGGCCAGCTGATCCAGCAGAACGTGGCAGTCCTTTTCCCGTGCACGGATAAATGCAATCTCCGGTGCAATGGTTTTGGCTCGACCCAGTGCATCGGCTGCAAGAGCTTTTTCAAAGTTTGCGTAACGGTTGGGCGTATCGTGAAAACGTGCAATGGTTTCGTGGAGGGTAGAAGCAGGATAATCGGCCAGCTGGTTCTGGAATTTGCCCAGTGTTTCTGCCACAGTGCGGAAGTCTGCCTCACAGCCGACCTGTTGCAGACAGACGGTATTCTCTACAAAATCATAGGCTCTCCAGGCATTGCCTTCAGAATCAATATAGTACGCTGCGCCGGACAGAGTGGGAATGACGTTCAGGCATTCCCGGCCAGGGTCGCCGCCCTCCGCCTGAATCTTTGCCCGTAAATGCCGGGTCACGCCACAGATGTTTTCCATCAGTCCTGCTGGATCGGTGAATGTATCGGTGTTGATGCGCTGTAAGATAAAGCGTTTGGTATGATCGGCCCGCCAGACCACAAAGGTGTCATTGATGTGGCCCTCACCATAGTGGTGTGGATCGCAGACCATCGGCCCACCAAAATCAAAGGCGGATGCAGCGGCGCAGAGAATGGGTTCGGTGACAGGTTTCATTTGAAGTTCCTCGTTTCTTTATCTTTCATGCCGTTTTGCCGGGGCAGGGCGTTGTCCCTGCCGTACCTGACGGCGGTATTCGTTGGGAGTCAGCCCTTCCGCTTTGCGGAAGCACTGGGAAAAATAGCTGGGGGACGAAAAGCCCATCAGTTCACTGATCTGAGCCAAGCTGTAACCTGTATTGCCCAGCATATATTTGCTTTCCTCAATGCGGCGGCGATTCAGATAGGTGATGGGAGAGATGCCGTACTCTTTTTGAAAGGTGTGGGCTAGATAATACTTATTGATGTGTGCGATCTCTGCCAGACGGTCAAGTGAGATGTCCTCCCGGAAGTTGCTGTCCAGATATCGCTTGATCTCTACACACTCCCGGCTGTCAGACCGTGGCGTTTCTTCCACCTGCAAAGAGAGCGTTGTGCAGCGTACCAGCCAGATCAGCAGCACCTCCAGCAAGTCCTGACAGACGGTTTCGCAGCCATCCAGACTGCGGTCGGCTTCGGCAAGCAGCATATGCAGCAGAGTGACCATCCGTTCCCGGTTTTCACGGCAGTTGAAGATAGCATAAGAAGAATCAGCCTTGCCGAATAAGATCTCAATGCCAGCCACACCCAGAACGATATATTCAAGCGGTGAAGCGTTCAGACTCAATTCCGTGTGCTCCACCTGGGGGTTCACGATGACCATGTCGTCGGGCTTTACCGGAAACAGCTGCCCGGCAAGGTAGAACTGACCTTCACCGCTGAGGCAGTAGAACAGCTCCGTGCAGGAATGGGTGTGGGTGGTGCTGTTCCAGTCACCGCCAAACCGGCTTTTGCTGATGTACAGCAGCCGGAAGGACTCCCGGGGGGCAGGGGCGTGCTGGATATCAAAGCGTTGGGTGCTCATAACACAACGGCTCCTTTGAGTGATGCAAAAAACATAAAAATAAAAGCAAGATAATTAAAAAAGAGATGTCAAAATGATACGATGTCTCGTAGGCTTTTTTCCATTATAGAGGGAAAGCGAGAAAAAAGCAAGCCCTGTTTTTTAGTGGGTCCTCTATTTTTTGTTCCGGAAAAACTTTGGAATATGTCAAAAAGGTTACAGACAAAGGCAATTTGCCCAAAGCAACCTCTTGAATTTAGCGACTTTGCTGAAAGAAAATTCCAGAGAGCAAGATTTCTAAAAAAAGAAACAACAAACCCCTTGTTCGAGAAGGCGAAAAAACTTATATTGGAGACAGAAAAACACACAGCCCTCCCGGGCAAAACCTGTTTGCCCCGGCTGTGTTTGAACGAGATCAAATGATGGAGGATACACTATGAAACGCATTTCTCGTCGCAATTTCCTGAAAGCGGCTGGCGTGGGTGCCGCTGCACTGAGCCTGGCTGCCTGTGGTGGTGCTGCCAGCTCCACTGCCCCCAGCACCGCTTCTTCCGCTGCTTCTGCTGCAGCTGAGGATGTGACCATCAAGGTTGCTGCCATCGAGACTGGCTACGGTGCTGAGATGTGGAAGAAGGTCACCGAGGCCTTTACCGCTCAGACCGGCATCAAGGTGGAACTGACCACCGATAAGAAGCTGGAGGACGTCATCGGACCTTCCATGCAGGGCGGCGATTACCCCGACGTGATCCACCTGGCTACCGGCCGTGAGGCTGCCCTCACGGAGCAGTTCATCAAGGGAAACCTGATCGCTGACATCACCGACGTGCTGAGCATGACCGTGCCCGGCGAGAGCAAGAAGGTCAGCGAGAAGATCGCCGGCGGCTTTACCGACACTTCTCTCACCAACCCCTACGGCGATGGCAAGACCTACCTGGCCCCCATGTTCTACAGCCCCTGCGGCCTGTTCTACAATGCCGGCTTCCTGAAGGAAAAGGGCTGGGACGTGCCCAAGACCTGGGACGAGATGTGGGAGCTGGGCGAAAAGGCAAAGGCTGAGGGTACTTACCTGTTCACCTACCCCACCACCGGTTACTTCGACGCTTTCTTCTATGCTCTGATGTACGCAGCAGGCGGCCCCGAGTTCTTCAACAAGGCCACCCACTACACCGAGGGCATCTGGGACACCCCCGAGGCAAAGACCTGCTTTGATATCGTGGCAAAGCTGGCTTCCTACACCAACCCCATCACCCCCGCACAGGCCAACGATCAGGACTTTACCCAGAACCAGCAGCTGGTGCTGGACAACAAGGCCCTGTTCATGCCCAACGGCACCTGGATCGTGGGCGAGATGGCCGAGGCTCCCCGTGCGGATGGCTTTGAGTGGGGCATGACCGCTCTGCCGGCTGTGCAGGCTGGCGGCGACGGCTACAGCTACACCTGGTTTGAGCAGGCATGGATCCCGGCCGGTGCCGAGCATCTGGATGCTGCCAAGCAGTTCGTGGCTTACCTGTACAGCGACGAAGCCTGCAAGCTGTTTGCTGAAAGCGGCGCGATCCAGCCTGTGCTGGGCATCGCCGACAGTCTGGAAGGCGACAACAAGATGTTCTACTCCATCTACGACAACGGCGCAAAGGCAGCTATGGGCAACTTTGCTTCCTTCACCGCTATCCCCGGTGTGGAAGTCCGCACCGTGTTCTTTGACCCCGTCAACTCTCTGGTGTCCGGCAGCATGACCGAGCAGCAGTGGATCGACGGCATCAAGTCCGCCAGCGACCAGATGCGTGCCAACATCATCGAGTAAAAACGAAGCTGCATCTGAAAACAGCTTCCAAGGCCCTGCCCAGCGGAGGCGGTTTTGACCGCCTCCGCTTTTTTGGGTTTCTGGATTCCAGTAGAAAGGAACGGTTTGTCTATGAAATCTGACAAAAGCCGCAAACGGTTCGTGTTCCTCTGTGTGGCACCGGCCACCATCCTGTTTTTTATTTTTATGATTTTGCCAACCCTCAATGTGTTCCGCATGAGCCTGTATGAGCGTGGAGCCTACTCGCCAAACGAAACCTTTGTCGGGCTGAAAAATTTTCAGCATCTGCTGAAGGACACCCAGTTCATCCGCTCCATGCAGAACATGATCCTGCTGGTGGTGGTCGTTACCATCATCACCTTTGCGTTTGCGCTGGTGTTTGCAGCCATCCTGACCCGCGAAAAAATCAAGGGGCAGAATTTCTTCCGCATCATTTTCTACATCCCGAACATCCTGTCTGTGGTCGTCATCGCCGGTATCTTCTCTGCCATCTATAAGCCGGAGAATGGCATGCTGAACAGCATCATCGGGCTGTTCCGGGATATGACTGACCCTATCCTCTGGAAAGGCGAAAAGCTGGTCATTCCGTCCATCATCATTGCAATGGTTTGGCAGGCTGTGGGCTACTACATGGTGATGTATATGGCTTCCATGTCCTCGGTGCCTGCCAGCTTGTACGAGAGTGCCAATCTGGATGGAGCAGGCCGTCTGACTCAGTTCTTCCAGATCACGATTCCGCTGGTCTGGACGAACATCCGTACCACCCTGACCTTCTTTATCATTTCCACCATCAATATGGCGTTCCTGTTCGTCAAGGCGATGACCAGCGGCGGGCCGAACGGTGCCTCGGATGTGGCTCTGAACTATATGTACAGCCAGAAAGATGCAGGTCTGTACGGTTACAGCATGGCAATCGGTGTGGTTATCTTCCTGTTCTCGTTCGCCTTGTCCGCCTGTGTCAATCGTGCCACCAGCCGTGAACCGCTGGAGTTTTAAGGAGGAAAAACATGAAGAAAACGGAAGAAAAATCCTCCCGTTCGGCGGAGGGCCTGTACAAATTTTTTATCTATTTTGTGCTGATCCTGCTGGCTGTGACGATCATTGTGCCGGTGGCATGGGTGTTTATGGCATCCATCAAGCAGAACTCGGAGTTCTACGGCAATCCGTGGGCACTGCCTGCCGGATTCTACTGGCAGAACTTCGTCAATGCGTGGAATGGAGCCAAGATGGGCGAATATATGCTCAACTCCGTTCTGGTCACAGCGCTGGCTCTGGTGCTGTTGCTGGTGATTGCGCTGCCGGCGGCTTACTGCCTGTCTCGTTTCCGGTTCAAGGGGCGCAAGCTGCTGAACACGCTGTTTATGGCAGGTCTGTTCATCAATGTCAACTATATCGTAGTTCCCATCTTCCTGATGCTGCGTGACGGTGATGTGTGGCTGAAAAACCATATCGGCAGCGGCTTTTTGCTGAACAACCTGTTCGTTCTGGCTGTCGTGTATGCCGCCACGGCCCTGCCCTTTACCATCTACCTGCTGTCGGGCTATTTTGCCACTTTGCCCCACGACTTTGAAGAAGCTGCCTACATCGACGGTGCAAGCTACTTCTCCACCATGACCCGTATCATTTTCCCAATGGCGAAGCCGTCGATCATCACCATTATTCTGTTCAACTTCCTGTCTTTCTGGAATGAGTACATCATCTCCATGACTCTGATGAGTTCCACCAACGCACCCCGTACTCTGCCAGTGGGTCTGCTGAATCTGATGCAGGCTCAGCAGAGTGCTGCGCAGTACGGCACCATGTACGCAGGTCTTGTGCTGGTGATGCTGCCCACTCTGATTTTGTACATCTGTGTGCAGAAGCAGCTGACACAGGGCATGACGGTGGGCGGCTTGAAAGGATAAGGTGACAAAACATGAAAACATTCTGGAAAACGCATCCTGCCCTGCGCATCATGCTGATGATCGTACTGTTTGTGCTGTCCATTGCATTGGTGGTGGCAGGCTGGAAAATGACCGGACAGCTGGCAGGGCTTGGCATCATGCTTGTGGGCGTGGCACTGCTGCTGGCAGTATTGGCCATTTACAATGCAACCTATCAGGATTGAGGATAAGAGAGGAAAACTATGGAAGATAAGTGCAAGACCGGGCGCGTTACCATTCCGACCGACCTGGATGTGGTGCCCGAAACGTTGGAGATTCTGAAAAAGTGGGGTGCGGATGCCATCCGTGACTGCGATGGTACGGATTTTCCGCAGGAACTGAAAAACGCCGATGCAAAGATCTATTCCACCTATTATACCACGCGCAAGGATAACGCATGGGCCAAAGCAAACCCGGACGAGGTGCAGCAGTGCTACATTATGACGGGCTTCTACACCGCCCCCGGCGAGACCGTGACCATCCCTCTGATGAAAGGTATCAGCCCGGAGCTGATGAAAGTGAACGATCACGATGACATCACCCGCTGGTGGGAGGTCATGGATCGCTCCACGGGTCAGCCTGTGCCGCCAGAACAGTGGAGCTATGCGGATGGCAGCGTGACCGTGCAGGCGGTGCCGTTCCATGAGTATACCGTGAGCTTCCTTGCCTACCTCATCTGGGATCCGGTGCATATGTACAATGCCACCACCAACGGCTGGACGAATTTCGAGCATCAGATCACATTTGATGTGCGCCAGCCGAAAACCCACAAATATTCCATGGAGCGTCTGCGGAAATTCATTGCAGAGCATCCGTATGTGAACGTCATCCGCTATACCACGTTCTTCCATCAGTTCACCCTGATCTTTGATGAACTCAAGCGGGAAAAATTCGTGGACTGGTATGGCTATTCTGCTTCCGTCAGCCCCTATATCCTCAATCAGTTTGAGCAGGAAGTGGGTTACAAGTTCCGCCCGGAGTATATCATCGACCAGGGCTACTACAACAACCAGTATCGTGTGCCCAGCAAGGAATACCGTGATTTTCAGGCGTTCCAGCGGCGCGAAGTAGCAAAGCTGGCCAAAGAAATGGTGGACATCACGCACGAGTGCGGCTGCGAGGCGATGATGTTCCTGGGCGATCACTGGATCGGCACCGAGCCTTTTATGCCGGAGTTCAAGACCATCGGGCTGGATGCCGTGGTGGGCAGCGTGGGCAATGGCTCCACGCTGCGCCTGATCTCCGACATTGAGGGCGTGAAGTACACGGAAGGACGCTTTCTGCCTTACTTCTTCCCGGACACGTTCCATGAGGGCGGCGACCCGGTGAAAGAAGCCAAGGAAAACTGGGTCACAGCCCGACGCGCCATCCTGCGCAAGCCCATTGACCGCATTGGCTATGGCGGCTATTTGAAGCTGGCATTGCAGTTCCCGGAGTTTGTGGACTATGTGGAAAGCGTCTGCAAGGAGTTCCGCGAACTGTATGAGAATATCAAGGGCACTACGCCTTACTGCGTCAAACGGGTGGCGGTGTTGAACTGCTGGGGTAAAATGCGGGCATGGGGCTGTCACATGGTGCATCATGCCCTCTACTACAAGCAGAATTACAGCTATTCGGGCGTGATCGAAATGCTGTCCGGCGCACCGTTTGATGTGAAGTTTATCAGCTTTGAGGATATCAAGAACGATCCGAAGCTGCTGGAAACAGTGGATGTCATCATCAATGTAGGCGATGCCGACACCGCCCACACTGGCGGTATCTGGTGGGAAGACCCGGAAATCTCCTCCGCCATTCGCCGGTTCGTCTGGAACGGCGGCGGCTTCATTGGCGTTGGAGAACCGTCCGGTCATCCATATCAGGGTCATATCCTCCAGATGGCCAGTGTTCTGGGCGTGGAGGAAGAAAATGGCTTTACCCTGAACTACGACAAGTACAACTGGGAAGAGCATCCGAATCATTTCATCTTGCAGGATGCTGACCAGCCCATCGACTTCGGTGAGGGAAAGAAGAACATTTATGCCCTGGAAGGCACGGAAGTGCTGGTGCAGCGGAATAAGGAAGTGCAGATGGCGGCGCATGATTTCGGCAAGGGACGTGCCGTATATATCAGCGGTGTGCCGTATAGTTTTGCCAACAGCCGCACCCTTTACCGAGCCATCTTGTGGAGTGCCCACAGCGAGGATGAACTGCACACTTGGTTCAGTTCCAACTACAATGTGGAAGTCCATGCTTATGTCAAAAATGGCAAGTATTGCGTTGTGAACAACACTTACGAGCCGCAGGATACCACAGTTTATACGACGGATGGCAACAGCTTTGACCTGCATCTGGATGCCAATGAAATCAGATGGTATGAAATTTAAGTTCTCCTTCTTATCGAGGACGAGATTATGGGATTGGGCGGAATTATTGTATGGACGAGCATCTGTCCAAGCCGGTGGACATTGCGGTGTTGGAGCGTGCTGTCCGGAAGTACCTTGTTACCCCTCCCCGAAAATGAGAGACCGTCAACCGAGATTTACCCGGTGAGCCCCTGAACGAATACAAGAAAAAGGACAGAACTGCATGACAGCAGTTCTGTCCTTTTTGCGTATTCCGGTCAAAAATAGGTCACCGCCAGCCCCGGGCCGCGGGGTCCAGCATTTCGGCGGCAGAGTAGAGCAGGGCATTGCAGATGGCGGCGGCCACGTTGCTGCCGCCCTTGCGGCCCATGGCCACGATGGCGGGTACGCCAAAGGCTTCGCAGGTGGCAAACAGCCGCTCCTTGCTCTCCACCACATTCACGAACCCCACCGGTACGCCAATGACCAGTGCAGGACGCAGCCCGGCTTCGATCTGGTCGGCGATGGTCAGCAGGGCGGTGGGGGCGTTGCCCACGGCCAGCACGGCACCGGGGTGCTCCTGCGCGGCCCGCTGCATGGAAGCCACCGCCCGGGTGGTGCCGCCTGCTTTGGCAAGGGCGGCCACCTCCGGGTCAGCCATGTAGCACAGGGCCGTGCCGCCCAGGCGGGCAAGGCCGGGCTTGGTGATGCCGGCCAGCGCCATGTTCGTGTCGGTGATGATGGGAGTGCCCGCCCGCAGGGCCTTCACCCCGGCCGCCACGGCACCGGGGGTGAAGCGCAGATTCCGGGCATAGTCAAAGTCGGCGGTGGTGTGGATCACCCGCTTGACCACGGCGGCGGTTTCCGGCGGAGGCGTCAGGCCCAGTTCCGCCAGCTCGGCTGTGATGATGGAAAGGCTTGTCCGCTCGATGTCGGCGGGCAGATGATGCTGCGGGGTCATACGCGGTTCCCTCCTTTGCGGTCCATGCCCATGGCGGCGTATACGGCATCCATGTCCAGCGCGGCCCGCACGCCGTCGGCCAGCAGGTCGAACTGCTGCTGCCGGTACTGCTCCATCGAGAGCAACGGTGCGTCGGCGGGGGCGATGCCCTTCTTTTTGCACAAAAATGCGGTGAGCTTTTCGGTCAGCTCGCCGGTGTCAAACAGCCCATGCAGGTAGGTGCCGAACACATTGGCCTGCACACACCCTTCCGGCGTGCCGTCGGCCAGAATGCAGAACGGGCTGCCCTGCACTGTCGTGCGCCCGGCGTGGATCTCGTAGCCGGTCAGCTTTGCCCCGGCAAAGGGGATGGCCTCGGCGGTGGCATGGGTCTGGCGCAGCTGCTTTTCGGCGTTGAACACGGTGTCCGTGGGCAGAAGCGCCAGCCCGCGCAGGGTGCAGGGGGTGCCGCTTTCTTCGCCGTCCGGATCGGCAAGGGTGTGCCCCAGCATCTGGTAGCCGCCGCACACGCCCAGCACAGGGGTGCCCTGCGCGGCCAGCTTGAGCACCGCCGCTTCCAGCCCGCACTGACGCAGCCACAGCAGGTCGTCTATGGTGTTTTTGGTGCCGGGCAGGATCACCACATCCGGCGTGCCCAGCTGGCGGGGGCTCTGCACATAGCGCACCCCCAGCAGCGGGTGCTGTTCCAGCGGCATGAAGTCGGTGAAGTTGGAGATGTGCGGCAGGCGCAGAATGGCCGCATCCAGTGGTTTGACGGCCCGCCCTGCCTCCAGCCGGGTGGAAAGGGAATCCTCATCCTCAATGTCCACCTTCAGGTAGGGGATGACCCCCAGCACCGGCAGCTGCGTTTTTTCTTCCAGCATGGCAAGGCCGGGACGCAGGATCTCCACGTCGCCCCGGAACTTGTTGATGAGCAGCCCCTTGATGCGGGTCCGCTCGTCCGGCTCCAGCAGGGCCACCGTGCCGTACAGCTGTGCAAAGACGCCGCCCCGGTCGATGTCTCCGGCCAGCAGCACAGGGGCGTCCACCAGCTTGGCAAGGCCCATGTTCACAATGTCGTCGGCTTTCAGGTTGATCTCGGCCGGGCTGCCAGCTCCCTCAATGACGATGATGTCCACCTCTTCGGCCAGACTGTTGTAGGCGGCAAGGATGTCCGGGATCAGCGACCGCTTCATTTTAAAGTAGGCGGCGGCGGGCATCTGCCCCCGCACCTCGCCGTTCACAATCACTTGACTGCCGGTGTCGCTGCTGGGCTTGAGCAGGATGGGGTTCATGCGCACGTCCGGTTCCATCCCGGCGGCCTGCGCCTGCACCACCTGCGCCCGGCCCATTTCCAGCCCGTCCCGGGTCACAAAGCTGTTCAGGGCCATGTTCTGGCTCTTGAAAGGAGCCACCCGGTAGCCGTCCTGTGCAAAAATGCGGCACAGTGCGGCGCACAGCAGGCTTTTGCCTGCACCGCTCATGGTGCCCTGCACCATAATGCAGGTTGCTTTGTTCATGCCAGTACCTCCGCAAGGGTCTTTAACAGTTCATCGTTTTCCGGCCCGGTACGCACGGCGGTGCGGTACCAGCTGCCGTCCAGCCCGGGGTAGTTGCTGCAGCTGCGCAGCACCACGCCCCGCTGCCGCAGGGCATCGCCCAGCGTTTCCGGCCCCTGGAACAGCAGGTAGTTTGCGCGGCCGTCCAGCACCCGCAGGCCCAGTGCCCGCAGCCCGGCCGTGAGCCGGGGCCGCTGCTGCGCAATGAGTGCCCGCACCTGTGCCACATAGGCCGTTTCGTCCAGTGCGGCAAGCCCGGCGGCCTGCGCCAGACTGGACACCGCCCACGGCTGCCCGGCGGCCTGCATGGCTTCCAGCAGGGCCGTGTTGGCACACAGGCAGTACCCCAGCCGCACCCCGGCCATGCCGTACAGCTTGGTAAAGGCCTTGAGGATCAGCAGATTTTTGCTGTCCAGCAGGGCTTTGGCGGTCAGGGCGTCGCAGTCGGGCAGAAAATCCAGAAAACATTCGTCCACCACCAGCAGTGCCCCGCAGGCTTCGCACCGGCGCAGGATGCGCTCCACAAGGGGCAGCGGCGTGAGCTGCCCGGTGGGGTTGTTGGGCTGGCAGAGAAATACCATGTCCACCTCCGGCGTGATGGAGGAGAGGATGGAATCCGTCACGGCAAAATCGACCTCTGCCTGCAGAAAATGTCGCCGCACCGCACAGCCCGCACTTTCCAGCGCGGCGGCGTACTCGGCAAAAGTGGGGGCGGTCACCAGCGCGGTGCGGGGTTTTGCCGCCCACGCCAGCCGGAAGATCAGGTCTGCCGCGCCGTTGCCGCAGAGAATAGATTCTGCCGGAATCCCCTCGTGCGGGGCCAGCTTTGCCCGCAGTGCCCGGCACAGGGGGTCGGGGTAGCGGTCGGCGTGAGACAGGGCAGCAGCAATGGCGTTCGCCACGCCCTGCGGCAGGCCCAGCGGGCTCACGTTGGCCGAAAAATCCAGCGCGTCGTGCCCGTACTGTGCCCGATATCCGGCCCAGTCGCCGCCGTGTGTCAGCTGTGTCATAAGATCACCCCTCGGATCGCCAGCCCCAGCAGCAGGGCCAGCAGGCTTTCGGCATACATCATTTTATTGGCGCGGCGGATGTCCTCCGGCTCAATGGGACGCAGGGCGTCGCCAATGGTAGGCTTGGGGTAATATTCCCCAAAATAGTAGGCAGGCCCGGCCAGCTGTACGCCCAGTGCTCCGGCACACGCGCTCTCGGTCTGGGCACTGTTGGGGCTGGCATGGTTGCGCCGGTCCCGCCGCCAGATACGCCACGCCCCTTTGGCGCTGTTGCCGGTCAGGGCCGCCGCCGCGCACCACAGCAGACCCGCCAGACGGCTGGGCAGATAGTTTGCCGCGTCGTCCAGCTTGGCGGGGATGCGGCCGAAGTAGAGGTACTTTTCGTTTTTGTAGCCCAGCATGCTGTCCATGGTGTTGATGGCCTTGTAGGTCAGCGCCAGCGGTGCCCCGCCGATGAGCATATACAGCAGCGGCGCGATCACGCCGTCGCTGGCATTTTCGGCCACGGTCTCCACGGCGGCTTTGGTCACACCCTCAGCGGTCAGATTCTGGGTGTCGCGGCCCACGATACGGCTCACAGCCTTGCGGGCTGCGGGCAGGTCGCCCTTCACAAGCTCCTTGTGCACGTTCATGCTCTCCTGCGCAAGGCCCTTTGCGGCCAGTGCCTGCCCGCACCAGAACATCTGTACGGCCAGCCCCAGCCACGGGCTGAGCTTTGCTGCGCCCAGGCAGACAAGGCCGGTGCACACAAAGGTGCCCACCGGCAGGCAAAAAGCCACGATGCCGCCGCCCAGCAGTTCGCCCTGGGGCGTTTTGGGCAGGCGGGCGCGCAGGCGCTTTTCCAGCGCGGAGATGGCCTTGCCCATGAGCACCACCGGGTGGGGCAGCCACGCGGGGTCGCCGAAGAGGGTGTCCAGCACAAAGCCGCCCAGAACGGCCAGCCCGGTCATACGTCGGCCTCCCTGGTGTACTGCACGGTCTTTACAAGGTGCAGCACCCGCTTGTCGGCCCAGTCGGCGGCGTCCAGCACAAAGCCGCCCGCGTTGGGGCCGCACCATTCGTAGTAGTCTTTATGGGGCAGGGCGTAGCGCTCCAACGCGGCCATCTGGGTGCCGCCGTGGGCCAGGATGACCAGAAGTTCCTCACCGTCGGCCAGTGCCTTGTCCACCAGTGCCGAAAAGGCGCGGCAGATGCGCTCAGAAAAAGAGGCCTTGGTCTCGCCGTCCGGGCAGGGGCTCTCACAGTTGGCGGCCACCCAGGCCAGATAGTCCGGGTCGTGCTCCATCTCGATGTAATTGCGGCCCTCAAAGCTGCCGAAGCACATCTCCTTCAGGCCGTCCACCACCACCAGCTTTGCAGTGGGAAACAGCACCTCAGCGGTCTGCCGGGTGCGGCACAGCGGGGTGATGTACACGGTTTTGGGCTCAATGTCTGCCTTGCGCAGCATCGCGCGGCCAGCGGCAGAAAGCGGGATGTCCCGCTGGCCCTGATAGCGTTTCTCGGCATTGTATTCGGTCAGGCCGTGGCGCAGGAAATAGATCAGCATGTTGGCAGTTCTCCTTTCAGAACGGTGGGGATGCCGCAGAACATCTGCACAACGCAGTCTGCCCGTGCGGCCAGCAGACAGGCCAGCCGCCCGGCGGCTTCGCGTCCGGCACGTTCGGCGGGGTCCATGGGTACCACGCCGCCGCCCACCTCGGTGGCAAGCACGATATCGTAAGCGGACAGCTCGTCCGCGAGTTTTTCCAGATTTTCGGCCCCGGCGGCCAGCTCCTGTACATCGCAGATGCACCGTCCGGGCAGGGTCTTGGCAAAGGTGCGCTTGCCGCTGTAAAGCGGCCCGGTGATAAAGATCATAACTGCCCTCCCCACTGGCAGGCACACAGTGCCGCCAGCATCCAGATCTCGGTTTTCTGCAAAAACCATCCGGCCAGATCACCGGTGATGCCGCCGAACTGCTTGCAGGCAACGGCGTGGTACCGCCACAGCACAGCCAGTGCGGCCAGCACCAGCGCCCAACCACCCAGTGCCAGCATGGCGCAGCACAGTACAGCGGCCAGAAGGGCCAGCACCCGGCGTACAGTGGCTCTGTCGGCTGCCGAGGCAAAGGTGTGGGCAAGGCCGGTGTTCTTTGCCATGGGGAACGCCGCCACCGCATAGCCGGAGAGCGCCCGTTCCAGCACCAGTGCCATCATCCAGAGCAGCCCTGCCTGCGGGGTGAACTGTACACAGGCGCACAGGGCCAGATAGGCCGCAAAGTAGCTGCACAGACGGATCACGGCAAAGGCTCCGCAGTGAGGGTCCTTTAAGATCTCCAGCTTCTTTTCCCGGTCGCCGTAGCTCGAAAGTGCGTCGCAGGTGTCGGCGTAGCCGTCCAGATGGATGCCGCCGGTGACCCAGACCGGGATCAGGCAGAAGCCCGCCGCCCGCGCCGCACCCGGCAGGGGCAGCACGCCGCACAGGAACCACAGCAGCCCGATGACCACCCCGATGAGCGGGAAAGCGCACATCGCATACCGCATGTTCTTTTCGGTCCAGTTGAACTGCGGCACCGGCACAGCCGAAAACATGGCGAACGCCACGGCAACGGTCTGCAAAACGATCATTTTTCCACTCCTTTATAATAAACAGGGATGCCGCACACCACCCGCACCACGGCGTCGGCCCGGGCGGCCAGCGCGTTGTTCACCTGCGCCAGCGCCAGCAGATAGCGGTCGGTGTCGCCTGCGTAGTCGGCCCCGCCGCTGAACACCTCGTTGGAGACGACGATCAGGGTTTCACACTGGGCATACACGGCGTCCAGCCCGGAAAGAATGGCCTGCGCGGTCTGCGGCCCGGCCCCGGCGGGATCATAGAGCTCGTTGGCAGTCAGGTTGCCCAGATCTTCCAGCAACGCGGTACCACGGGCGGGCAGATGCACGGCGTCCAGATGCAGGGGGCACTCCACCGTTTCAAACTGTTTTGCCGCCCGCATTCTGCGGTGCTTTTCCACCCGGGCGGCACATTCGGCGTCCCACACCTGCATGGTGGCCAGATAATAGCGCGGCAGAGTGCTGCGCAGTACCAGACTCTCGGCGTATTCGCTTTTTCCGCTGGCCGCCCCGCCGATCACCAGCGTCAGCATTGCGGGGTGTACGGCGTGATGCCGCCCTCCGCAAAGGAATAACAGTGGTCGTACACCGCCAGTGCCATGTCCCACAGCGGGAGGCTGGCCACAGCGCCGGTGCCCTCGCCCAGATGCAGCCCGGCGGTGAGAAGCGGGGCCTTGCCCAGTGCATCCAGCACCAGACGGGCGGCAGGCTCCGAGGAACAGTGACTGGCAAACACCGCTTTGGCCGCGGCAGGGCACAGCCGCACGGCGCACAGGGCTGCCACGCCGCTGATGAAGCCGTCCATTACCACGGGCACGCCTTCCAGCGCACCGCCCAGAAAGACGCCGCACAGCCCGGCAAGATCAAAGCCGCCCAGCTTGGTCAGCACGTCCAGAGGGTCTGTGGGGTCCGGCTCGTTGCGCCGGATGCCCCGGCAGATGGCATCCACCTTGCGGGCCAGCCCTTCATCCGAAAGGCCGGCTCCCCGGCCGGTCATCCGTTCCACCGGCTGGCCCAGCAGCACCGCTGCCACCGCACTGGAAGTGGTGGTGTTGCCAATGCCCATTTCGCCGGTGGCCAGCAGCTGCACACCGGCAGCTTTCTGCTCCTGCACCAGCCGGATGCCCCGGCCGACGGCCTCCACAGCCTGGGCGCGGGTCATGGCGGGACCCTGCGTGAAATCGGCAGTACCGGCGGCAATGCGGCAGTCTGCCACCCCCGGCACCGGGTCTCCGGCCATGCCCATGTCCACGGGCACCACATCGCAGTGGGCAGTACGGGCCATCTGGCACACGCTGGTACGCCGGGCAGCCAGATTCTCCGCCACTGCGCGGGTCACGCTCTGGGCGGTCTGGCTCACGCCCTGAGCCACCACGCCGTTGTCGGAGCAGAGCACCAGCACAGCCCGGCGGGAAACATCCAGCGCTGCACTGCCGGTGAGGGCGGCGGCATCTTCCAGCAAAGTTTCCAGTGCGCCCAGCCCGCCCAGAGGTTTGGCCAACCCGGCCCAGTGGGCGTGGGCGGCGGCGCGGGCAGCTTCATCCGGCGGGGTGATGCCGGAAAGTAAAGTTTTCAGTTCCGTTTCAGTCATGTGTGTTTCTCTTTTGTCGTTGATAGAACTTCGCACCACTTACAAAGCGGCGGGGCAGGGGAGTGCCTGCCCAGTAAAGATGCGGGAAACCGGCGTACAAACTCATGCTTGCAAATCCGCATTCCCACTGTACTTTTTCGCTTTTCCAAACGGAAAAGCCCGAACCATTGTCGGTGGAATCCCAGTGGTGGAATTCGTGAATATACAAATGCTCTCCGGCATGGAACAGCAGGCTGGCGGCTTTGGCGGTCATGTCGGCATAGCCGAACCGCACCAGCCGCCCCACCTTGACGCCTTTGCCGGGCAGAACGCCTGCCATGGGCCAGGCGGTACCGCTGGCATCTTCCAGCGTCTGCCCCAGATACAGAAAGCCGCCGCACTCTGCCACCGTGGGCAGGCCGCCATTTACGGCATCCCGGATGGCATCGCGCATGGTTTTGTTTTCGCTCAGCGGCCGGGCATACAGTTCCGGGTAGCCGCCGGGCAGATACAGCCCGCAGATGTCCTCCGGCAAGGCGGTGTCGTGCACCGGACTGAAGAACACCAGCTCTGCCCCGGCAGTGCGCAGGCAGTCCAGCGTTTCGGCGTAGGCAAAGCAGAATGCCTTATCCTGTGCCACAGCAATGCGGACGCCCGCCGTTTGCAGAGCAGGCGGCGGCACCGGGGCAGGAGCCGGTCGTTCGGTCAGCGCTTCCAGCGTTGCCCAGTCCAGATTTGCTTCCAGTGCATCGGCCAGCAGGCCGATCTTCTGGGCAAGATCGGTGATCTCTCCGGCGGTTTTCAGGCCCAGATGGCGGCTCTCCACCACCGCCTGCGGCAGGCGGGGCAGATACCCCAGCACCGGCAGGCCGGTCTCGGTTTCCAGCAGGGGCTTGAGCATCCGGAAGAGCTTTTCGGAGCAGTCATTCAGCAGGATGCCTGCAATGTGGCTCTCCGGTTTGAAATGCACAAGGCCCTGGATCTCTGCGGCCAGCGTCACACTGGCCCCCTTGGGCTGTACCACCAACAGTGCCGGCAGGTCCAGCGCATCGGCCAGCTCCCAGGCACTGGCGCGGGTGGTCAGGCCCTGCCCATCGTAAAAACCCATGGCCCCTTCGCACACCACAGCCCCGTGTCCGGCAGCATAATGGGCGTACAGTTCCCGTACCGTATTTTTGGCAGAAAGATAAAGATCCAGATTGTGGCTCTCCACCCCCAGCACCGACCGGTGGAACATGGGGTCGATGTAGTCCGGCCCGCTCTTGAAGGCGCAGGGGTCCATGCCCCGCTTTTTCAACGCGGCCAGCAGGGCGCAGGTGACGGTGGTCTTGCCGCTGCCGGAACGCGGTGCGGCGATGACGAACTGCATCATTTGCGTTCTCCCGTGATCAGAAAAATGGGGTTGTTGGCGGTCAGCAGGTGGAGCCTGCCTGCCGGTCTGGTACGGCTCACGGCAAGCTGGGTCACCTCAGCGGAAAGGCCATGAGCCGTAAGGGCTGCAATGGCGGCGCTCAGGGATTCCAGCGCAATGGCGGCAATGCAGATGCGCGCATTGGCGTTTTTGGCCAGAACCGTGTCCACCACCGCGGCCATGCTGCCCTTGGTGCCGCCAATGAACACGGCATCCGGGGCAGGCAGGGCTTCCAGTGCGGCAGGGGCACGGCCCTCAATGAGGGAGAGGTTCCACGCCGCAAATTTTTCGCGGTTCCGGCGGATGAGGGCGCAGGCGTCCGGCTCACACTCCACCGCATACACATGCCCCTGCGGGGCGGCCAGTGCCAGCTCCACGCTCACGCTGCCGGTACCGGCCCCCACGTCCCACAGGGTATCGGCGGGGCGCACGGCCAGTTTGGCCAGCGCGGCGGCCCGCACTTCCTGCTTGGTCATGGGCACCTCGCCCCGGATGAAGGCCTCATCCGGCAGGCCGGGGGTGCGGCGTTCCGGGTGCACGGCATGTTCCACCAGCAGGACACTCAGGGAAGCAAAGGCCTGCCCGGCCAGTTCCTGCGCGGTGCCAAAGTGGATCTTTTCGTCGGGCGTGCCAAGGTTTTCGCCCACAAGGGCGTGGGCATCGCCCAGCCCGGCGGCGGTCAGTGCGGCACACAGGGTGGCCGGGGTCTCGGCCCCGCCGGTGAGAAAGAATACGGTTTTATGGTTCATGCAGGCAGACACCGGGTCGCAGGCACAGCCGTGGGCAGAAACAAGAGTCCAGTCCTGCCAGGGGCGGCCTACGGCGGCGGCCAGCAGCTGTACGCTGGAAAGGCCGGGCAGCACCCGGCAGGAGATGCCAAAGGCCCGCAGCATGGGCAGCAGCTGGGATGCGCCGGAGTAGAACCCGGTATCGCCGCTGTACACCAGCGCAATTTCCTCGTCCGGGTGCGCGGCCAGACAGGCCAGAATTTCGTCCGGTTTGTACAGGGCCTGCCGGTTTCTGGTGCATCCCTCCGGCAGAGCAGCCAGCAGGCGCTTTGCACCCAGAATGCGGTCGGCACCCTGCAGGGCGGCAAGACCCTGTACGGTCAGGCTGCCGGGGGTGCCGGAGCCCATACCAATGAGTGTGATCATCCTTTCAGCACCTCCCTGCAGCGGGTCAGGATCTGGTCTGCCGTCTCACCGGTCTCGGCCGGGCGGCAGATCACGATGAGCTGGACGCCGGTGTCGGCGGCAGCCTGCGCTTTCTCGGCAAAGCCACCGGCGGCCCCGCCGTCCTTGGTCACGAGAAAGCGAATGGAGAATTGCTCCAGCAGGGCCCGGTTCAGCGCGTAGGAGAACGGCCCCTGTAAAGCAAGGATATTCTTGTGGGGGATGTGCGCGGCCTCGCAGGCGGCAATGCCGTCCAGCGTGGGCAGCACACGGGGGTACAGCCGTTCCGGGGCCAGCTGCGCAAAGGCAGGCAGCTCCTTGGCCCCGGTGGCCAGCAGGACATTGCCCTGCGTTTGGACCAGAAAATCCGCCACATGTGCCGCCGACTGGAACACCATGCTCCCGGCAGGCAGGGGGCTTTGCGCACGCAGCAGCCGGTGATATTCCACCCCGGCGGTGCGGCAGGCCGTGCGGATGTTGCGGGTGGCGTCCACTGCATAGGGGTGGGTGGCGTCTACGCACAGGTCGGCTCCCTGCACAAGGGCGGCCATCTCGTCCGGGGTCAACCGGCCGCAGTGCACTGTGATGCCGGCAAAGCTGCCCTGTTCCTCGCTGCCCAGCGGGGTGGCCACGCTCACCAGAACGTCCGCCCCAAGCTGGGCCAGCTGTCGGGAAAAAATGCGGCCCTCGGTGGTGCCGCTGAACACCACTGCCCTCATACACGGTACCCCCGCGGCGTGACCATGCGGCCCTGCAGCACCCGGGTGTTGCGGTTGCCGATGTACACGGTGGTGAACATATCCACGGGCGTTTGCTCCAGCTGGGCCAGCGTCAGCACCTGAGCGCTCTGGCCCTCCCGGCCGATGTTGCGCACCAGCCCACAGACGGTGTCCGGGGCCTTGCCGTTTTGCAGCAGGATGCGCACGGCCCGGGCCAGATAGTCCGGCCGCCCCTTGGAAGAAGGGTTGTACACCGCCATGCAGAAATCGCCCATGGCCGCTGCGGCCAGCCGCTTTTCGATGACCTCCCACGGAGTGAGCCGGTCGGAAAGAGAGAGCACACAGAAATCATGGGCCAGCGGGGCACCCAGCACCGCGCCGCCGCTCAGGGCGGCAGTCAGGCCGGGCACCACCTCCACGGTCACGTCCGGGCAGCCTTCGGCCAGCTCCAGCAGGGGGCTGGCCATGCCGTACACTCCGGCGTCGCCGCTGCACACCAGAGCCACGGTCCGGCCGCTGTGGGCAGTTTCCAGCGCCCAGCGGCAGCGGTCCAGTTCTTTGGTCATGCCGGTGGCGTAATATTCTTTTTCCGGGTAATAGGGGCGTACCAGATCCAGATAGACCGGATAGCCGCACAGCACCTCGGCTTCTTCCAGGGCGCTCTGCGCCTGTGCGGTCAAAAACTGCGGGTCGCCGGGGCCAAGCCCGACCACATATACGATATCAGCCATTCTGCCACCTCCAGTCCGGGGCATAGGGGCACAGCGCCAGCGCAAGGGTCACACCGCCGCCCGCCTGTTTCGGGATGCGGATGCAGCCGCCGGACGCCAGCACAGCGGCCCGCTCACACACGTTGTCCACCCCGGTGACGCTTTGCACGAAGGGAGATGGTGTGAACGGCCCGGACAGTGCCCGCAGCTGCTCCGCAGAATAAAATGTGATGGGCCAGCCGTGGGCCCGGCAGAACGCCAGCAGCCCGGCCTCGTCGGCCTTCAGGTCGATGCTGGCCGCCGCCGCGATGCACGCCGGGGCAAGGCTGTGCCGGGCACAGAAGTCAGCAAAGGCGGCTTCCAACTGCTCGGCACATGTCCCCCTGCGGCAGCCGATGCCCAGCACCCCGATGCGGGGCACCAGATGCAAAGCGTCCCCGGCAGGGGAGAGGGTAAGGGCAAAATCGGCTTCGGCAGGGGTCCGTGCAGGATCCACCCCGGCGGGTGGGGTGCCCTGCACGGGAAACTCAGCGGCAAACCGCACCGACTGCCCGGCCAGCAGCTTGCTGCTGACATGCTTGATGCGCTCCGCTTCCAGCACCGTGCAGTTCTGGTGCTTTGCCCACTCGTCCACCGCAAAAATGCCGTGGGCGTCGGTGGCCGTGGTGATCACCGGAACGGCTCCGCACACGGCGGCCAGTGCACGGGCCAGGTCATTGGCACCGCCCAGATGACCGGACAGCACCGGCACCGCAAAGCGGCCGCATTCGTCCAGTACCACCACCGCCGGGTCCGACGCCTTGCTGCGGCAGTGGGGCGCAATGGCCCGCACCGCAATGCCCACGGCTCCCACAAAAACAAGGGCGTCGCTCTGCGCAAACTGCAGGGCGGTCCACCCGGCAAGGGAGACGCCGCCGCTGCCGCAGCGGTCCACACTGCCGGGCAGGGCGTCTGCCAGCCGCCGGGCCAGTGCCAGACCGGTGTCGGTAAAGGCCAGATAGGCCCGGGTCATTGGTCGGACCCCTTGCGGAACTCGGTGGTAAAACCGGGGTCGTACAGCTTGCTGCGCTCGTACCGGGTGCCAAGGAAATCGCCTGCCACGATGAGCGCTGTTTTGGTGATGCCGGCGTCGTGCACGCTCTGCGCCAGAGAACCCACGGTACAGCGCACGGTTTTCTGCTCCGGCCAGGTGGCCTTGTATACCACGGCGGCGGGGGTGTCCGGCGTGTAGGCACCGCCCTGCAGCAGAGCATCCTGCACCTTGTCTACCAGACCGATGGATAGGAAAATCACCATAGTGGCCCCGTGGGCGGCAAGACTGGCCAGCTTTTCCCGCTCGGGCACCGGGGTGCGGCCTTCCATGCGGGTGATGATCACGGTCTGGCTCACGGTGGGCAGGGTGTATTCGGCATTCAGTGCCGCCGCCGCGCCGCAGAAGCTGGACACGCCGGGCGTGTCATCGTAGGCGATGCCGCCGGCGTCCAGTGCATCCATCTGCTCCCGGATGGCCCCGTACAGGCAGGGGTCGCCGGTGTGCAGGCGCACGGTGATTTTGCCGTCTGCCTCCATGGTGCGCATCACATCCAGCACCTGTTCCAACGTCATCTCGGCGCTGTTGTAAATGGCGCAGCCGGGTTTTGCCAGTCCCAGCAGGGCCGGGTTGACCAGACTGCCCGCATAAATGATGCAATCAGCCTCCTGCAGCAGGGCTGCGCCCCGCCGAGTGATCAGGTCCGGGGCACCGGGCCCCGCGCCTACAAAGTGTACCATAGCAGTTACTCCTTTACCAGTACCGTTGCAAAATATCCGGCCTTGCTGCCATCCTGCGGCGGGCGCGCAGTCGAAAGGTCGGGGAAGATCGTTTCATCCGGCAGGCCGCAGCTGCACACGAGGGCACTGCGGCTCAACGCACCGTGGGCGTCCAGGGTGTCCAGCAGGGCGGGCAGCTGACGCCCTGTTTTCATCAGGACTTTCGTGCCGGGGGCGTCCAATACCTCGTCGGCCCGGCTGCCGGGAGCGATGGTCAGCGGAGCGTCCATGCCGCCGGTAAGGGGCTGATTCAGCCGGGCTGCTGCCGCGCAGAAGCTGGGCACACCCGCCGCCATTGCGGTGGCATAGCCCTGCGCCTGCAGGATCTCCTGCAGATAGCCAAAGGTGGCATAAATGGACACGTCACCCAGGTTCAGCATGGCCACATCCTGCCCGGCATCCAGAAAAGGCCGCACTGCGCTGGCAGCGGTCTCGTGAGAGGCGCGCAGCACGGCGGCGTCCCGGCTCATGGCAAACTGCAGGGGCAGAATGGTCTTGCAGTCCAGCTCTGCGCCCAGTGCCCGGCGGGCGATGTCCAGCGCCAGCATCTGCCCGGAAGCGGTCTGCGGCGCAGCCAGCACTGGGCACTGCCGCAGCAGACGCACGGCCTGCAAAGTCAGCAGTTCCGGGTCGCCGGGGCCGACGCTGACCCCGTAAAAGGTGCCGGTCATGCGTTGTTCCATTGTTCAAGCAGCTCCTTTGCAGTTTGTGTTGCGCCAAGCGGCCCGTGCTGGTTGGAAAACAGCACTGCACCCACCCGGAAGGCTTCACCCGCCCGGCGGTCGAGGTGCAGTTGGATGGCATCCAGCAGGCTTTCCAGCACCGGGGCGCGCAGTCCGGCGGCGTCCAGCAGCTCCAGACAGGCGTCGGTGGTGGCGGCGGCGTACAAAGCCGCGCACAGCTCCCGGCCTGCTCCACAGAGGGCGGCATGGGCACAGAACAGCTCGGTGCGGCAGTCGGCCGTGTGGGAGTGGGTGTTCATGATGCCGCCGGCCACCTTGACCAGCTTGCCCACATGGCCCACCAGCAACACCTGTTCAAACCCGGCAGAAGCTGCCATATCCAGCGTATCTCCGATGAAGTTGGAGGTCTTGACCACCGGGATGGCCGCAAAGGCCGGGTAGGTGTCGTGCAGGTAGTCCAGCCCGTAGTTGCCCGGGGCAAGGATGAGCCGCTTTGGGGTACCGGCCCGCAAAACAGCCTGGTTCATTTCCAGCTGGATGGTGTCCAGGATGGCCTGCTGGCTCATGGGCTCCACGATGCCGCTGGTGCCCAGCACCGAAAGGCCGCCCTCCACCCCGATGTGCGGGTTGAAGGTGCGCCGGGCCACTTCCTCGCCGTTCTGGATGGAAACGGTCACCGCAAAGCCGCCGATATAACAGGCGGCTTCAGCCTCCCGGCGCAGGGCCTCGGCGATCATCTGCCGGGGCACATGGTTGATGGCGGCGGCACCAACGGGTTGGTCGAGGCCGGGTTTTGTCACCCGGCCCACACCTCTGCCGCCGTCGATGCGAATGTCCGTGCAGCCCGGCAGCAACTCCACTGTGGCAATCACCGGCAGGCCGGTGGTCACATCCACGTCGTCGCCGCCGTCCTTTTCAATGGCGCATTCGGCCCCAGTGTCGGTGCGGCGGCAGAACAGGGGTGCTACCTCCACCACGATGCCCTTTGGGGTGCGCAGCGCCACCGTCTCCGGCGCATGGCCGGTGAGCAGCAGCCGGGCCGCGCCCGCTGCCCCCAGCGCCGCACAGGTGCCGGTGGTATAGCCGCAGCGCAGCAGCTTCTGTCCGCTGCGGACGTAGTGCTCGAACGTGGGCTTTTGGGGTTTTGTCTGCCCGAACAGGGCCGTGTACTGCGCTTCGCTCAGCGCATAAAGTGCGCGGATGTTGTCCGGGGCAAAGGCGGCATCCGGGGTCAGCACGCCGGAAACATGGTCCGGGAACACGCACACCACTGCGTCCGCGATCTTCTGTGCCATGTCCAGCTCATGCAGGCTCACGATGACCGCAAGGCCCTGTTCATGGGCCAGCTTCTGCAGGATGGTCAGCAGCTCGATCTTGCCCTTGATGTCCAGAAAGGAGGTGGGCTCGTCCAGCAGCAGCACTTTAGGCTGCTGGCAGATGGCACGGGCCAGCAAAACACGCTGACGCTGACCATCACTGATGCAGTTGAAGTCCCGGTCTGCGAGATGCGCAGCTCCGGCAATTTCCAGTGCATCCTGCACGGCCTGCCGGTCGGCGTCGGACAGAATGCCCAGCCGCCCGGTGTAAGGGATGCGCCCGGCGGCGGCAAACTCAAAGCAGGTGGTCAGCTCGGTGCGGCGGGTGTGGGGCAGCATCAGGGCCAGCTTCTGCGCCCGGGCCGTGCCGGTGTAGGCGGTCAGGTCCTGCCCGTCCAGCAGCACAGTGCCGCCCAGCGGGGCCAGCTGTCCGGCCAGTGTTTTGAGCAGGGTGGATTTGCCCGCGCCGTTGGGGCCGACAAGGACAAGGATCTGCCCCGGATTTGCCCCCAGTGCAATGCCGGAGGCCAGCGGCATTTTGCCGTAGCCGATGGCAAGCTCCTGCGTTTCACAGAGAAATTCCTTCATTGTGCACCCTCCCGGTTCCGGCGGATGAGCAGCCCGATGACCACCGGCGCACCAAACACGGCGGTGACCGCGCTGATGGAAAGCTCCGTGGGAGCAAACAGGCTGCGGGCGATCAGGTCGCACAGCAAACAGAAAGCGGCCCCGCCCAGGCAGCAGCCCGGCAGCACCACCAGCGGCTTTGCGCTGCCCAGCAGCTGCTTGACCAGATGCGGCACTGCGATGCCCACAAAGGAGATGGGCCCCGCAAAGGCCGTGACACAGGCCGCCAGCAGACTGGAAAGCAGTACCAGCAGCCGGGAAAAAAGCTTCACGTTTACGCCCACGCTCTGGGCATAGGCTTCGCCCATCTGGTAGGCGCTCATGGGTTTGGAGAGGCAGAAGGCTGCTGCCAGCGCAGGCAGCACCACCAGTGCCGCCGCCTGTACATTTCCCCAGGTCATGCCGGAAAAGCTGCCCTGTGACCAGTTGTGCAGGTTGACGATGTTGGAGTCCTGCGCAAATGCCACCACGAACTCGGTGACAGCGGAACAGATGTAACCGATCATGACGCCGCAGATGACCAGAATGCTCATGCGTTGCACCCGACGGGCCACCGCCAGCACAAAGGCCATGGCGGCCATAGCCCCCGCAAATGCGGCCAGGATCAGGGTGAGGGAGCTGGTGAGCAGGCCATGGTTCAGGAACACCACCATCACCAGTGCTACGGCCAGTTTGGCTCCGCTGGAAATGCCCATGACAAAAGGCCCGGCGATGGGGTTGGCAAAAAAGGTCTGCAGCAGATAGCCTGCCGCAGAGAGTGCAGCGCCCAGCAACACCACCATCACGGCCCGGGGCAGGCGCAGCTGGGTGATGATGCCCACCGACAGTGCGTCCTGCCCGCGGCCGGTCAGGGCCGCCAGCACGGCACCGGGGGTCAGGGCAACACTGCCCCAGAACAGGTTGGCGGCAAACAGAACCACCAGCGCCAGCGCCAGCAGGAGATAAGAAAACAGATAGCGTTTTTTGCGGGTCATAAGCGGTTCCTTACTCAACGTGAATGAAATACTGCAATCCGTCCGGCGCATCCTCGGTGAACAGACGGTTCAGCTCCAGGATAAAATCGGCCAATTCCATGCTCTGCTGGAAAAAGCTCTGGGCAACGCACCAGACATGCCCATTCTGCACAGCCTTGAAGTCCGCCAGCAGGGAGCACTTGGCCACCAGCTCGTCAGTGGTGGAGACAACGCCCTCAATGGTACTGTTGTAGATCAGGAAGTCGGCGTCCCGTGCACCGGCGTAGAAGTCTTCCAGCGGCAGGTTCATGGTGGAAAGGCTGTTGCCGCTGTCGGTCAGATCGGCAAACACATAGTCGGCCCCGGCCATCTCGATCATGCGGGCCACATAGTCGCCGCCCTTGCGCACGTTGGCCAGATTGTTGGCCGAGATAGAAAAGAACGCGCAGCTCTTGCCGGTAGACTGCTGGTCCAGCAGGGGAGCGATGCGCTCCGCCTGTCGGTCAAACACCTGCTGTGCCAGTTCCTCCTTGCCCAGCAGGATGCCGTAGAATTTGATCCACTCCATGCGGGCCAGCGGGCCGCTCTCGTAGCTGGAACGCTCCACCAGCACCGGGATGCCGAAGCGCTCCAGCTGCTCCTTGACCTCCGGGGTGTGGTAGATCATGGTGTTCTCGATGGCAAGGCCGCAATTCGCGGCAAGGATCTGCTCGTAGTCCGGGGCGCTGTATTTGCCCGCATAGGCAATGCGCCCGTCCAGCATGGCCTGCCGGGCCTCGTCCAGATACCAGCCCTCGGCGCGGGTGCCGCTCAGGGCGATGCAGTCCAGTGCGTCCAGTGCAAGGAACAGGTCCATCACCGAGGTGGACACCAGATAGAGGTTCTGCGGCGGCTGACGCAGCACGGTCACGCCGTCCGGTACATCGGTCGGAACGGCAGCCCCCTCCGGCACCACAAGGAACTGTGCCCCGTCGGCCGGGATGGAGAGCAGGGTATAGCCGCCCTCGTATTTTGCAGCCGTGAACTGCCGTGCGTAGTCCAGTGCAGCAGTCCCGGCCGGTACCAGCTGCACTTCTGCCGTGGGACCGGCCTGCTCGGCACAGGCGGTCAGCAGCAGCCCGGCAGCGGGCAGGAGCCTCAGAAATTGGCTGCGTGTGATCTTGTTCATCTTATTCCAGTTATTCCAGCGTAAAAGTCAGGGTGTATTCGATCTCGTGCGGGGTGCTCATGGCCACCGTGTCGGCGGTCACGGCCAGCGGGGTGCCCAGGGCAGCGACCGGGATCTCAAAGGTGGAGTTGCCCTCGGTGTTGGTGGGCAGGTACTTCTCGCCGTCCACGACCATATAGTCATAGTTGGGGCTGCTCCATGCGATGGTGGCGGTCATCTTGCCGTCGGCCACGGTCAGAGTGGCGGGGCTGTCCACGGTGGCACGGCCGGAGCCGCCCTTCAGTGCCACAGATACGGTGTATTCGCCGTCTGCGGGGGTCTCGGAGGTCTCCTCGGTCGTGGGCTGGGCATTGCGCACGCTCACGGTGTGGTCGTACCAGGTACCCTTGGAACCCAGAATGGCCAGCGGGAAGTCCTCATCCAATGCGGTGACCGGGATGTCATAGCCGTACACCTCTTCGCTGGTGCCGTCGGAGTAGGTCACAGTGTCGGAGGTGGGCAGCAGCCAGTCCGTTTTGTGGGCCTCGGCATCAGCGGCCAGGCCGGGGTACAGGTTCACGATCTTTTTGGACACCAAGCTGACGTGGAAGGTCATCTTGCCGTCCTTGACGGTCAGGGTGCCTTTGCCGTCGCAGGCCTCGTTGGCATGGAACATGCCGCTGTCGGTATCAAACTCGGCAGTGTATACGCCGTCCGGCAGAGCGGAGGTCTCCGTGACTTCGGATGCGGCGGAACTTGCCGCGCTGGAAGGGGCCTCGGAAGAGACGGCCGACGGAGCGGTGGAAGAAGTGCCGCAGCCTGCCAGAGAAGCGGCCAGCAGCACGGTGACAACGGAAAGGGAAAGCATTTGTTTGCAGCGCATAGAAAAATACCTCAATGTTTCAGAATCAGAAAGGGAGAAACTCCCTGTAGGTCTCAGTATACCACAATCCTGTCAAAAAGAAAAATTGCCCGAAAAGATCACTCCCTCCGGGCAATTTGGCAGTTATTTTCAGCCGTTCAGAGAATCAATGGCAGCCTTGGTGTGGGCAACGTACAGCTCCTGAATGGAGGGCACTTCGCCCAGACCGGCGATCTGGCAGTCCACAGACTCAAATGCGCCGGAAGCGTTGAACTGGCTCAACCAGGAATCCTCGTCTGCACCGGCCATGTCGTTGTTGGCGTGGTCGCCTGCCACTACCATCAGGGGACGCAGGACGACCTTGGTGTAACCGGCGGCCTTCACAGCCTCGATCACGTTCTCGCAGGCGGTTTCCTCGGGCTCACCCTCCACGGTGCCGATGAACACATTGTCATAGCCCAGGGTCTGCATGGTGGTCTGCATCTGGCTGTAGCTCACCTTTGCAGTGTGGGAAGTGCCGTGGCCCATGAACACGAAGGCGACCTTCTCGGCAGCGGCGGCGTCCAGGCTCTCGTAACCGGCATCCTTCACGGCGGCCTCGGTCACGGCCTTGGCAACCACTTCCTTGTCGGAGTTGATCACGGTGGCGTCAGAGCCGACCTCGCCCAGCAGGGGCTCAGCCACGGCAACGCTCTCGAACTTGTCGCGGTAGGAGTCGATCATCTCCATCATCTCGTCGTACTCGGCACCGTGCATCAGATGGGTGGGCTGCACGATCAGGTTCTTCACGCCGTTGGCCACAGCGCGGTCCATGGCCTGCTGCATGTTGTCGATCTTCTCGCCGTCACGGGCCTGCACATGGTTGATGATGATCTGTGCGGTAAAGGCGCGGCGCACGCTCCAGTCAGGGTAGGCGGCCTGCAGGGCGTCCTCGATGCCCTTGATGTCCTTCACACGGCTGTCGTTGAAGGAGGTGCCAAAGGAGACCACCAGCAGCTCGTTCTCGCCGATGTTGTCCTCGTTGCGGGCGGCATCCTTGGAAGCATCGCCGGTGTCACGGCCAAAGTAATCGGGGTCAGCATTTTCGCCTTCCACCAGCTCCTTCTGAGCGTCGGTCAAGGCGTCCCAGGCAGCCTTGGCAGCAGCACACTGCTCGTCGGTGTTGTCGTTGCGCTCCTGTACATAGATGGCATCGATCAGGTCTGCCACGTTCTTTGCGGCAGCCTCGTCGGCGTCCTCGCCGGATGCTTCGCTGCTGGCAGCGGCAGAAGAACTTGCTGCGCTGGAAGCGGTGCTGGATGCGGCGCCGCCGCAGCCGCTGAGCACACCGGCGCACAGAGCCAGGGCAGTCAGGGCGGCAGCAGCCTTGCGGATGTTGCGTTTTCTCATGACGAATTCCTTTCCTTTTTGTTCGTACAGAACAGTTTGCATACCCCTGAACATGGCGCTGAAAGGGCGTTTTCCGCAAACAAAAAAAGGCCTTTCTGCTTGCGGAATGGCAACACAAAAAGACCCATGATCCATAGGCTTTTCGGCACGACCAATTCCTCGTGGTCCGGAGCGGTGCGCTCCTGTACCAACAGCAGGCAGGTTTCCTGGCTGAAAGATCTGCGCCCGCCGCCGCCTTCCCAAAGCAACGCTTCAGTGGCCGGTGCCAAAAGCACCCGGGCCGCGGGCTCCCTTATCACAGTGACGAGATCGTGCGGGATTTGCACCCGCTTCCCTTTTAACGTTCCTGCCGCGGCAAAGCGCCTGCGGCGGAACGCACCTGCTGTTTTTGTTCAGTTCGCAGAAAAGTATAGCACAGTACCGGGAAAAACGCAAGAGCAGCATAAAACAAGCCCCCGACCCTACATGAAATTCATGCAAGACCGGGGGCTTGTTGTGCTGGAGCAGGATACGGGACTCGAACCCGCCGCCTACTGCTTGGGAAGCAGTCGCTCTACCGGATGAGCTAACCCTGCACACTGCTTTATCATTGTAGCAAAGCAGGGGACAAATGTCAAGAGCGGATCGCGCCGAAAACGGTCGGGTCAGTTTTTCGTGGTGTAGGTCAGGTCCAGCACCGGGGTGAAGGGGTCGAACACCAGTCCTTCCACGCCGTCAGCCACCAGCAGACGCTTCTGCTGGGCGGCCAGCGGCACCACGGTGCAGCCCTCCAGCAGCTGGCGTTCACAATCGCGCAGCAGCTGGCAGCGAGCAGTGCCGGTGCGCTGGATGCTTTCAGACAGGGTCCCGGCATAGAGCGGGTCGGTGAGACCGGTCAGATTGTTGTCTCCGGCAAATTGCTGCAGCATCTGGTGTACGCTGCCGCCCTCGGCCCGGATGGGAGCCAGTGCGATGGTGTATTTGCCGCTGGCAAGGCGGGCGTCGAACTCCTCCTGCGGCACCTCTTCCACCGAGAAGAAGAGGGAACAGTCTTTCTGCCAGGCACCGTTGATCTGCTCCACCGTCTCGGTCAGGCCGGAGCCCTGGGGCAGCAGAATGGTCACCCCGTTGAAGTCGGAGCTGGCCATGCCCTGCCGGGCCTGCATGTACAGTGCCTTTGCATCCGGGATGGTGGGCAGCAGGTCCCCGGCAGCATCGCGGTAGTCGATGCCGTCCACAGTCAGGCCGTCCGGAACAAGGCCGGTCACCTCCGTGAACAGCCCCGAGGAGGGCACCGACAGGTTCTGCAGGGCGATGCCGGCCAGCGCCTGCCGCAGGGATGCAACCGCGAACACCGAGCCTTCCGATGCGTTGAACAGCAGGGCCCAGGTGGTGTCGGAGTATTCCACGCTCTGCAGGGAAGTGGCTTCGGCGGTGTCATCCAGGGCGGCCGAGCACTTTTCGTCTGCAATGAGCTGGGCGGCACTCTTGTCGGTGTTGCTGGTGTTCTGCACAAGGCGCAGGTTGTTCACCAGCGGGGACGCGGCACTGCGGTGCAGGAACAGGCCGCTGGCCGTCCAGTTGTAGATGTAAAAGCTGCCGCTGGACAGAGTGGATGTACTGCTCAGACCGTAGGTGCCGCGGGTGCTCTCAAAAAAGGCTTCGTCACAGGGCATGGCACCCGGCAGGGTGAGTTTGGAAAGGAAGGTGTCGTCCCGCTCGCTCAGGCGGAACACCAGCGTCAGTTCTCCGATGGCCGACACGCCCAGCGTGCCGGGGTCGGCAGTGCCGTCCAGCACGGCGGCACTGTTCTGGATGGCAGAAAACTCCACCGCATAGGGCGAGGCTGTCTGGGGGTCGAACACCCGGCGAAATGCATACACGAAATCTTCAGCGGTGATGGCGTAGTCCGTGGCGGCACCTTTCGTGCCGGTGTAGGTCAGGCCGCTCTTTAAATAAAAGGTATAGGTGAGCCCGTCGGAGGAAATCTCCCACCGCTCACACAGGTCCGGCACCAGCTCGCCGCTGGCATTGCGGCGCACGAGTCCGCCATACAGGTTCTCGCAGGCGATCACATCCTCGGCCTTGGTGGCTACCTGCGGGTCAAGGTTTGCGGGGATATTGTCCACGAACCAGGTAAAGCTGGTGCTGGCGGAGCTGCCGCCGCAGCCCGCAAGCAGAAAAGCAAACGCAGCGGCAAGCACCACTGCGGTCATGCGCAAAAAACGATTCAAAAAAGAAACCCTCATTCCGTTCATCATGGTGCAGAAACCCTCAAAAACGGCTCTGCAACGACAAGTGTAGCAGAAACACAGACAAAAAACAATTGCCTTTTTGTGAATTTACCGCGCTTTTTGGTGCCGAGTGCACGGTTTTCCGTTGCCAAGCGCGGCCAAATGGACTATAATAGTACAGCGAAACTCACAAATGCCGGGCAGTTCCGGCGTGTTCAGAATACGATACTGTACGAAGGAGGATCTGTTTTTATGCAGAAGGATCAACAGAAGCTCGAACAGCTCATCAAGGGCAAAAAGGTGGCCTTTATCGGCGCGGGCGTCAGCCACAAGACCCTGATCAAAGAATTTGTGGAGCTGGGGGCACACGTTACCCTGTGCGACCAGAAAAAGAGCGTGGAGGACTTCGGAGATTACGCTGCCACCATCCGGGAGCTGGGCATCGACCTGAGCCTGGGCGAGAACTATCTGGACGGCTTCAAGGGCCAGGATATCATTATGCGCACCCCCGGCTTTGTAGGCTACTTTGAGAAACCCCTGCAGGATGCCATGGCGGCCGGTACCATGGTCACCAGCGAGGTGGAACTGTTCTTTGATTTCTGCCCCTGCCCCATCGTGGCTGTGACCGGCTCCGACGGCAAGACCACCACCACGACCCTGATCGCCAAGTTCTTCGAGGCCGCCGGCCGCAAGGTACATCTGGGCGGCAACATCGGCGCAGCGCTGCTGCCCATGCTGCCCGAGGTGAGCCCCGATGATGTGGCCGTGGTAGAGCTGTCCAGCTTCCAGCTCATCAGCATGCATTCCAGCCCCAATGTGGCCGTGGTGACCAACGTCACCCCCAACCATCTGGACCACCACAAGGATATGCAGGAGTACATCGACGCCAAGCGCAACATCCTGCTGTACCAGACCCCGCCCTGCCGTGCCGTGCTGGGCTATGAGAACGAGATCAGCCGCTCCATGCAGAAGGACTGCAAGGGCAAGCAGGTGTGGTTCACCCGACTGCACGACACCGACAACGGTGCCTTCCTGCGCAAGGACGGCATGCTCTGCATGGCCGAGGACGGTGTGGTGACCCCGTTCCTGGCTCAGAAGGACGTGAAGCTGCGCGGCCTGCACAACATCGAGAACCTGTTGGCCGCTGCGGCTGCCGTGTGGGGCCTCGTGCCGGTGGAAGCCATCCAGCAGGTGGGCAGCACCTTTACCGGTGTAGAGCACCGCATTGAGCCGGTGCGCACCCTGGACGGCGTGCTGTACTACAACGACTCCATCGGTACCAGCCCCACCCGCACCATTGCGGGCCTGCGCAGCTTCAACCAGAAGGTCATCCTCATTGCGGGCGGCTACGACAAGCACATCCCGTATGAGCCGCTGGCACCGGAAGTCATTGCCCACGTCAAGAACCTGGTGCTGATGGGTGCCACCGGCCCCCGTATCGAGAAGGCTGTGCGCGAATGCGAAGGCTTTGACGAAGCAGCTCTGCCCATCCAGCACGCCGACAACATGCAGCACGCTGTGGAGCTGGCCCGCGCCGCCGCAAAGCCCGGCGACATCATCATCCTGTCTCCGGCCAGTGCTTCGTTCGACCTGTACCCCAACTTTGAGGTGCGCGGCCGTGAGTTCAAGAAGATCGTCAACGCGCTCAAGTGATCGCACGGGTCAACACCCCGGCGCGCCGTGCCCGCTTCCGGAACGCTTGCCGGGGCCGCTGGGTGCTGGACGCCCTGCTGCCGCTGGATCAGCAGATCTTCGGCAAAAGCCAGCCCGGCCGGTTCTATGCTGGTCCCACACTGGCGCTGGAACTCAGCGGCCGCACGGCATGGGCAGCCGGGCATGCAAACCCGGAGGAGCTGGCAAGCTTTCTGGCCTTCTGCGGCTGTGGGAGCGTCATTCTGGACGAGGGCGTCTGCCCGCCGCCCACAGGCTGGCATCGGGCCGAAACGCTGACCGTGTTCGGCCTTGCTCCCGGCAAAATGCTGCCCCTGCCTGCTGTAGAGGATGCTCTTTGGAGCAGTCTGACCCTTGACGCCCAGCCGCCCGCCATGACGGTGGCGCAGGCGCTTTATCCAACGGACCCCGCCCGGCGGGACGATGCCTATTCAGAGCTGTGCTCCAAGCGCAGCCGGGGCCGGGCCATGGTCTGGGCGCTGCAGCAGGGCGGGCAGACGCTGTGCACTGTGGGCGCCTATGCGGTCGCAAACGGACAGGCCTACATGGCCTGCGGCCAGACTGCAGAGCCCTTGCGCGGCAAAGGCATCGGCGGGCGGCTCATCGTGCAGATGGCCAACGCCCTTGCAGCAGAAGGGAAGCACCCGGTGTTCCTCTGCGCCCCGGAACGGGTGCATTTTTACACCCGCCTCGGCTTTGCAAAGCTGGGGGAGTATGTACGTTTTGCCGCGCCGTGAGCCGGACGATTTGAATGCCCTCCGTTTCACTCTGGGCATATTCAGAGGAAGAACGATTTTATATTGGCGTTTGTCCTCTGGCCCAGCGGAGCGTCCATGCTTCTGAAAATACAAGAACATTAAATTAAGGAAACAGATATGTCGATTCTCAACCACTTTTTTGATTACAAACCCGAAGTGCTGGCACTGGACGAAAAGGCCATGGAGCTGTGCCAGCCCTATTTCCGCCATATGGAGGAAATCCGCGATTTCAACCAGCTCAAGATGCTCAAGGCCTTTGCCGACACCCAGATGTCCTCCACCGATATGCTGGGCACCACCGGCTACGGCCTGTGGGACACCGGCCGCGCAAAGCTGGAACAGATCTTTGCCGAGGTGATGGGCGCAGAAGATGCACTGGTGCGCAGCCAGTTCCAGAGCGGCACCCATACGCTGGCGGTGGCCCTGTTCGGCCTGCTGCGAGCAGGGGACACCCTGCTGGCCGCCACCGGCCGCCCCTACGATACGCTGGAGGGCGTCATCGGTCTGGACGGCAAGGGCAAGGGCACCGGTACCCTGATGGACTACGGCATCCAATACGACGAAGCTCCCCTCAAGGCTGACTTCACCCCGGACTACGACCTGATTGCACAGAAGGCCTCCGGGGCCAAGGTGTGCCATATCCAGCGCAGCCGCGGCTATCTGCAGCGCAACGCCTTTGATCTGGACACCATCAAAAAGGTTGCCGACACCGCCCGTGCCGCCAACCCGGATATCATCATCTTTGTGGACAACTGCTACGGCGAGTTCACCCAGACGCAGGAGCCCTGCCAGGTGGGTGCCGACCTTGTGGTGGGCAGTCTCATCAAGAACCCCGGCGGCGGAATTGCGCCCACCGGCGGCTACATTGCCGGCCGGAAGGATCTGGTGGAGCTGTGCGCCTACCGCCTGAACGCGCCCGGCCTGGGCAAGGAACTGGGCTGCACGCTGGAAACGCCCCGCGACATGTATCTGGGCTTCTACTATGCCCCCGGCGTGGTGTGTGAGGCCATCAAGACCGCCATTTATGCGCAGTGCATGCTGGAGCTGCTGGGCAAGAACCCGGTGCCGCGCTACTGTGATGACCACAACGACATCGTGACCTGCTTTGATGCCGGCACCGCCGATGCCCTGATCGGTTTCTGTCAGGGCATCCAGGCTGCCAGCCCGGTGGACAGCTATGCGGCCCCGGAACCCAGCCCGGAACCGGGCTACACCGATGAGGTGGTCATGGCAAGCGGCAGCTTTACCCAGGGCAGCACCATCGAGCTGTCCTGCGACGGCCCGCTGCGTGAGCCCTACACCTGCTACCTGCAGGGCGGCCTGAACTTTGCCGCCAGCCGTGCCGGTGTGCTGCTGGCCATCCAGAAGGCTTATTTCAAGGACTGATTGGGTCATTGAAAAAATAACGTCAAAAAGGAGATCCTTTTTGGCCGACAGAAGAAAAGCTCGCCCTTCGGGAGAGCTGGCACAGCGCAGCTGTGACGGAGAGGGTCCCAGAAAGAGGAAGATATGCCGCAGCTCAGCGACCGCGTGGGCACGTTTACGGATTCCGTCATCCGCCGCATGACCCGCATCAACAACCAGTATGACTCCATCAATCTGTCCCAGGGCTTCCCGGATTTTGACCCGCCGAAGCAGCTGCTGAACGAGGCCATCCGTCGGCTGGAAAAATTGTCCGCTCTGCTTACCTGAGCACTGTAACAGAAAAGCCCTGTGGCTTCTCAAAACGGGAAGCCACAGGGCTTTTTGTGTCATTCAGCGCCCAACAGCGGCAGGCAGAGGGTAAAACAGCTGCCCTTGCCCGGCTCACTCTGCAGCAGGATCTCGCCCCGGTGCAGGTGCGCCAGCTCCTGCGCAATGGTCAGACCGAGGCCGGTGGAATCGTGCTTGGTGTCGGCGGTGGTGTGGAAGTAGCGGTCAAACACGGCGGGCTGATCCTCCGGCGCGATGCCGCAGCCGGTGTCCGTGACCTTTACGCAGGCCCGCCCGTTCTCGGCAGCACACACCACGGTGACCCGTCCGCCGGAGGGGGTGTAGTGGATGGCGTTGGTCACAAGGTTCTGCAAGATCTGCTCCAGCCGCACAGCGTCGCCCCACACGGGCAGGGGAGTGCCGGTATCGGTCCGCAGCTCCACTCCTTTGTGGGCGGCTTCGGCCTGACAGGCGCTGCACACCGCTGCAGTCAGGGCTTCCAGCCGGGCGCGGTCCTCGTTGAGCAGGACCTGCTTCTGCTCCAGCTTAGCCGCCAGAAACAGGTCCTCAGTCAGCCTGCGCACAAAGCCCACCCGCTCCTGCAGCACCGGCAGCAGCGTGGGCAGGGCGTCCGGCGCTGCAGCCAGCGTGTCCAGCCCGCTGCCGATGACGAACAGCGGGCTGCGCAGGTCGTGGAAGATGTTCAGCATCATGCTCTTGCGGGCGTCCGTCTCGTTCTGCAGGGCCTGGGTGCGCTGTGTCACCCGGGCTTCCAGCTCCTGCGCCAGCTGCTCGGTGCGGTCAAATTGCAGTGCGTAGCGGCGGCTGACAAACACCAGACACCCCAGCGTAAAGGGAATGTCGTACAGCCGGGCACAGCGCACCATGTAGAAGGGGAAACTTTCCCGGTAAAACCAGAACCGGAAGGATGGCAGTACGACCGTCAGACGCAGGCCAAAGGTCAGGATGTAGCCTGCCAGCAGATACCAGGCCGGGCGCTCTTTTTTCGCCAGTGCCCGGGCCAGCACCACCAGTACCGCCGCCATGCCGGCCAGCAGAGTGACGTTGCGCAGCACCGCCTGGGTGGATGTACCCAGCACCAGAAACAGCAGGACGCCCAGGACCGAGAGCGCAAAGCGTCGGCTGCCGCGCCGGGGAAGGGCCACATGGAGCAGGGAACAGCACAGCCAGAGGGGCGTGAGCACCGCAAAGGGAAAATACAGCCCCATAAGGAACCCGAGCAGTGCGCCGGTCTGCCCGGCCGGGAGCAGCACAGCCAACCCCCAACCGAACATGACGCCCAGATACAGCAGGAAAACTCCCAGTTCATGCTTGGGCTTGAAGCAGAACAGCGCCAGAATGCCCGCACCCATGCTGGCAAAAGCCACAAGCGCCATCAGCTGCAGGCTGCTGCGCAGTTCGCGCCAGTGCCACAGGGTGTCGGGCAGCATCAACCACATCTGTGGGACCGTGGTGCTGGTCACAGTAATCTCGGACGTCCGGCCGGGCACCGGCCGCACCCAGAAAGCCTCACCACGCTGGTCGGTGGGCTCCAGCCCTTCCGGCACGGCGTCCAGCGACCGGGTGGAAAGGCAGAGCACCAGTTCCGGGACGTCGGCAGGCGCTTCAAAGGCAAAACGCCAGTGCCCGGGGCCGGTCTGCTGCCAGCCGGTCAGGGTGACGCCCCGGGTCAGCTGCTCCTGGGTCAGAGCATCGTCACTGACCGCCTGCGGACAGCGCAGGTTGAGCAGGATGCACAGCCCCAGGATCAGGCTCACCAGCAGGGCCGAGAGCAGAAAATAGCCGGATGTTTTGTGCCGCATAAACACACCTTCCTCAGAAATACAAGCATGAATCTCGCTAAAAGCGGTTGTCAGGGTATCGTAAATAAGGTATACTGAACTGTAAGGTAGTTTCAGTATACCAGAATTTTGGCAAAAAAGGGAGAGCGGCGGCATGATTCGTGTCCTGTTGGTGGAGGATGATGCATTGATCCGGGAAATGACCCGGATCTTTCTGGAAAGTCAGAAGCGGTTTGAGGTGGTGTGTGCAGCCTCCGGCGAGGAAGCACTGGCCCACGCAAAAGACCCCTTTGACGTGATCCTGCTGGACATCCTGCTGCCGGACACCAACGGCATGCAGCTGTGTCAGACCCTGCGCAGCGGGCATCACTGCCCCATCATTTTTACCTCCTGCCTGGACGATGTGGACACCATCGTGCATGCGCTGGAATTGGGCGGTGACGATTTCCTCACCAAGCCCTACGACAACAAGGTGCTGGTGGCCCGCATTCTGGCCAACGTGCGCCGGGTGCAGATGGATGCCGCCGAGCCCAGTCTCCGGGGCTACACCTGCCCGGCTTTCCGGCTGGATGCCGACAACCGCAGTGTGCACTGCCGGGGCGAGGACATCCATCTGGCCGATATGGAATACCGCATCCTCAGCCTGTTCGTGCGCAACCCCAACACCTTTTTTACGGCCAATGAGCTCTACCAGAAGATCTGGGGCAAGGACAGCCTTGGCGATGTGCGCACCGTGCAGGTGCACATCCACAACCTGCGCAGCAAGATCGAGCCGGACCCCGCAAAGCCGGTGTACCTGTGCAATGTGTGGGGCAAGGGCTATGTGTTCCGCCCGGAAGGCAAACAGGAGTAAACAAAACAACAGCGCCGCAGAACATTTCTGCGGCGCTGTTTCCCTCTATACACAAAGTCTGTCTCAGCACACGGCACGGTGCTCCAGCACGGGCACGGGCTCCACAACCGGCGGGTGCATGCCCTCGCGGTAGTCCAGATCGCCCTGATCCAGACCGCGCAGCAGCACCTCGGCGGTGGCGATGTTGGTGGCAATGGGCACGCCGTGCATATCGCACAGGCGCAGCAGGTTCTGCTCGTTCAGGCTGGAAGCATCCACCTTGAGCGGGTCGCGGAAGAACAACACCAGATCCACTTCGTCGCAGGCAACGCGGGAAGTGATCTGCTGTACGCCGCCCAGCTTGCCGGAGAGGTAACAATGCACAGGCAGACCGGTGGTCTGCGCCAGCATCCGTCCGGTAGTACCGGTGGCAATGACTACATTTTTGGAAAGGATCGCGCTGTAGGCAGTGCAGAACTGAAGCGCAAGTTCCTTGCGGGAATCGTGTGCAAGAATGGCAATCGTCATAGTGTTCTCTCCTTTGTTCTCAGTATAGTGTTGTGGGTGGCGGACAGTTTTGAGACGAAATGATGAAACACGCTGAAATCGTTATCAAAATTTCCAATATAGTTTTACCGCGCAAAAACAGGGGTGTCAAGAGTTTTTTTGAAGATTTTGCAAGAAAAAACGGAGAAAGTAGCACTTTTTATTTGTGAGAAACAGAAAAAATTTGGATACAATAGTCTGCCCCAAAACACGGAAAAACCATCAAAAGTGAAAACAATCTTCAAAAATTGTTGCTGAAGAAAAAACACTCCATGCCGATAAAACAAAAATGCAGGCCGGGACGTCGGACGTCGGCCTGCACGAGAAAATTATTTTCACACTGGGGAGGTAGGGAACTCAGCGGATCTGCCCATCTCCGTGGATGATGTACTTGTAGCTGCAAAGCTCTTCCAGCCCCATCGGGCCGCGGGCGTGCAGCTTCTGGGTGGAGATGCCCATCTCGCAACCCAGCCCGAACTCTCCGCCATCGGTAAAGCGGGTGGAACAGTTCACATACACGGCGGCACTGTCCACAGCTGCCGTGAACCGGTCGGCGTGGGCCTGTGTCCGGGTCAGGATGGCTTCGCTGTGGCCGGTGGAGTGAGCAGCGATGTGGGCAATGGCCTCGTCCACGCTGTCCACGACCTTGACGGCCAGAATGTAATCCAGAAACTCGGTGTCAAAGTCCTGCGGGCCTGCCGGGGTGCCGGGGATGATGGCCGCGGCGCGCTCGTCCAGCCGCAGTTCCACCGGATGCAGGCCCTTTGCCGTGCGGTCCGGGCCGAGGCGCTGAGCCAGCTTGGGCAGAAACTCTGCCGCAATGGCAGAGTGCACCAAGCACACTTCTTCAGCGTTGCACACGCTGGGGCGGCTGGCCTTGGCGTTCTCAATGATGTCCAGCGCCTTATCCTGGTCGGCGGTGTCATCCACAAAAATGTGGCAGATGCCGGTGCCGGTCTGGATGCAGGGGACCTTGGCGTTTTCCACGCAGGCGCGGATCAGCCCGGCCCCGCCGCGGGGGATCAGCAGGTCCACATAGCCCACGGCGGTCATCAGGGCGTTGGCCGAGGCGTGGGAGGTGTCCTCGATCAGGCTGACAGCGGCTTCCGGCAGGCCGTTCTCCACAAGACCCTGCCGCAGCGCTTTCACGATGGCATTGGCGCTGCGCCAGGCCTCTTTGCCGCAGCGCAGGATGCAGGCATTGCCGCTCTTGATGGCAAGGGCAGCGGCGTCGCTGGTCACGTTGGGGCGGCTCTCGTAGATGATGGCGATCACGCCCATGGGCACGGCGGTCTTTTCGATCACCAGCCCGTTGGGGCGCTCCACCCGTTTCAGCACCCGGCCCACCGGGTCCGGCAGGGCGGCCACCTCCAGAATGCCCCGGGCCATGGCTCCGATGCGCTCCTCGGTCAGGGCCAGCCGGTCCAGCATCACGTCGCTGATGTGCCCCTTGGCGGCGGCCATATCCTCGGCGTTTGCGGCCAGGATGGCCTCCATGTTTTCCGGGTGGCACAGCCAGTCGGACATGGCCCACAGAGCGTGGGTGCGGGTCTCGCTGCTTGCCAGTGCAACGACTGTTTTTGCCGCGCGGGCGGCTTCCAGAATCTCCTGTGTCGTCATGCCGGATCCTCCTGTCTGCGTCCTTTGAAACGGGTCCCGGCGGGCTTGCCGTCGGCAATGTCGTACAGCACCTCCGGGTGTGCGCCGTTGGCAATGACCATATCGGCGCCGCTGCCGGTGACCATGCGGGCAGCCCGCAGCTTGGTGGCCATACCGCCGGTACCCAGTGCCGAACCGGCCCCATCGGCCAGTGCCATCACCTCGGGGGTGATCTCTTCCACCAGCGGGATGAGCGCAGCGTCCGGATGGGTGTGGGGGTTGGCCGTGTACAGGCCGTCGATGTCGCTCAGCAATACCAGCAGGTCGGCTTTGCAGCAGCAGGCCACGATGGCGGCCAGGGTGTCGTTGTCGCCGATGGACGTGATCTCGTCGGTGGCCACAGTGTCGTTTTCGTTGATGATGGGCAGGGCCCCCAGCTCCAGCAGCCGGTTCAGCGTGGTCTGAAAGTTGACCCGCCGGTCAGTATGCTCCACGTCCACGCCGGTGAGCAGGATCTGCGCAACGGTGTGATTGTAGGCATTGAAGAGCCGGTCGTAGGTATACATCAGCTCACACTGACCCACTGCGGCACAGGCCTGCTTGCTGGCGGTGTCCTTTGGGCGCTGCGGCAGCGACAGCTTGCCCACGCCCATGCCAATGGCACCGGACGATACCAGAATGACCTCGTGGCCCTCATTTTTCAAATCGCTCAGCACCTTGACCAGCTGCTCCGTATGGCGGATGTTCAGCCGTCCGGTGCCGTATGCCAGAGTAGAGGTGCCTACCTTCACAACGATGCGCATAAGTCCATTAACCCTTTCCCATTTCCTTTGTCTTGTCGTAAGCGGCAAGCACGGCGTCCATCACCGCGCCCCGCAGGCCGTGCTCTTCCAGCACGCGCACGCCCTGAATGGTGCTGCCGCCGGGGCTGCACACGGCGTCCTTGAGGGCACCGGGATGCTGGCCGCTTTCCAGCACCAGCTTGGCGCTGCCCAGGACCATCTGAGCGGCATACTCCTGTGCCTTGGCACGGGGCAGGCCGCAGGCTACGCCGCCGTCTGCCAGTGCCTCAATGAACTGGTACACCCAGGCCGGGCCGCAGCCGGACACGCAGCTGGCTGCGTCGATCAGGTTTTCCGGCACGGCATCCAGCCGCCCGGCCGGGGCCATGATCTTCCGGAAAGCTTCTTCTTCCTCGGCAGTCACATTGCTGGAGCAGTACTGGATCATGCCTTCGCCAACGGAAGCCGGGGTGTTGGGCATGATGCGGATCACCGGGAAGTCCTCGCCCGCCATCTCCTGAATGCGGGCAATGGACAGTCCGGCGGCCATGCTGCACAGCACGAAACGGCCCGGGCGCTCGTCCAGCGAGAACTTCAGCGGTGCCAGCAGGGCCTCCATCATCTGGGGCTTCACCGCCAGAAAGATCAGGTCGCATTCCGCGGCCACCTCAGCGTTGGTCGCCACTTTGCAGCCCAGTTCCTTGGCCAGAGCCTGTGCCTTGGCCGTGGTGCGGTTTGCCAGATAGACCTTTTTAGGGTCTGCAGCCTTGCACACGGCCCGCGCAATTGCGCCGCCCATGTTGCCGCAGCCCAGAAAACCGATCGTTTCCATCATAATTCATACCCTCCCTTACGGCAGACGATTTCTGCCTGCCTCCATTGTAAGCACGCGGGACGATAAAATCAAGAGGAACCGTCTCTTTTTTGCCGCGGCAAAACCGGGTGGCCATGCCGGAAGGGTGGAGGGGGCATTCCGATTTGATATGGCCGGATGCCCAAAAATGTACGCGATGCAAAACACAAACTTGCGTGAATGCACAATAAATTCAAAAAGTGTACAAAAATTGTCCTTGCTTTTTGACAGGATTCTGCGGTAAAATAGGACATGGAAAATCTTCTCACGGATTTCGCCGCACAGGGCAGGAAAATTTCTGCCTGGAAAGGATGGTTTTTGTGTCACAGACGACCAAGCGGGCGCTGGAGGCATCGCTCAAAAAGCTGCTGCTCCAGAAGCCCCTCAACAAGATCACGATCAACGACATCACCGAGGACTGCGGTGTGAACCGTATGACCTTCTATTATCATTTCAAAGACATCTACGATCTGGTGGACTGGATCCTTGTGGAGGACGCCTCCAAGATCCTGGAGGGCCGACAGAGCTTTGAGACCTGGAACGAGGCATTTCTGGACATTCTGCAGCGGCTGCAGGAGAACAAGACCCTTGTGCTGAATGTTTACCGTTCAGTGGGCCGCGAGCAGGTGGAACAGTATCTTTATAAATTGCTGGACCCCACGCTGAAGGAGTATGCCGACCGCGAGTGCAAGGACATCACGGTCCAGGATGCCGACAAGCAGTTCGTGGTGGACTTTTACAAGTACGCTCTGGTGGGCATGACGCTGGAATGGATCCGCCGTGACATGAAAACCGACCCGGCGGCCATGACCGAGCGGCTGGGCACCATGATCCACGGTGACCTGCGGCGTGCCCTGTGCCGGCTGGCCAGCAACCGGGGCGGCACCGCACGGGACGAGGATTAAGCCCCGGAACCGGCCGAAAACGTACAAAATCTTATCAAACAGTGCGCCGTGATGGGTTTTCCATCACGGCGTATTTTCTGATTATGGCACCTTTCGACGGAACGTGGTACCATACATCCATAAAATAAAGGATGATTTCAACAGAATCTGTTTGGAGGAAAACGACTTATGAACACTTCTCTTGAGAATTTGACCCATAAGATGCAGCGCGCCGCCGTTGGCAAGATGGTGGACGTGGTGCTTTCTCATGCAGATAAGGATCCTGAAAAGACCATGGGTCAGATCGTGGATCTGGCAAAGCAGTTTTACGGCAGCTCCTTCAGCGATGAGACTTACGAGCGCGCCAAAAAGACCCTGAGCGACCCGGACAGCAAGTGGTCCAAGCTGATCAACTGTGTGCTGGACCAGACCGACCCCCATGTGGCCCGTACTACTGCCCTGAACCTGGGCTACGAGGCCTTTTTCCGGGGCACCAAGACCATCCGGGAAAACCGTGTCAAATACCAGTGCAACATCCCTTGGCTGATCCTGTTTGACCCTACCTCCGCCTGCAATATGCACTGCGTGGGCTGCTGGGCCGGCGAGTACGGCAACAAGAACAACCTGAGCTTTGAGGACATGGACAAGATCGTCACCCAGGGCAAGGAGCTGGGCGTGTACCTGTATATGCTCACCGGCGGCGAGCCTCTGGTGCGGAAGAAGGACGTGCTGAAGCTGGCTGAAAAGCACAACGACGTGCAGTTTGCCATCTACACCAACTCCACCCTCATCGACGAGCCCTTCTGCCAGGAAGTGCAGCGTCTGGGCAACATCGCCTTTATGCTGTCCATCGAGGGCACCCCGGAGACCAACGATGCACGCCGGGGTGAGGGCCACTACGCCGCTGTGATGCATGCCATGGATCTGCTGAAGAAATACGGCATCCTCTTTGGCACCTCGATCTGCTACACCAGCCAGAACATTGAGGCTGTTACCAACGACCAGTTCATGCGGCTCCTGTGCGACAAGGGTGCCCACTTTGGCTTCTACTTCCACTATATGCCCGTGGGCAACGAAGCCGCCCCGGAGCTGATGCCCACCCCGGAGCAGCGCAAGTACATGATCGACCGTATCCGCTATCTGCGCTCTTCCGAGTGCGATATCCCCTTCTACCCCATGGACTTCCAGAACGACGGTGAGTTTGTGGGCGGCTGCATTGCCGGCGGCCGCAACTACTTCCACATCAACTCGGCCGGCGACGCAGAGCCCTGCGTGTTCATCCACTATTCCAACGCCAACATCCACGACCAGAGCATCCTGGAGATCCTGCACAGCCCGCTGTTCATGGCTTACCACAACGGCCAGCCTTTCAACAAGAATCACCTGCGTCCCTGCCCGATGCTGGAGAACCCCGAGCTGCTGCAGAAGATGGTGCACGAGACCGGTGCCCACAGCACCGACCTGCAGTCGCCGGAGAGCGTGGAGCATCTGTGCGAGAAGTGCAAGAGCTACGCTGCCAACTGGCAGCCCACGGCAGACGAGATCTGGTCCCATACCAAGATCCGCGAGAGCCGTTACGAGAACTATAAGGACTGGAAGCCCTCTCAGCCGCTGGACTGAGCTGAAATCTGAATCAAAGCAATAAACGACCCCCGCCCTGTGTTCCTGCCCGGAACATAAGGCGGGGGTCTTGCTGTGTAAACTGGAATTTATTTTAATAAATATTTTTCAAATGCTTTGTGCGTGTCAAAGTGAACCTCTTTGAAAAATAAAACGAGCCAAATAATAAAAGCCGGAATAGCCATATATGGTGTTAGAAAATAAGACAACACTGCTCCTACTAACATTATGCCAGCCCATGTAAAACACTGATTTTTTATATCACGAGAAATATGAGCTTTATCATACAATGCCTGTTCTTCTTTCGGTAATGAATTAAATCCCGAAACAAATTTAGCCGCTTTTTCTTTAAATATTGCAAATAACACTCCTATAATCACAAATGGAATAACCAAAACTCCACATAGCCAAAACCCTATATTCATAGTATATTCCTCCTTCACAAATTCCGATTTATAATTTGTAATATGATTAAAAATACCCCGCATCGGAAGGGCTCTGATGCGGGGTAGGGAAGGTTTACTGGTTTTCAGCAGGTTGCGATGCAGCGGGCTGTGCGGCTGCATCGTCTGCGGGGTCGCCGAACTGGTCGTGATAGCTGTTCAGCAGGGTCAGCTCCTGATGGCGCTGCAAGCCGTAAATGACCAGCTTTTTGATCACGTCGTAGATCACGGCGAACAGCGGCACGCCCACGATCATGCCGGCAAAGCCCCACAGGCCGCCAAACAGCAGGATGGCAAACAGCACCCAGAAGCTGGAAAGGCCGGTGGTGTTGCCCAGGATCTTGGGTCCGATGATGTTGCCGTCCACCTGCTGGAGCACCAGCACGAACAGGACGAACCACAGCGCTTTGATGGGGTTCTGGATCAGAATGAGCAGCGTGGCCGGGATGGCACCGATGAATGGCCCGAAGAAGGGGATCACGTTGGTCACACCGATGATCACCGAGACCAGCAGGGCACTGGGGAACTTGAAGATCAGGCAGCCGATATAGCACAGCAGGCCGATGATGGCAGAATCCAGAATCTTGCCATTGATAAAGCCCCCGAACATCCGGTCGGCGTACTTCACTTCCTCGGTGATCAGGCTGGCCCACCGGGGCTTTACCACGCTGTACAGCACCATCTTGCCCTGCTGCACGAACCGCTTGCGGCTGGCCAGCATATACACGGCTACGATGATGCCGATGATCAGGTTCTTCAGCACCACCACCACGTTCAGCACCCCCAGGGCTGCGCCGCTGAGGATGTTCTGCATGGAGGGCAGTAGCTTGGTCTTGACCAGGGTGTCGATGCTGGTGCTGACAGTGTCGTAGGCAGAGTTCAGCAGATCCATGATCTGGGTGTTCTGCTCAAAGAACTCCACATGGTTGGCCCACTGAACAAACTTGGCAAAGTTCCGCTGGGCAGTGTAGTACAGGGTGGTGACACTGGTGATCAGCTGGGGCACGATCATCATAAACAGGGCGTACACCAGCAGAAGCCCGAACAGGATGGTAAAGGTCACCGAAAGGGCGTTGATGAGGCCCTTCATCTTTTCCGGGATGAACCGGCGCAGGAACGCCTCAATGGTGTTGCACACCGGCTTGAGCAGATAGGCGATGACGGCACCGTAGATAAAGGGCATCAGGATGCCTGTCAGGGTGGAGATGGCGTCCCCAAAGCCGTCAAAGCGGTAGATCAGGAAAAAGAAGATGATGCTGAGAGAGATGGCCCCAAACCCGGCAAGCATCCCGTAAAGATAGGGCTTGATGTGCGGTTTTTTGTCGATCATGGCAAACTCCATTCCCGTCGGGGGCTGCAGGATGCCCTTCGACGCTTATCAGATTTTATTGCTTCTGCGCCAGATGTGCAGCTTGTCGGCCTCACGGATCAACTCCTCGCGGAAGTCCGGGTGTGCCACGCTGATCAGAGCCTCGGCCTTTTCCCAAGAGGTCAAGCCCTTCAGGTTCACGCAGCCATACTCGGTGCACAGATAGTGCACGTTGGCGCGGGTGTCGGTAACGATGCTGCCATTCTCCAGCGTGGGACGGATGCGGCTTTCCAGCTGACCGGTCTTTTTATTAAAGAAGGTGGAGGACAGGCAGATAAAGCTCTTGCCGCCCTTAGAAAGGTAGGCACCCAGCACAAAGTCCAGCTGGCCGCCTGCACCGGAAATGTGCTTGATACCGGCACTCTCGGCGTTCACCTGACCAAACAGGTCGATATCCACGGCATTATTGATGGAAATGAAGTTATCCAGGGCAGAAATGCTGCGGATGTCGTTGGTGTAATCCACGGGAGCGGACATGCACTCCGGGTTGTCGTTCAGGTAGTCGTACATCTTCTGGGTGCCTGCACCAAAGGCGTAGACCTGACGGCCCTTGTCCAGCTGCTTGCGGGCACCGGTGATCTTGCCGGCCTTGGCAATGTCCACAAAGGCATCCACATACATCTCGGTGTGCACGCCCAGGTCCTTCAGGTCGCTCTGGGCGATCAGGCCGCCGATGGCGTTGGGCATACCGCCGATGCCCAGCTGCAGGCAGGCACCGTTGGGGATCTGCGGAACGATCAGGTTGGCAACCTTCAGGTCCACTTCGGTGGCAGCACCGGGAGCGGCCATCTGGCCGATGGGCGGGTTGTCGCCCTCCACGATGCCGGTCACCTGCGAGATGTGCACGCAGTTCTCCATGCCGCCCAGGCAGCGGGGCATGTTCCTATTGACCTCCACGATGATCTTTTTGGCCTTTTCGCACACGGCACCCAGATGGGAAGCGCTGGGGCCGAAGTTGAAGTAACCGTGCTCATCCATGGGGGTCACCTGGAACACGGCCACATCGACGGGGTCCGGGCTCTCACGGTAGTAGCGGGGCAGCTCGGAATAACGGATGGGGGAATAGAAGGAGAAGCCCTGCGCAATGGCCTTGCGCTCAATGCCGCCCATATGCCAGCTGTTCCAGGTCATGTGGGCAGCGGGGTCGTCGATCTGGAAAATCTCAGGGACCCACATCAGAATGCCGCCGCGGAAGTTGACCCCTTCCAGCTCCGGCAGGCGCTTGGCCAGCTCGGCATCCACAGCAACGGGGGTGTTCACGGCCCAGCCGTAATCCACCCAGTCACCGCTTTTGACCAGAGCAGCAGCCTGTGCGGCCGTCATGCGTTTCTGAGCGTACAGTTCCATAAAATCCATTATAAACCATCCTCTCTTAAAAAACATAAAAGAATTGTAAACTTTCTACAATTCTGCACGGGTAAATTTTGGCGGCACAGGCCGCCCGGCGGGGGTGCCTGTACACAGCTTTGCCACATCTGTCTGTTACTATATAAGTAAGGCACAGAACAAAGACACAGAGCAGATGCGTCTGCACAACTTAGTTATAACATTAACAAAGTGCGGAATCAATAGTTTTGGGCGAAAAAATACGCCATCTGGCAATCTGACTAAAATTCTTAGCTTTTTGTGACGATTGTTTGGTGCGCAAAATCCAAAAAAGTTGGGAAAAGGACTTGATAAAATTTTGACGATGTGATTTACTAATAACGTAGCAAGCAGCTGCCCTGCAGTGCAGAGTTGATTGTTTAAAATTTAACGATAAATCGTTCTGCGGCTTGCACACAAGACTGGAAAGTGCTATCATGGCAGAACCAAAACGCGCTTTTCACAGCGCACAAGGAGGACACTGGCCGATGGCAACAGCAGTTTATCCCGGTTCGTTCGATCCGGTCACCAAAGGACATCTCGACATCATCAAGCGCGCCGCCAAGATCAACGATCATCTGATCGTTGCGGTGCTGATCAACAGCGCAAAAGACCCGCTGTTCACCGTGGAGGAGCGTGTGGCACTGCTTACCGAGTGCTGCAAGGGCATCCCGAACGTCAGCGTGGAGAGCTTTGACGGCCTGACCGTGGAGTTCGCCAAAAAGCGGCACGCATCCGTCATGGTGCGGGGGCTGCGGGCGGTCACGGATTTTGAAAACGAGATCCAGCTGGCTCAGACGAATCACGCATTGATGCCCGGCATCGAAACCATGTTTCTGGCCACCAGCATCAAATGGAGCTACCTTTCTTCCACCATCGTGAAGGAAGCAGCCCGCTACGGCAGCGACATCGGCAAATTCGTGACGCCCAATGTGGAAAAGGCCGTCAACGAAAAGTTCGATGAACGGCGCCGGAACGGCAAGCTCTGATCTGTTTGAAAAAATGTCCACAGGGCATTTTGATAAAAAGGTTTACGAAACGTAACACACATACAATTCAGGAGGCTATTCACATGAAAAAGATCGTTATCGCATCTGCATGCCGTACCGCTATCGGCAAGTTCGGCGGCACTCTGGCAAACGTTCCCGCAGCTGAGCTGGGCTCCATCGTCATCAAGGAGGCTCTGAACCGTGCAAACGTCGCTCCCGAGCAGGTCGATCATGTTTACATGGGCTGCGTCATTCAGGCTGGTCTGGGCCAGAACGTCGCTCGTCAGGCTTCCCTGAAGGCTGGCCTGCCCATCGAGACCCCCGCTGTCACCGTCAACGTGGTGTGCGGCTCCGGTCTGAACTGCGTCAACATGGCTGCTCAGATGATCGAGGCTGGCGATGCTGACATCGTGGTCGCAGGCGGCATGGAGAACATGGACATGGCTCCCTTCGCAATGATGAAGGGCCGCTACGGCTACCGCATGGGCGCTCCCATGGGCAAGAGCGAGATCGTGGATACCATGGTCAACGATGCACTGTGGGATGCCTGCGGCTTCAACAAGCACATGGGCATGACCGCTGAGAACGTCTGCACCAACGAGACCTACCAGAAGAAGTACGGCTACAGCCCCATCACCCGCGAGATGCTGGACGAGTTCTCATACAACAGCCAGCTGAAGGCTGACAAGGCCATCAAGGACGGCGCCTTCAAGGACGAGATCGTTCCTGTTGTCATCAAGGGCAAGAAGGGCGACACCGTGTTCGATACCGATGAAGGCCCCCGTCTGAGCGCTCCCGAGGTGCTGGCAAAGCTGAAGCCCGCTTTCACCAAGGACGGCATCGTCACCGCCGGCAACTCTTCCGCCATCAACGATGGTGCTGCTGCTCTGGTCATCATGAGCGAGGAGAAGGCCAAGGAGCTGGGCGTGAAGCCTCTGGCTACCTGGGTTGCAGGTGCTCTGGCAGGCGTTGAGCCGGAAGTCATGGGCCTGGGCCCCATCGCGGCTACCAAGAAGGTCATGGCCAAGACCGGCCTGACCGTTGCTGACATGGATCTGATCGAGGCCAACGAGGCATTTGCAGCTCAGTCTGTGGCTGTCAGCCAGGCTCTGGACTTCGATATGAGCAAGGTGAACGTCAATGGCGGCGCAATTGCTCTGGGCCACCCGGTCGGCGCTTCCGGTGCTCGTATCCTGGTCACCCTGCTGTACGCCATGAAGCATCGTGGTGCTCACAAGGGCCTGGCTACCCTGTGCATCGGCGGCGGCATGGGCTGCGCTACCATCGTTGAGATGGACTAAGCTCCAACCCTTTTAAATGAGACTGAATAACAGACCCGGAGCAGGGGAGGAACCGGAGAGCCTCCCCTTGCTCCGGGGGCTGTTTTGAGATTTGATAGAATTGAATGGGAGGTTTTCACAATGGCTTTTGTAAAAACCGAGGTGCAGGGTGCTGTCGAGATCATTACCATCGACCGTCCCAAGGCACTGAACGCTTTGAACCCCGAGGTCCTGGCAGACCTGAAGGCCGCTTTTGAGGCTGTGGACCAGGCTACCATCCGCTGCATCGTTCTGACCGGCGAAGGCGACAAGAGCTTTGTTGCCGGTGCCGATATCGGCTCCATGAGCACCATGACCAAGGCAGAGGGCGAGGCCTTCGGCAAGCTGGGCAATGATGTGTTCCTGATGATCGAGCACTTCCCCATCCCCGTCATTGCAGCCGTCAACGGCTTTGCACTGGGCGGTGGCAACGAGCTGGCTATGAGCTGCGACATCCGCATCTGCTCTGACAACGCTGTGTTCGGTCAGCCCGAAGTGGGCCTGGGCATCACCCCGGGCTTCGGCGGCACCCAGCGTCTGGCCCGTCTGGTGGGCATGGGCATGGCAAAGCAGCTGGTCTACTCGGCCCTGAACATCAAGGCCGATGAGGCTTACCGCATTGGTCTGGTCAATGCCGTGTACCCGCAGGCCGAGCTGATGGAGAACGTGCTGAAGCTGGCTAATAAGATCGCCAAGAACGCCCCCATCGCTGTCCGCAACTGCAAGAAGGCAATCAACGACGGCATCAGCCTGCCCATTGAGAAGGCTGTTGAGGTCGAAGAGAAGCTGTTCGGCGACTGCTTCGAGACCCACGACCAGAAGGAAGGCATGGCCTGCTTCCTGAGCCGTGAGAAGCCGAAGCCCAAGGCAGTGTTCACCAACAACTAATCAACTATACAATTTTTGATATTAAAGGAGAGATTTCCTATGAAGATCGGTGTTATCGGCGCTGGCACTATGGGCCAGGGCATCGCAAAGGCATTTGCACAGGTTGAGGGCAACACCGTTGCTCTGTGCGACATCAAGCAGGAGTGGGCCGAGAATGGTCTGGCAAAGATCAAGAAGGGCTACGAGAAGCTGGTCGCTAAGGGAAAGATGACTCAGGAGAAGGCTGACGCAATCGTCGCCGCCATCACCCCGGGCCTGAAGGAAGATCTGTGCGCAGACTGCGATCTGGTCGTTGAGGCTGCTTTCGAGGATATGAAGGTCAAGCAGACCACCTTCGGCGAGCTGGATAAGATCTGCAAGCCCGAGTGCGTCTTCGCTTCCAACACTTCTTCTCTGTCCATTACCGAGATCGGCAAGGGTTTGTCTCGTCCCCTGATCGGTATGCACTTCTTCAACCCCGCAGACCGTATGAAGCTGATCGAGGTCATCGCCGGCTGCAACACTCCCGCCGAGACCGTTGAGAAGATCAAGGAGATCTCCGTTGCCATCGGCAAGAGCCCCGTTCAGGTCAACGAGGCTGCCGGCTTTGTGGTCAACCGCATCCTGATCCCCATGATCAACGAGGCTGCCTTCATCAAGATGGAAGGCGTTTCCGACATCGCTGGCATCGACACTGCTATGAAGCTGGGTGCTAACCACCCCATGGGCCCCCTGGAGCTGGGCGACTTCATCGGCCTGGACATCTGCCTGGCCATCATGGACGTGCTGTACAAGGAGACCGGTGACAGCAAGTACCGTGCATGCCCGCTGATCCGCAAGATGGTCCGCGGCGGCAACTTGGGCTGCAAGACCGGCAAGGGCTTCTACGTTTACAACGCAGACCGCACCAAGACCCCGGTCGATCAGCTGTAATTTCTGCTCAACATTTCTCCCGGCTGTGGGAAAGCGGTCGGGAGGAATTTGTTTGAAAACCGGACTGTTCCGGCAAATGAAAAAAGACCCGTTAGGAGGATATAGCGATGGATTTTACTCTGTCCAAGCAGCAGCAGATGGTGCAGAAGATGTACCGCGAGTTTGCTGAAAACGAAGTCAAGCCCCTGGCCAAGAAGGTCGATGCAGAAGAGTACTTCCCCAAGGAGACCGTCGAGAAGATGGGCAAGCTGGGCATGATGGGCATCTATTTCCCCACTTCTGTGGGCGGTGCCGGCGGCGATGTGCTGTCCTACGTCATGGCTGTGGAAGAGCTGAGCAAGGTTTGCGGCACCACCGGTGTCATCGTCTCTGCTCACACCAGCCTGTGCGCTGCTCCTATTTATGAGAACGGTACCCCTGAGCAGAAGGCAAAGTACCTGCCCAAGCTGTGCAGCGGCGAGTGGCTGGGTGCCTTCGGCCTGACCGAGCCGGGCGCCGGCACCGACGCACAGGGCCAGCAGACCATTGCCAAGGAAGAGGATGACTGCTGGGTGCTGAACGGCTCCAAGATCTTCATCACCAACGCCGGTTATGCTGATGTGTTCATCGTCATTGCCGTCACCGACCATGTGCTGGACAAGAAGGGCCGTCCCACCAAGCTGTGCTCTGCTTTCATCGTGGAGCGTACCGACCCGGGCTTCTCTGTCGGCAAGGCTGAGGACAAGATGGGCATCCGTGGTTCTTCCACCTGCGAGCTGATCTTTGAGGACTGCCGCATCCCGAAGGACCGTATGCTGGGCGTGCGCGGCAAGGGCTTCCAGCTGGCTATGGCTACTCTGGACGGCGGCCGTATCGGCATTGCATCCCAGGCTCTGGGCATTGCTGAGGGCGCTCTGGAGGAGACGGTTGCTTACGTCAAGGAGCGCAAGCAGTTCGGCCGCCCCATCGCCGCATTCCAGAACACCCAGTTCGAGCTGGCCGAGATGAAGGCCCGCGTGGAAGCTGCCAAGTATCTGGTCTACGCTGCCGCTCTGAAGAAGCAGCAGGCTATGGACGGCGCAAAGGTCCGCTACAGCGTGGAGGCCGCACAGGCCAAGCTGATCGCAGCCCGCACTGCCAGCGACGTGACCCGCCGCTGCCTGCAGCTGTTCGGCGGTTACGGCTACACCC
>ERZ1673703.364-NODE-364-length-57462-cov-30.696431_pt1 | contig 57462 bp, 51 predicted proteins | sample MGYA00580233_ERZ1673703 | MGnify/ENA primary metagenome ERZ1673703 (study PRJEB41218, sample SAMN15661748) | gut metagenome | host: Homo sapiens | place: Canada: London | collected 2015-08-20/2019-03-30 | study: EMG produced TPA metagenomics assembly of... | reverse complement strand
AGGGTGCAAATCGTTGCAAAATCGGACAAAGGGTGCAGAAACTCGAAGCTCAAAATCTGCGATATATCGCAAAAAAATTACGTCAAAACGTAACTTCCAAAAATTGAGAGAATCGCCCGGCGTGCGCTACGAATCAGTAGGCCGGGGGTTCGAGTCCCCTCCCTCGCACCAAGAAAAACCAGTACACGTTGTGTACTGGTTTTTCTTTTTGTCTGTACGATGGAAGGGGCTCGAACAAGGCGGCGGCGCACAGCGCCGTAAGCAATCAGCCCAGTGGGCTGTTGCTTAGAGTTACGGGTTGCGGCTCCCAGCATCCGCCTCGTGCCTTGGACGGCACTTGCGTCCTGCTGGCCGCTGCCCCAACAACTCCTCCTTGCATCGGCCACCGGCCGCAGTCGTCGTTGTTGCAGGTCCCAATGGTTAGGAATGTCTACCGTGGAAGCTGTGAATCGAAAGATTTCATGGCTTTTTTGTTTTGTAAGCCATGGGTGCACGGTTTCTGCACGGTTTTTGCACGGTCGGTGTTTTCCATGTCCGATGATGTAGGGCGCTGTATTGCATTGCAATCAGTGCCCTTTTTTGCATCAGGTGAGCAGTGCCAAGCGCAGCTTTGCCTTCATTTCCGGGTCGGCATCCTTGAGCAATTCCAAAAGAGCCGTCATGGAGATGGTGGGTTCGCCACCGACCTGCTGCGGGATTTCCTGCGCCGGGCACAGCTCCTGCATCACGGTCTCCAATCTGGGGCAGGTCTCCTTCCCGGATGCGGTCCGGCGGGAGCTCGTGCGGCTGGATTTTCTGCTAACGCCCCGGGCGCACTCCCCCTACAACTGCGGCATCGTATCAGTGGGCGATACCCTGAGCCTGACCATCACCCGGCGGGGAAAGGAAGCCGGGGTGGAGAAACGATTCGTGACCGGTCTGGTGCGGCGGGGCATCGTCCCGGCGGTCGTGGAAGACGAAACCCTTACAGCCGGCCTTCTTCCAGCATCCGGCGCACCTCGTGCAGGCTGGCGCACTTGGCGGTGTACAGGCGGCGCATCTCGTCGTCCGGCTGGGCAAGGTCCGGCACCATCACGGTCACAAAACCGCCGGCGGCACCAGCGCGCACGCCGTTGTAGCTGTCCTCCAGCACCAGGGTGTGTTCCGGTGCGGTGCCCAGCATCTCGGCGGCCCGGTAGAAGATCTCCGGGTCCGGCTTGGAGCTGATGAACTGCTCCCCGCTGATGACGGCCTTGAAGTAGTGGGTCAGGCCCCAGCCGTCCAGATGATGCCGGATGGAGGCCATACGGCTGGAAGAGGCCACCACCATGGGGATGTGCCGCTGCTCCAGCCAGGCCAGCAGCTCGTCCAGGCCGGGCTTTTTGGGCGGCGGTGCCTGGAATGCGATGACACCCTGCTCATGCAGGGCCTCGATGATGCGGTCGGGGTCGCAGTCCGGCCCATAGAACCGGCGCAGCACCGCCCGCATGGAGTCGCCTGCGGTGCCGCGGGCGGCTTCGTCCAGCCCCTCCTTATAAGAAAGGCCCAGCCCGGCCAGTGCGGGTTCCCACAGGGTGGCCCAGATGCGCTCGGTGTCGAACATCAGGCCATCCATATCAAAAATGACGCCCTGGATCATAAAACAAAACTCCTTTCCGGGTCAAAAACACGGTTTGTACCCCTATTGTATCATTTTTTTGGCAGTTTGCACACACATCTGCTCATAATTTGGCGCAACTTACCCGGCCCAAAGATGAAAGATTTTGCGATTCCTTGCAAAAGCTGGTCATCCTATTATAATAGAAAACAATATTCGGCGTTTCGGGCGCAGGAACTGTGCAGCGCCCGTGATCAGGAAAGAGGGAAATTTATCATGTTGGATATCAAGATCACCCGTACCACTTCTCCCAAGGAGAAGCCGGACGAGAACAACCTGGGCTTTGGCAAGAAGTTCACCGACCATATGTTCGTGATGGACTACACCGAGGGCGAGGGCTGGCACGATGCCCGCATCGTCCCCTACGGCCCCTTTGAGCTGGACCCGGCTACCGTCGTGTTCCACTATGCTCAGGAGATCTTCGAGGGCATGAAGGCTTACCGGACTGCGGATGACACCGTCCAGCTGTTCCGCCCGGACTGCAACGCAAAGCGTTTCCAGGATTCTGCCGACCGTCTGTGCATCCCCAAGATCCCCGTGGAAGATTACATCCAGGCTGTGGAGACTCTGGTGGATGTGGACCGTGACTGGGTGCCCCACTCTGACGGCGCTTCCCTGTACATCCGTCCCTTCGTGTTTGCAAACGATGTGGGCCTGGGCGTGCACGCTTCCAAGCACTATATCTTCTGCATCATCGCGGCTCCGTCGGGCGCTTACTACGCCGAGGGCATCAACCCCGTGCGCATCTATGTGGAAGACGAGTACATCCGTGCCGCTCCCGGCCTGACCGGCTTCACCAAGTGCGGCGGCAACTACGCTGCTTCCATCAAGGCCGGTGAGCTGGCCGAGGAGCAGGGCTACGCACAGGTGCTGTGGCTGGACGGCGTCGAGAAGAAGTACGTCGAGGAAGTCGGCAGCATGAACATCATGTTCAAGATCGACGGCAAGGTCTACACTGCCGCCACCGTGGGCACCGTTCTGCCCGGCGTCACCCGCCGCAGCTGCATCGAGCTGCTGAAGGACTGGGGCTATGAGGTCGTTGAGGGCAAGATCGCCATTGCCGACATCATGGCCGCTGCCCGCGAAGGCAAGCTGGAAGAGGTGTTCGGTACCGGCACCGCTGCCGTTGTGTCCCCCGTCAAGGAGCTGGTCTGGAAGGGCGAGCACGCCTTCATCGGCGACGGCAAGATCGGCCCTGTGACCCAGAAGCTGTACGACACCATGACCGGGATGCAGTGGGGCAAGATCCCCGACACCAAGGGCTGGATCGTTCCGGTCGAGAAGAAGTATTGATATCCTCAATTCTCCATTCAGAATTTAGCAAGCGCCGCCAGGCATCCGCTCGGCGGCGTTTGCTGTATCATGGCGGCAGCCCTTCCGTCAAATTTCCGAAATTTTCCGGCGCAATTGCTTTCTTTCCTGCACAGTGTTAAACTGATTCCAGACAAAGGGCAGCCCTGCATAGCGGCGGGGTGCCTGTGCAGGAAAGATTGAGAGGGAAAAGCACCATGATCAAAAAATGGAGCGTGAGCTACCCGGCCGTCAACGGCACTGAGCAGCGCAGAGTGTACGTTTATCTGCCCACCATGTACGAGGCCGAGCCGGACCGCCGGTTCCCGGTGCTGTACATGTTCGACGGCCAGAACGTGTTTTTTGACGAAGATGCCACCTACGGCAAGAGCTGGGGCGTGGCCGACTATCTGGACTACACCGACACGCCGCTGATCGTGGCGGCGGTGGAGTGCAACGCAGGCCCCAACAACGAGCGTCTGGTGGAGTATTCGCCCTACCGGTTCGACGACCCCACCTACGGCCACTTCGACGGCAAGGGTCAGGCCACCATGAGCTGGTACATCCACCGGTTCAAACCCTTCATCGACCGCAACTTCCGCACCCTGCCCGACCGGGAGCACACCTTCATCGGCGGCAGCAGCATGGGCGGCCTGATGAGCCTGTATGCCCTGCTGCAGTACAACGACACCTTCAGCCGGGCGGCGGCCCTGTCGCCCTCCATCTGGGTGGCCCCGGACAAGCTGGCGGGCCTTGTGGGCCGAGCCAAGCTGGAGCCGGGCACCGTGCTGTACATGGATTACGGCTCCCGCGAGATGGGCAACCACGACGGCATGCGCTGCGGCTTTGCGGAGATGTGCAGCAAGGTGCTCACCCGCGGCATCCACCTCACCAGCCGCATCGTGCCCGGCGGCACCCACAGCGAAGCCAGCTGGGAAAAGCAGCTGCCCTTCGTGTTCCATACGCTGATGTACGAGCTGGAGGAAGCGTAAAAGCCTTCCCCCAAGGGGGAAGCCTGAATCAAGAAGGAGGAACCACTATGGAAATGCAGTATTTTAAGGATTACAGCCCCGCCCTTGGCCGGGATATGGAGTGCAAGATCTACGGCCATGCAGGCCGCCCCATGCTGTACATCCCCTGTCAGGACGGCCGGTTCTTTGACTTTGAGGACTTCCACATGGCCGACACCCTGGCCCCGTGGATCGAGTCCGGCCAGATCATGGTGCTTTCCATCGACACGCTGGACAAGGAGACCTGGTCCGACACCAACGGCGACCCCTACTGGCGCATCCGCCGCTATGAGCAGTGGCTGCACTACATCGTGGACGAGGCCGTTCCCAAGATCCGCTGCCTGTCCCAGGAGCGCAACGGCTGGGACGACCTGCCCGGCGTCATCGCCTTTGGCTGCAGTCTGGGTGCCACCCACGCAGTCAACCTGTATCTGCGCCGGCCGGACATCTTCTGCGGCTGTCTGGCGCTCAGCGGCATCTACACCGCCCACTATGGCTTTGGCAGCTACATGGACGAGCTGGTGTACCAGAACTCTCCCGTGGACTATATGCGGAACTTCCCCACCGACCACCCCTATATGGAGCTGTACCGGAACCAGAAGGCGGTCATCTGCTGCGGTCAGGGCGCCTGGGAGCAGCCGGACACCACCTGGTACCTCAAGCGCATCTTCGAGGCCAAGGGCATCCCCGTGTGGGTGGACCTGTGGGGCCACGACGTCAAGCACGACTGGGACTGGTGGTATAAACAGGTCGCGTATTACATGCCGTATGTTTTAGGTGAGTAAAATGGCTCGCCCTCTCAGTCACCTTCGGTGACAGCTCCCCCAAAGGGGGAGCCTTTGGCAGAACCAAAAGGCCTTGCCGTACTGCCAAGGCCTCTCCCTTTGGGAGAGGTGGACGCGAGCTTTGCGAGCGGACGGAGAGGGCGAGGCCGCTTTTATAGAGGAAAGAAGAATCGGAATACCATGAAGAATTTTATTTTTATCTCGCCGAACTTCCCCACCAACTACTGGCAGTTCTGCCGGGAGCTGAAGAACGACGGCATGAACGTGCTGGGCATCGGCGACCAGCCCTATGATGAGCTGAAGCCGGAGCTGAAGGACAGCCTGAACGAATACTACAAGGTGGGCAGCCTGGAAAACTACGACGAGGTCTACCGCGCCGTGGCCTTCCTCACCTTCAAGCATGGCCGCATCGACTGGCTGGAGTCCAACAATGAATACTGGCTGGAGCGGGACGCTGCCCTGCGCACCGACTTCCACATCACTTCCGGCTTCCAGACCTCGGATATGCCCCGCATCAAGTACAAGAGCAAGATGAAGGAGTGTTACCAGAAGGCCGGCATCGCCACCGCCCGCTATCACATGGTGGACGATCTGGCAGGCTGCAAGAAGTTCGTGGAGGAAGTGGGCTACCCGGTGGTGGTCAAGCCGGACAACGGTGTGGGCGCTTCCGATACCCACAGGCTGGCCAGCGACGCCGAGCTGGAAGCCTTTCTGGCCTACAAGGCCAAGGAGCACCCGGATGTTGCCTACATCATGGAGGAGTTCGTCCGGGCCGAGGTGAACAGCTACGACGCCATCATCGACGGCAGCGGCAACCCCATCTTTGAGGCGGGTAACGTCAGCCCCATGTCCATCATGGATATCGTGAACAACGACGACAACTCCATCTACTACATCATCAAAGATCTGCCCGAGGACACCCGGGCTGCCGGACGGGCCGCCGTCAAGAGCTTTGGGGTGAAGAGCCGCTTTGTCCACTTTGAGTTTTTCCGCATGACCGAGGATCAGGCCAGCATGGGCAAAAAGGGCCAGATCGTGGCTCTGGAAGTCAACATGCGCCCCTGCGGCGGCTTTACCCCGGATATGATCAACTTTGCCCGCTCCACCAACGTGTACAAGATCTGGGCCGATATGATCGCCTTTGGCGGTACCGATCTGCCGGTGGGCGAGCACTTCTACTGTGCCTTTGCCGGCCGCCGCGACGGCAAACACTTTGTGTACAGCCACGAGCAGATCATGCAGAAGTATCAGGACAACCTGCGCATGGTGGACCGCATCCCCGACGCACTGTCCGGTGCCATGGGCAACCAGATGTATGTGGCGAACTTCTCCACCCGCGAGGGTATGGAGCAGTTCTACTCGGACGTGCTGGCCGTGACCGACGACACCAACGCCGCCGCACAGGCCGAGCTGGCACAGGTGCTGGCTCTGGGGGAACCCGACGCCGCCCCGGCTGCTCCTGCCGCAAAGCCCACCGCCGCCAAGCCCGCCCGCAAGGCACGCAAGTGATTCCCGCATAAACGACAAAAAGCAGCCCGCCTCCGGGGAAACTCCGGCGGCGGGCTTTGTTGTCCCCTGCGCCAAAGTGTGGTATACTGGACCGGAAAAAACAAAAAATGAGGTATCATCTATGAAAATTCCTGCAAACGGCTTTACCCATGCTGGCAAGTTCCACGCCGACGATGTGTTTGCCACAGCGCTGCTGCAGATCCTGCGGCCGGACATCAAGATCACCCGCGGCTTTACCGTGCCCGATGACTTTGACGGCATCGTGTACGACATCGGCTTTGGCATGTTCGACCACCATCAGGAGCCGCGGGAGTACCGCGCCAACGGCGTGCCCTACGCGGCCTTCGGCCTGCTGTGGCGGGTGCTGGGCCCCGGCCTTGTGGGTGAGCGGCAGGCCCGGCTCATCGACGAGAACTTCATCCAGCCGCTGGACCTGAACGACAACACCGGCGAGCAGAACAGCCTGTGTGACGCCATCGGCTTCTTCAACCCCGTGTGGGACTCCAAGGAGGATCAGGACGCCTGCTTTTTCCAGGCTGTGGCGGTGGCAAAGCAGATCCTGGAACACCAGATCGACGCCGCCAACGCCGTGAACCGTGCCGACGAAAAGGTGCAGCAGGCCTACCGGAACTCCCGCGACGGCATCGTGGTGCTGCCCTGCTATCTGCCGTGGAAAAACGGCCTGTACAAGACCGACGCCCTGTTTGTGGTGTACCCCAGCCAGCGCGGCGGGTGGAGCGCCCAGTGCGTGACCGACCACAAGACCAAGCGCTCCAAGCTGCCCTTCCCCCAGAGCTGGGCCGGTCAGCCGCAGGAGGTCATCGAGCAGAAGAGCGGCATCCCCGGCATCAGCTTCTGCCACGCAAGCCGCTTTTTGATCACCGCCCAGGACAAGGAAACCGCCATTGCCGCCTGCCGTCAGGTGCTGCGCAACAATGGCCGCATCTGACCGCACGGCGCGGCCCAAGGCCGCCTTTGTGTATATGGTGCGCTGTACCGGCGGCCAGCTGTACACCGGTTGGACCAACGACCCCGCCGCCCGCCTGCGGGCCCACCGCAGCGGCAAAGGGGCCCGCTACACCCGCGCCCACGGGGCCGAGGGCTTTGCCTATCTGGAACGCTGCGCCGACCGCTGTGCCGCCCTGCGCCGGGAAGCCGCCCTTAAAAAGCTGCCCAAGGCGCAAAAGGAGCTTTTGTGCACGGCGTGGCAGGCCGCCGGACGCCCCTTTGCGGAGCACGGCGCGGGCAGTGCCGGTTAAATCCCGTCCAAAATTGTAAATTCTGGATGCAATATTGCCTTTTGGCTTGATTTGTGTTGCAATTTTGTTAGAATTGTGATAGACATAAAGTGTGAATGTGTCTATTTTCAGGGGCGGCAGGCAAAGCCTGACACCCTGCAACAATTAAAGGAGGATGGAACGTGAGAAAAATCAACAAACTGGGCAGACGTGCGGCTGCTATGGCGCTGGCCATCGGCCTCGCCCTGTCCACGGCGGCTCCCGTACTGGCGGCGGACGCCGACGAGGTAGAGACCCCTGCAGCCCAGACCGAGCAGCAGGAAACCGACACGGAGGCTGACGAGGCCGACGTCGATACCGAGGCTGACGAAGCTGCTGCACTGCCGGAACTGTCTGAGGACCGGGAAGTGGCAGAGGAGGACGAGGCCGCTGCTCTGCCGGAACTGTCCGAGGATCGGGAGGTGGCAGAGGAGGACGAAGCTGCTGCCTTGCCGGAACTGTCCGAGGACCGGGAAGTGGCAGAAGAGGACGAAGCTGCTGCCCTGCCGGAACTGTCTGAGGACCGGGAAGTGGCAGAAGAGGACGAAGCCGCTGCTCTGCCGGAACTGGATGAGGAGTGGGCTGTAGAGGAAGCCGCTGTTCGGGCAAAGACCCATACCGGTAACTGCTCGTTTGACGGCAAGGTGCTGTCCTACACCGCTCCTACCTGTACGCAGGATGGTTCCAAAACCGTTCAGTGTAGCAAAAAGGGTAAATACACAAAGCTACAGTGCACCGAGACAAAGACCTCTCCCATCTCTGCCCTGGGCCATGATTTTAAGGGTGCAGAGTGGGTGACTGAAGATCCTACCTGCACCACCCCCGGCCAGCGGTATCAGGTCTGCAAACGGGATGGCTGCAACCAGAAGAACTTTGACGAGGCTTATGCAGCAGAGCACCCTGCCCTGGACCACGATTTTGAGGGTGCAGAGTGGGTCATTGAGGCCCCCACCTGCACCACCCCCGGCCAGCGGTATCAGGTGTGCAAGCGGGATGGCTGCAACCAGAAGAACATTGACGAGGCTTATGCAGAAGCCCACCCTGCCCTGGGCCATGTCTGGGGCAAGTATGTAGACGACGACAAGCCCGGCTGCCAGCAGCAGACCGAGACGGCCCACTGCACCCGGGAGGGCTGCACCGCTACGGACACGGAAGACCGGGCCAACTTTGGCCCCGGCGGCAACCCCCTGCCCCACAAGTACACCACTTATAAGGGCCTCGATGAGATTCTGGGCGTTCCCACCAAGTACAAGAGCACCTGCGACTATGGCTGCGGCACTACCAAGGAATTTGGCGCACTCGACAAGGACGTGGTGGTAGATAAGACTACCCAGGGGGCCATGGACACTGTGAAGGTGGACGACATGACCGCTGACGAGCGTGCCAACCAGATCATCGACGACGCCCTGAAGGCTGCCCAGGAGGCAGTAAAGCAGGCCAAGACCAAGAAAGAAGCCATTGCGGCCCTGGACCAGATCTCTGCTACGGTAAAGAGCGAGCTGTCCAGTATGAAGATCAGTGTAGGCAAGCTGAACAAGGATGTGAGTATCGACCCGAAGGACCTGGAAAACATCCTGAAGCCTCTGGATACTACCATTGACAGCCTGAAGGGTAGCCTGGACGACAGCTTCCTGTCCCAGGAGACCATTACCAGCCTGGTGAACAAGCTGGCTACCGATGTGCCTGCCAGCACCGCACCGGAGACCGGCATCAAAAAGCTGATCTACAATACGGTGTACGATGCCATTTATAACCTCACCGCAAAGGACGACGAGAAAAAGACCACCGACAGTATGCCGGATGTAAAGAACATGGTGCTGCAGCTGGTCAGCGACGTGGCGAAAAGTGACGAGGGCTGGAATACCATGACCGACGCCCTGGTGGACGACGCTGTGGAGCTGGCCCTGGACGAGGTCATGAAGGATAAGACCTACGCCATGCTGCTGAAGACCAAGCTGGGTGCCTCCACTGTGGAGGAGGTCCGGGCCGAGGTCAAAAAGCAGCTGGTCAACGACCCCACCTTTATGAACAGCGTCCGTGCCCAGGTCCAGAAAGCTGCCGACGAGGCCTCTAAGGGGGTCAGCCAGGGCTGGTCCGACCAGAAGGTGCTGGACCGTCTGCAGGCCAACCTGCTGCCCATCAGCGGCCTGGTGGCCAATAAGATCGACGAGCTGGGCAGCAGTGCCGGCAATATCGCCGATAACAAGGTGGACGATACCGTCCACAAGTTCCTGCCCGGCAAGCTGGGAGACTGGGTCAGTGATAAGGTGGGCAACAAGGTCAACAACATTGTCCAGAACAAGGTCAATGATCTGGGCGGCCAGGTCACCGACCTCATTGATTCCTTTATCAAGCAGTTCACCTGCGGTAAGCACGAGTATGGTGATTTCGAGATCCTGAAGAACCCCACCTGCACCGAGAAGGGCCAGAAGGGCAAGATCTGCAAGAAGTGCGGTAAGATCACCGAAAAGACGGACATCGACGCAGCCGGCCATACCCCGGTGACCGACCCCGCTGTGGCTCCCACCGAGACCACCGACGGCCTGACCGAGGGCAGCCACTGCGGCGTCTGCGGTGCCGTGCTCCAGGCTCAGGAAGTCATCCCCATGCTGGACCCCACCATTGACACCTGGTTCAGCCGTGCCGCCACCACCGAGGCCGACGCCAAGGCTGCCGGTTTTGACAGCGTGGACGCTGCCAATGCCGCTCTGGACGCAGCCCTCACCGCTGCAGGCTTTGACCCGGCCAATGCCGAGCACTTCACCGTGCAGGTCAACAGCAGCATCGGCGTGCTGCCCAACGACCGCTTCTCCGAAAGCGGCGTGACCGGTAAGCTCACCCTGCCGGAGGGCACCCGCGGCAAGACCGCACAGACCTACTATGCCGTGCAGATGTTCACCGCCGACACCCGGTTCCACAAGGCCGGTGACGTGGTGGTGACCCCCGTCAGCATCGACACTTACGCCAAGACGGGCCTGCAGTTCACCGTGTACAGCGAGGCTGTCATGGCCATTGCATGGAAGGCCCAGTAACCCCTTACATACCCCATAAAACCGCAGGGAGCGGCTCCTGAGACCGGGAGCCGCTCCCTTTTTGTGTGCTGGTCGGCGTGCTCGCCCTCTCAGCTTCGCATCCGCTCAGCAGCTCCCCCAAAGGGGGAGCCAAGGGCCTGACCGTAACGCCGACGGCGGCACCGACCCCTGAAACGGAACTTACCCTGAGCGCCGCCCGGCACACTGCCCGGCGGCGCTCGTCTGCGTTTTGGGCGGCCTGCCCAAAAGGCCCGGCAGGGGCCCCGGCAGACTGCATGAGAATATACACTGGTATTGCATAATATGCGAATATATTCTCTTAAAATTGCATAAAGATGCAATTTGAACCAAAACGCCGTGCAAAGCCGCCCAAGGTTTGGCGGTTTTTAGCATTGACGAAAAAGCCGTACGGCGTATAATAAAATCATCCAAAGCGAACCGCAGATAGAGGGTGCAAGAGGGACGCTTGCATCAGGGAACAAAAGTGTATTTTTATAAAGGAGCAATCATCATGAAAAAGGAAAACATCAAAAAAGTCGTTCTGGCATACTCCGGCGGTCTGGACACCTCCATCATCATTCCCTGGCTGAAGGAAAACTACAACAACTGCGAGGTCGTCGCTGTTTCCGGTGACGTGGGTCAGGGCACCGAGCTGGACGGTCTGGAAGAAAAGGCCAAGGCTACCGGCGCATCCAAGCTGTATGTGCTGGACCTGAAGAAGGACTTTGTGGAGAACTACATCTTCCCCACCCTGAAGTTCGGCGCCAAGTACGAGGACTATCTGCTGGGCACCAGCTTTGCACGTCCCTGCATCGCCAAGGCTCTGGCCGACATCGCCATCAAGGAAGGCGCGGACGCCATCTGCCACGGCTGCACCGGCAAGGGCAACGACCAGGTGCGTTTTGAACTGACCCTGAAGGCCCTGTGCCCCGATATGGCCATCATTGCTCCGTGGCGTGAGTGGGACATCAAGAGCCGTGACGAAGAGATCGACTACGCTGAGGCTCACCACATCCCCCTGAAAATCAACCGTGAGACCAACTACTCCAAGGACAAGAACCTGTGGCACCTGAGCCACGAGGGCCTGGATCTGGAGTGCCCCGCCAATGAGCCCCAGTACAACAAGCCCGGCTTCCTGGAGCTGGGTGTCAGCCCGGAGCAGGCTCCCGACACCCCGACTTATGTGACCATCCACTTTGAAAAGGGCATCCCCACCGCCGTGGACGGCAAGGAAATGGGCGCTGTGGAGCTGGTGGAATACCTGAACAAGCTGGGCGGCGCCAACGGCATCGGCCTGCTGGACATCGTCGAGAACCGTCTGGTCGGCATGAAGAGCCGCGGCGTGTACGAGACTCCCGGCGGTGCCATCCTGTACAAGGCCATCAACGTGCTGGAGACCATCACCCTGGACAAGGAGAGCTCTCACTTCAAGGCACAGCTGGCCCAGAAGTACGCCGACATCGTCTACAACGGCCAGTGGTTCACCCCGCTGCGTGAGGCTCTGGATGCCTTTGCTGACAGCCTCGAGAAGACCGTCACCGGCGACGTCAAGCTGAAGCTCTACAAGGGCAACATGATCAACGCCGGCGTCACCTCTCCGTACACCCTGTACGACGAGCAGACCGCTTCCTTTGGCGAGGACGAGGACTACAACCAGGCCGATGCCGCAGGCTTCATCAACCTGTTCGGCCTGTCCATCAAGGAGCGCGCAAAGCTGTCCAAGAACTGGCCGGAGGTCAAGTAAGTTTTAACATCTTCCCTTTCGTGTGTTTTCACACTTTCACACGAAAGTTAACCGGCATCGTTGCCGGCGGCACCGCCGCAGGAGCGTTTTCCCCTGCGGCGGCTTTGCCGTTTTTATAAGGAGTTTAATTTTATGGCAGAACAACTCTGGAAGGGCCGCTTTTCCAAGGCGGTGGACTCCCGCGTCAACGACTTCAACTCCTCCATCCGGTTCGACCAGCGCATGATCGCGCAGGATATGCGCGGCAGCGGCGTGCACGCCACCATGCTGGCCAAGCAGGGCATCATCTCGGAGAAGGATTGTGAGGATATCCTCAACGGTCTGGCCTCCATCGCAGATGATCTGGCCTCCGGCAAGCTGGAGATCGACCCCAACGCCGAGGATGTGCACACCTTTGTGGAGCAGACCCTCACCGCCCGCATCGGCGATGCCGGCAAGCGCCTGCACACCGGCCGCAGCCGCAACGATCAGGTGGCACTGGATATCCGCCTGACCCTGCGGGATTACAGCCACACCCTGCAGGCCTACATCGTGGAGCTCGTCAAGGTCATCTGCAAGAAGGCCGGCGAGAACACCACTGCCGTCATGCCTGGCTATACCCACCTGCAGCGCGCCCAGCCCATCACCTTCGGCCATGCGCTCATGGCCTACGCCTCCATGCTGCTGCGGGACCTGCAGCGTTTTGAGGATGCCACCGCCCGCATGGACGCCCAGTGCCCGCTGGGCTCCGGCGCACTGGCCGGCACTACCTACCCGCTGGACCGCCAGTTCACCGCCGAGAAGCTGGGCTTTGCCGCTCCCTGCGCCAACAGTCTGGACGGCGTGTCCGACCGTGATTTCTGCATCGAGCTGGCCAACGCCATCTCCATCTGCATGATGCACCTGTCCCGCCTTTCTGAGGAAATTATCCTGTGGTGCAGCTGGGAGTTCAAGTTCATTGAGCTGGACGACGCGTTCACCACCGGTTCGTCCATCATGCCCCAGAAGAAGAACCCCGACGTTACCGAGCTCATCCGCGGCAAGACCGGCCGCGTCTACGGCGACCTGAACACCCTGCTGGTCATGATGAAGGGCATCCCGCTGGCTTACAACAAGGACATGCAGGAAGACAAGGAAGCCATCTTTGACGCCGTGGACACGCTGGAACTGTGCCTGAAAACGGTGACCCCCATGCTGGACACCATGAAAACCATCCCGGCCAACATGCGCCGCGCCGCTGCCAAGGGCTTCATCAACGCCACCGACTGCGCCGACTACCTCACCAAGAAGGGCATGCCCTTCCGGGATGCCTACAAGCTCACCGGCTGCATGGTGTCGGACTGCATTGCCAAGGACAAGACGCTGGAGGAACTGACCCTGGACGAGTTCAAGGGCTACAGCGGCCTGTTCGAGGGCGATATCTACGAAGCCATTGATCTGGTCAAGTGCTGCGAGGGCCGCACCAGCTACGGCGGCCCCAGCGAAGCCAGCGTGAAGAACCAGATCGCACTGGCGGCCGCACAGCTGACCGCCTGGGAGGAAAAGAACGCATGAGCGTAAAAGTATTCATTGACGGCTCCTCCGGCACCACCGGCCTGCGCATCGCCGACCGGCTGGCTGCACGCCCGGAGATCGAGCTGCTGTCCATTTCGGCCGAGGGCCGCAAGGACGTGAACGAGCGGGCAAAGGTCATCAACTCGGCGGACCTTGCCTTCCTCTGCCTGCCGGATGCGGCTTCCAGAGAGGTCATGCCCCTGCTGCGCCCGGACGTGAAGGTGCTGGACACCTCCACCGCCTTCCGCACCGATGCCGCATGGGACTACGGCTTCCCGGAGCTGAAGGGACAGAAGGAAAAAATTCAGAACTCTTACCGCGTGGCAGTGCCCGGCTGCTATGCCAGCGGCTTTATCAGCATCGCCCGCCCGCTGGTGGAGCTGGGTCTGGCCCCGAAGGACTATCCCTTCAGCTGCACCGGCATTTCCGGCTACTCCGGCGGCGGCAAAAAGATGATCGCCGACTATGAGAGCGCCGACCGCCCGGCCCACAGCAAGCTGGATGCACCCAAGAGCTATGGCCTGGGCCTTGCCCACAAGCATCTGCCGGAGATGAAGGAGATCAGCGGGCTGGCTCATACGCCCATGTTCGTGCCGGTGGTGTGCGATTACTACTGCGGCATGCAGGTGCTGGTGCCGCTGGACCTGACCGTGGCCGGTACCACCGCCGAAGCCGTGGCCGCCGGTCTGGCAGACTACTATAAGGATGCCGCCACCGTGAAGGTGCACGCCCTGAACGAACCTCTGCCGGAAAACGGCCTGTACTCCAACGCCATGGCCGGCACCGACCGCATGGAGCTGTACCTGACCGTGAACGCCGCAGGTGACCAGATGATGCTGGTGTCCCTGTTCGACAATCTGGGCAAGGGCTCTTCCGGCGCAGCGGTCCAGTGCATGAACCTGATGCTGGGCCTGCCGGAGACCGAAGGGCTGGAATAAAACACGCGCCCTCTCAGGCGCTTGGCAAAAAGGCTTCCCCCCTGGGGGAAGCTGTCACCGAAGGTGACTGATGAGGGGAGTGACCGTCAGACGCTGCCTCTGAAAGCAGCATCTGGCCACGGCGACCCCTCATCCGCCTCACTTCGTTCGGCACCTTCCCCCAAGGGGGAAGGCAAATTAGGGGGATTTATCTTTATGCAGTATAAAGAAGTTGCGGGCGGCATCTGCGCGCCCAAGGGGTTTGCAGCGGCTGGCGTGCACTGCGGCATCCGCGCAAACCATAGTGAAAAATACGACCTGGCACTCATCAAGGCCGATGTGCGCTGTGCCGCTGCCGGTGTGTACACCACCAATAAGGTGTGCGGCGCACCCATCAAGGTGGACCGCGCCCATCTGGCCGACGGCTATGCCCAGGCCATCGTGGTGAACAGCGGCAACGCCAACACCTGCGCCGCCAACGGCGTGGCACTGGCCGAGGAATGCTGTGAGCTGGTGGGCAAGGCACTGGACATCGACGCCATGGACGTTCTGCCCGCTTCCACCGGTGTCATCGGTCAGCCCATGGTCATCGACCCGTTTGCCCGGGGCATCCCTGCCGCCGCCGCCAAGCTGGCCGCCACCGAGCAGGGCAGCACCGATGCCGCTACCGCCATCATGACCACCGATACCCATAAAAAGGAGTACGCCATCCAGTTCGAGCTGGGCGGCAAGATGTGCACCGTGGGTGCCATCGGCAAGGGTAGCGGCATGATCGCCCCCAACATGGCCACCATGCTGGCCTTCTACACCACCGACGCGGCGGTGTCCCCCGTCCTGCTGGAAAAGGCCCTCAAGACCGTGGTGCCCGGCACCTACAATCAGATGAGCGTGGATCTGGACACCTCCACGAATGATACCCTCATCATCATGGCTTCCGGCCTTGCCGGGAATCCGGAGATCTGCGAGGAAAACGAGGATTACCATGCCTTTGTGGCAGCCCTGACCGCCATTGCGGAGCATATGTGCGCGGAGCACGCCGGTGACGGTGAGGGCGCTACCCACCTCATCACCTGCGAGGTGACCCACGCCCCCGACCTGAAAACTGCCCGTGCGGTGAGCCGCAGTGTGGTGTGCTCCAACCTGTTCAAGGCAGCGGTCTTTGGCCGCGACGCCAACTGGGGCCGCATCCTGTGCGCCATCGGCTACACCCCCGGCGATTTCTCCATCGACAAGGTGTGCGTCTGGCTGTCCAGCGCCGCCGGTGAGGTGTATGTGTGCGAGAACGCCGCCTACCACCCCTACAGCGAGGATGAGGCCGCCAAGGTGCTGGCCGAGCACGATGTGCTGGTCAAGGTGGATATGGGCACCGGCGACGCCAGCGCCAAGGCCTGGGGCTGCGACCTGACCTACGATTACGTCAAGATCAACGGCGATTACCGCACCTGATAGGAGCAGACACAGATGAAAAATGAAGAAATGGCGCGCCTGTTTTCCGAGGCCACCCCTTACATCCAGAAATATCACGGAAAGACCATGGTGGTGAAGTACGGCGGCAATGCCATGATCAACGAAGAACTCAAGAACGCCGTCATGAACGATCTGGTCACCCTTACCCTGCTGGGCGTGCGGGTGGTGCTGGTGCACGGCGGCGGCCCGGCCATCAATGAGATGCTCAAGAAGGTGGGCGTGGAGAGCCATTTCGCCAACGGTCTGCGCGTCACGGATGACGCCACCATGGAGATCGTCCAGCAGGTGCTGGCCGGTAAGGTGAACAAGGATCTGGTGGCAAAGCTGCGGGGCCGCGGCGTGGGCCTGTGCGGCATGGACGGCCAGATGCTGCGCTGCACCGAGCTGGACCCCCAGCTGGGCCATGTGGGCGAGATCGTCCATGTGGATGCCACCCTGATCGCCAGCCTGCTGGACGGCGGCTTCATCCCGGTGATCGCAACCGTCGGCATGGATGACCTGGGCCAGGCCTACAACGTCAACGCCGATACCGCAGCGGCTCAGATCGCCATTGCCCTCAAGGCCGAAAAGCTGGTGTCCATGACCGATATTGCGGGCCTGCTGCGGGACAAGGACGACGAGAGCACCCTCATCCCCGAGGTGGAAGTGTCCGAGATCGAGGGCTACAAGTCCGCCGGGATCATCGCAGGCGGCATGATCCCCAAGATCGGCGGCATGGCCGATGCCATCTATCAGGGCGTGCACGAGGCGGTCATCATCGACGGCCGCGTGCCCCATTCCATCCTGCTGGAGCTGTTCTCCAACCGCGGCTCCGGCACCCGCTTCTACCGCCGCAGCCACCGGGAATAAGCATTGCGGAAAACCGGAGATGGACTTATAATAAGAGCATAAAAAGGCTTCCCCCCAAGGGGGAAGCCTGACTCCACCCGACAGGAGGTACATCTATGGATTCTGAAAAAGTCATCAAGCGGGACAACGAGTATGTCCTGCACACCTATAACCGCAACCCCGTGGTGCTGGAAAAGGGCCACGGCCTGTATGCCGAGGGCCCCGAGGGCCAGAAGTATCTGGACTTCACCAGCGGCATCGGCGTCAACAGCCTGGGCTACTGTGACCTGGCCTGGGCCGAGGCCGTGTCCGACCAGGCCCACAAGCTGCAGCACACCTCCAACCTGTACTATACTGCCCCCTGCGGCAAGCTGGCCAAAAAGCTGTGCAAGCGCACCGGACAGAGCCGAGTGTTCTTCGGCAACTCCGGTGCCGAGGCCAACGAGGGTGCCATCAAGGCCGCCCGCAAGTACAGCGTGGACCACTACGGCAAGGACCGCACCACGGTCATCACGCTGGTCAACAGCTTCCATGGCCGCACCATCGCCACCCTGACCGCCACCGGTCAGGAGGTGTTCCACAACTATTTCGGCCCCTTCAATGAGGGGTTCCTGTACGCCCCGGCGGGGGATATCGAGGCGCTGCAGGAGCTGGTGGACCGCAACACCTGTGCCGTCATGCTGGAACTCATCCAGGGCGAGGGCGGCGTCATGGCGCTGGACCCCGACTATGTGCAGGCTGTGCGCAAGCTCTGCGATGAAAAAGATCTGGTGCTCATTGTGGACGAGGTGCAGACCGGCGTGGGCCGCACCGGCACCTTCCTGTGCTGCGAGCACTACAACCTCAAGCCGGATATCGTTACCCTGGCCAAGGGCCTGGGCGGCGGTTTGCCCATCGGTGCCGTGCTGCTGTGTGAGAAGGTGGCCGGCGGCATGGGCCCCGGCACCCACGGCTCTACCTTCGGCGGCAACCCGGTGGTCTGCGCCGGTGCCAACGTGGTGGTGGACCGCATGGACACCAGCTTCCTGGCCAACGTCAACGACCGCGCCGTGCAGCTGCGTGCCGGCATCGCCAAGCTGCCCCATGTCAAGAGCATTTCCGGCATCGGCCTGATGGTGGGCATCGAGTTCTACGATGTGACCGCCGCCGATGTGCTGGCCGCCTGCCGCGAAAAGGGCCTGCTGGTGCTTACCGCCAAGACCCGCCTGCGCCTGCTGCCCCCGCTCACCCTCACCGCCCACGATGTGGACATGGCACTGGAGGTCCTGGCCGAGGTGCTGGGTGCAATGGAGCCGACGGCTCCGAAGGAGCAGGCATGAAAAATCTGCTGAAAATGAGCGACCTCTCCCCTGCCGAGCTGACCCACATTCTGGATGTGGCCGATCAGCTCAAGGCACAGCAGAAGCTGGGCGGCACGGCCCCGCTGCTGGCAGGAAAGACGGTTGCCCTGCTGTTCTCCAAGGCGTCCACCCGCACCCGCACCAGCTTTGAGGTGGGTGTGTACCAGCTGGGCGGCCTGGGCAATTACATGAACACGTCCGAGCTGCAGGCCGGCCGGGGCGAGCCCCTCAAGGACACCGCCCGCGTGCTGGGCCGCTACTACGACTGCGTGGTCTGGCGCACCTATCGCCAGCGGGATCTGGAAGAGTTTGCCGAGCTGGCCGGTGTGCCGGTGATCAACGGCCTGACCGACTATGCGCATCCCTGCCAGGTGCTGGCCGACCTGATGACCATCCGGGAGCGCCGCGGCACCCTGGCCGGGCGGAAGCTCTGCTTTGTGGGCGACGGCGGCAGCATGGCCAACAGCCTCATCGTGGGCGGCCTGCTGGCCGGGATGCAGGTCACCTGCGTCTGCCCGGAGGCTTACCGCCCCGCCGCCGACGTACTGATGCTTGCCCACAAGTACGGCAGCGCTTTCCACTTCACCTCCGACCCCGTCGAGGGCGTGCGGGACGCGGATGTGGTGGCCACTGCCGTGTGGAACACTGCCGCTCCCGGCACCGCCGAGAGCGAGCAGCGCCTGCGGGATTTTGTGGGCTTCCAGCTCACCGGCAAGCTGCTGGAAGCCGCCAAGCCCGACGCCATGGTGCTGCACTGCCTGCCCGCCCACCGGGGCGAGGAGATCTCCACCGCCGTGTTCGAGCAGCACGCCGACGAGATCTTTGACGAAGCCGAGAACCGCCTGCATGTGCAGAAAGCCGTGCTGGCCATTCTTCTGGCGGGCAAGTAAAACCCTGAAAAAAGCAGAACCCCCTTGGGTCATCGGGCCCGAGGGGGTTCTGTTATGAAAGGGTATCGAACTGCCGTGCTGCTTGCGGAACCACACGGCAGGCGGGGGTGGCTTTAGTTCATGCGGCGGTTCTTGCGGTCCAGCACAAAGCCTGCGGCCAGCAGGAACATACCGCTGAGGGCAGTGCCCACCACCGCCAGCCAGTTTGCACCGGTCTGGGGCAGAACGGCGGCAGCAGCGGGAGCAGCGGCAGCAGCTTCCGGCTTTGCGTCCTGCACGGCGTTCTGGGCAGCCGCAGGGGTCACAGCGGCATCTGCCGGTACCGCGTCAGCCTGCACGGCGTCCGGGGTCACGGCGGGGTCTGCCGGGGTCACCTCCGGGGTGGACGGGACGTCCGGGGTGCTGGGCGTGTCCGGAGTGTCCGGAGTTTCCGGGGTGCTGGGCGTGTCCGGTTCACTGGGTTCCGGGGTCAGTTTGGGCAGCTTCACACGCTTGGTCTGGCCGCACTTGTCGATGCTGCAGATGTAGTCGGCGTAGCCGTCCTTTTCCAGCGTGGGCTCCACGACCTTGCCCACCAGCTTCCAGTCGTGCAGGTCCTCGTCCTTCAGGCCGCTGGTGTCAATCTTGGGGTTCTCGTCCATGTACTTGCGGTTGTGGACGACCTTGGTGAGGGTGCCGCCGGTGATTTCGTGGCTATACTTGTGATCCCCAGAGACGGCATTATCTTTTATGACCGACAGGCCCGGCAGGTTAAGTTTTGTAGGCTTGGCAGTACCATTATTATAGCAATTGACGATGGCAGAGTTGATTTCGCCAAAGTTGGAGGAACCGTCTGCATTGTAGCTGGCGTCGTCAGCGGGGACATATGTGTCATCGTGATAACGATGAACGGAACCAATCGCAGTACCGGAGCCTTTTCCATAAATGTATGCGTTGACAATGGTATCACCGGTGCTGCTATTGATGTTGACGTTACAAGTAGCGTGATTGTCGCCATAGCTATCCCGGTCGAAAATCCTGCCACCAATCGCAGGGCTGGAGTCGTTGGCTCCATCATCTGGGTAGGAAGGACTATCAGAACCAAAGGAGTTGATCGCATTTACGGTGCCGCCGGTAATGTTGATGGTTGTTGTGCTACCATTGTAACAGACAGCATTTCCAATTGCGGGAACATCATGGGAAGCAATAGCTGTAACATTGGCATTTTCTTCAATATTGATCGTGAGATCCCCGGCATCGCCACGATGTCCGGAACCGATGGCGCAACCAAGTTGATTGGTTTCTGCATGTACGGTGGCATTCCCGGAGATCGTAATCGTAGTGGGGAGGTTTTCATTACTCGTATTCAAACCGCCATCGCCAATGGCAGAACCATAAGTACCGTATGCTTCGACAACGGCGTGATCTTTAATCGTGATGCTGTTTCCGCCGCTGGCACCGCCGCCGATCGCGGCACCTTCTGAACCAGCAGCAGTAACATGGGCATTGCCCTTAATGCAGATGTTCTTGCCAGTACCACCGGGTCTGCCGCCGCCGCCAATGCCGCAACCGAGATTACGTCCACCAATGGCAGTGATATCGCCGCCGGTGATGGTAATGTTGGATGTATCACAAAGGCCTTCCCTACCACCGCCGCCGATGGCAGAGGCTTCTTCGTAGCCGCATGCCAGCAGCTTGCCGGTAGTGTCCGCATCCGTACCTTTTGCAGTACCATCATCGTTCACATCGTCCTTGATGGTCAGGGTGCCGGTGCCGTATTTGTCCGCTTTTTCGATGGCGGCGTGTGCCTCGCCCACCCAGCACTCAGTCAGAACGGTATTATCGCCGTCCAGCTCAAGGTTGGTATTGCCGTCGCCCTTTATTTCGATCGCACCGGACGTGGCATCGTTAGGGTCAACTTCAATGTGCACATTATCCAGGGTCACATTGGCGGTGTTGCCCTCTTTGGCGTCAATGGTGACGGTGTTGGAAGTGGTCTTGGTCTCGCCGGTGGTCTCGTCTTTGGTGGTCAGGACGATGTCGGGATCTTTCATGTTACGAATATCTTCTCCATTGTCATCCTTCACGCAGAGGTCTTTGTCCTTATCCGCCCACTGGGTGATACGCTGTTCGCCGCCCTCGGCAAGGATGTCCACACTGCCCTTGTTCAAATCGTAAGTGTCCGCAAAGGCTGCTGTGGCGATGGACGAGACCATGGCCATCAGAGCCGCTGTGGACAGCACCCGCAAGGCAAGCTGTTGTTTCACATTTTTCCGCATTGCAAAACCCTCCAAACAAAAAAACTTGCAGAGACGTGAACGTTACCGGGAAGGATGCCGAAAACCGGCAAAGACCGGATTTCAGGGCAGAAAAACACATAGCCGTGCATTTTCATGCCCGGCGTCTCTTTACGGCACAAGTATAGTGCTGTGCCGTGGAGAATGTCAAGGCAAAATGCTGAATTTTCGGGGGGGGGGGTAGGCAATTTTGTGGAACGAACACAAAATAAGCCGAAAATTTGCGACAGAATGACAGGGCAAACCTGCACAAAAATCCGGAAGCAGACGGAAAATCTGTCAAACCTGTACACAAAAAAGAACGACTTTACAGCAGTTTCAAAAGGTTTCGGGCAGGGGTTCGGGCGGAGCGGGCGAGGGCACCGCCCTGCGGAATGCAGGCAAGCGGAGGAGGGAGCATCTCCCGGCAAAACAAAAGAGCCTGCAAACGCACGCAGCACGTTTGCAGGCTCTGGAAGCAGCGGTTACACCCGCGCCGCACCCTGATCCAGAATTTTATCGAACCGGGCAAAGAAGGTGATGGTAGTAATGGTGGCCGCCAGAATGTCGCTGACCGGCTCCGCCAGAAATACGCCGAACACCGGGTCGGACACGACGTGGGGCAGAATGAAGATGAGCGGGATCAGCAGGATGATCTTGCGCAGGCAGGCCAGCAGCAGGCTGACCTTGGCCTGCCCCAGCGCCATAAAGCTCTGCTGGCAGGCGATCTGGAAGCCCATGGCAAAAATGCCGGCCATGTAAATGCGCATGGCCCAGGTGGTGTAGGAAATGAGTGCGGAATCGGAGGTGAAGATGCCGGCCACGGCCCCGGGTGCCAGCATCATGGCCAGCCAGAACAGGCAGGTGTATGCGCCGCACAGGGTCAGCTGGAACCGGAAAGCCTCCTTTACGCGGGGCTTTTTGCCGGCCCCGAAGTTGAAGCTCATCACCGGCTGGCCGCCCTGGCACACGCCCTGAATGGGCAGTGTGCACAGCTGGGAGGCGCTGGTGATCACGGTCATGGCACCCACAGCCACGTCGCCGCCGTAGCGGGCCAGACTGGAGCTGAAGCTGATGGACAGCAGGCTTTCGGTGGAAAGCATCACAAAGGTGGAGATGCCCAGTGCCAGCACCGGCAGGATGACCTGCTTTTCCGGGCGCAGATAGTCCTTGCGCAGGCGCAGGATCGTCTTTTTGCCGGTGAGGAACCGCAGGATCCACGCCGCGCCCACAGCCTGACTGAGCACGGTGGCAATGGCCGCACCCTGCACGCCCAGCCCGAACCCGAAGATGAGGATGGGGTCCAGAATGATGTTGATCACGGCACCGATCACGGTGGTGAGCATGCTGGTCTTGGCAAAGCCTTGGGTGGTGATGAAGGGATTCATGCCCAGCACCAGCAGCACGAACACCGAGCCGAGAATGTAGAGGCGGCTGTAGCTCAACGCATACGGCAGGGTGGCGTCGCTGGCACCGAACAGCCGCAGCAGCGCGGGCGCACCCGCATAAAAGCCGATGGTCAGCACCACTGCAAAGAGCATCAGCACCGTAAAGCTGTTGGAGATGATCTTTTCGGCCTGCTGCCGGTCCCCCTGCCCCAGTGCAATGGCGGTGCGCGGTGCGCCGCCCGCGCCCACCAGCATGGCGAACGCGTTCAGCAGCATGAGGATGGGGGTGAACAGTCCCACGCCGGTGAGCGCGGCTGCGCCGATGCCCTCAATGTGCCCGATGTAAATGCGGTCTACGATGTTGTACAGCAGGTTCACCACCTGCGCCACCACGGCAGGGATCATCAGCTGCAGCATCAGCTTTTTCACGCTGCCGGACCCCATGTCCTGTTTTGCCTGTGCCATGGAACAAAAACTCCTTTTGCTTCAAATTTGAACTATATCCTCTATATTATACTCAAAAACCGCAAAAAAGCCAGCCCTTTTTTGCAAAATCCTCTGTACCTCGCAAAAAATACCCCCAAAAAGGCCCGGCCTGCGCTGCAGACCGGGCCCGGCACCGGGGAGAAAAGTGTTGACGGAAGGAGACTTTTTTGCTATACTATATAAGGTTTATTCTGGACCGGGGCTGCCTCCCAAGGCAGGACAAAACCCCTACACAGTCCGGAATTTCCGGCAAAAACATAACGTGGAGTAGTACTCAAGTGGTCGAAGAGGCGTGACTCGAAATCTCGTAGGCCCTGCAAGGGGCGCCAGGGTTCAAATCCCTGCTACTCCGCCAAGGTCACAGTTCCTCACGGAATTGTGACTTTTTATTTTATCGAAACAGCTGAATCAAATGTATAGGACCACCTTTCAGAGGCAAGCCCTCCGGCAGTTCCTTCAGGAACTGGGTCTCGGGGATCGTACCGGGTGAATTGCAAGGCTACCTCAAAACAAGCGATTCTGGCTGTCAGAAAAAGCTCCTTGGAAGCGAAGGCTTTCAGGGAGCTTTTTTGCTGCCGGGAGAGCACCCGGGCGGTTTTACCAGTCAGACGCTTTCCAATAGGCTTGTCAGGGTGGAGGCAAAGGCTTCATCCTGCTCCTTCGTCCGTTTCGCACTCCCTTTCGGGTGCTTGCCGGCACGAAGGAGCTTTTTGTTTTCGTACCGCCGCAGCATGAGGGCATCCATGTTGTCAGCAGTGTACTCCAAGCCGTTCTGGTTCAGCACTCTGGCACACCGGGCAAGGCACATGCTTGCCAGCCCATAGTCCTGTGTCACGACAAGATCCCCCGGCTTTACCCGGTTGACCAGTGCAAAGTCCACACTGTCAGTACCCTTATCGAATATGAGCGTCTGCGCACCTTCTCGCTCGATCTGGTGCGAGGTGTCGCACAGGATGATGACCGAGATGCCGAACTGCTTTGCAATCTGCAACGTCAGATCGACGACCGGACAGCCATCTGCATCGATCAAAATGGTCATGTGTGTTCCTCCATCACCCACCGAAATGCTCTTGCGGTACGCAAATCGGCGTCTTTGAAATGCCCGCCGTTGTTCCATTCAAGGGTGCAGTCTGCGCCGCGCTCTGCAAGCCGACTGTGCAGAGTGCGGATATTATCCCCCACCACAGCCATGACAGCGTTTTTCGTGTGCTCTTCCTTGTCACCAAGGCTCAGATAAATGCGCTGTGCCTGAATGGGGTGCTGTTGTTCAAACTCCATCCATCCCGGAAACCACACCGAGGGAGATGCGGCGGCGATACCGTAGAACAGATCAGTCTGGGTGGATGCCCACAAAGCAAACAATCCCGCCAGCGAGTAGCCGCCCAGAATGATTTTGACGTTTTCCGGGAGATTAAACTGTTGTTTCAGTGACGGAATGACCTGTTCCGTCAGAAAGCGCAGGGTGTCCGCAGCATTGCCGCCGAAACTCTCTTTGCCCCATACCGCAGGAGATTTCCACGGGGAAAGTTCATCGTTCCAGTTTTTCACAGGAACAGCGGCAAACAAAAACGAATGTGCCGAACCCTGCGCAATGGCTGAAATTTCATTGTCCATATGCTGCAATTCATGCTCGTCCGTCATCTGAAGCAGAAGATATTCGGCGCAGTCTGTGCCGTAAATGCGGCAGGGTCTATCTCCGAATTTTAAGGGAAAATCAAGGCGATTAAGGGATTCTGCTTTATAGTTCATCGACAAAATACCTCCCATTGATCGGCACGAGAAAAAGGCGTGAGGAGATTGGCTGCTTCCATTATAGCATATTCGGGCGGAGAGACAAGAAGCCCGGATGTGCGGCACGCTCTGCAGGGACTTCCTGCATTTCAGTATGAGAGAATCGACGAAAAAACGGTTGACATCCACCGGAAGAAACCCTTACAATGGGAACAGAAACCATGTCGGGCAATGGAACAGGAGCAATTTTGGAATGAACAACACAGAAGCATTTGAGTTCTTACTGAGCTGGAAGGATGACGTCCTGATGAACTGCCTTTCCGGGCGGCGGGATAAGGCCTTTGATCCGCAGGCCATGCAGAAGGTCCGGGCGGCCTGTGCCGTGCTGGCCGAGGACGGGACCTATCCGTTCGACCTGTCGGTCACAGACCCGGAGATCTACCGTCAGGTCAGCGCCTGGTTCACCGACCTGCTGCGCAAGTCCTGAACCGTTCCGACACGAAAGGTGCATTTATTTTCCACAAATGCTTGACATCTTGTGCGATCTGCATTATCATAAAGTTATCAAGTGTTTGTTCAGAGAATTGAGCAGAACAAACAAGAGGGAGCCTGTTCCCTTTTGTTTGCTCTGCTCTTTTTTGTTCCCGCTACGCAAACGAGCATGCTGTGACAGGCAGAAGATCAGGAGGTTTTTATGCTGGATGTAGCAATCATCGGCTGCGGTGTCGTTGGCGCGGCTGCCGCCTATGAGCTCTCGCATTATCCGCTGCACACTGCAATTTTTGAGGCCGAGAACGATGTGGCCGACTGCACCACAAAGGCCAACAGTGCCATTCTGCACGCTGGGTACGACCCCGAGCTGGGCACCCGGATGGCACGGCTCAATGTGGAGGGCGTTGCACTGGCCAAAGAGATCTGCGCCCGGCTGGATGTGCCGTACCGGCAGTGCGGCAGTCTGGTGCTGGCCCTCAGCCCGGCGGAGCTGCCGCATCTGCAGAAGCTGTACGAAAACGGCCTTGCCAACGGGGTGCCGGGCATCCGGCTGCTGTCGGCAGAGGAAACACGGGCCATGGAGCCCGGTCTTTCGCCGGAGGTGGCCGGAGCGCTGTATGCACCCAGCGCGGCCATCGTCAGCCCGTGGGAATATGCGCTGGCCATGGCGGAGGTGGCGGTGAGCAACGGGGTGGAACTCCACCTCAGCAGCCCGGTCACCGGCATTCAGAAAACCGCGTCCGGATGGGCGTTGACCACGCCGTCCGGCGTGGTGGAGGCCCGCTACGTTGTCAACGCCGCCGGCATCCGGGCCGATGCCGTGCACGACATGGCCGCTCCGCACCGGTTCACCATCCAGCCCACCCGCGGCGAATATTACCTTCTGGACAAATCGGAAGGCACGCGGGTGCAGCATGTCATCTTCCAGTGCCCCAACGAAAACGGCAAGGGCGTGCTGGTGGCACCTACCGTTCACGGCAACCTGATCGTTGGACCCAATGCCGAGCCGGTGGCGGGCGACAACACCGCCTGCACCGCCGCCGGGCTGGCCTTTGTCAGCGCGGCCGCACGCCGCAGCGTGCCGGACATCCGCTTCGGCGAGTCCATCCGCAACTTTGCAGGCGTCCGCGCCAATGTGGACACCGGGGATTTCGTCATCGGCGAGGCGGAAGGTGCACCCGGCTTCATCGACCTGGCCGGTATGAAATCGCCGGGCCTGTCCAGCGCACCGGCCGTTGCCAAAGAGGTGGTCCGCATTCTGGAAGGCCACGGGGATCTGCCTGCGGTCAAAACGGATTACCGGGACGGCCGCACCCGGGTGCGGTTCAAGGAGCTGCCGCCGGAAGAAAAGACAAAGCTCATTGCCCGGAACCCCGCCTACGGCCGGGTGATCTGCCGCTGCGAGACCATCACCGAGGGCGAGATCCTGGCCGCCCTGCACACCGAGATCCCGGCCACCACCATCGACGGCGTCAAGCGCCGCTGCAACGCCGGGATGGGCCGCTGTCAGGGCGGCTTCTGCGGGCCCCGGGTGCTGGAGCTCATCAGCCGGACGCGGGGCATCGACCCGCTGGACGTCCTGCAGGACAAGGCAGGCAGCAACGTCTTACTGTGCGAAACCAAGCAGGAGGGAACCAACCATGATTGATCTGGTCATCGTCGGCGGCGGCCCTGCAGGCCTTGCCGCAGCCTACAGCGCATGGCAGCACGGCCTGCGCGATATTCTGATTTTGGAGCGTGACAACGAGCTGGGCGGCATCCTGAACCAGTGCATCCACAACGGCTTCGGGCTGCACCGTTTCGGCGAGCAGCTCACCGGCCCGGAGTACGCCGGGCGCTACATTGAAATGCTGCGCTCCACCGGCGTCCGGGTGGAGCTGGGCACCATGGTGCTGGAGGTCACGCCGGATAAAAAGATCCACTGTGTCAGCAAGGAGAAGGGCTACCAGATCCTCGAAGCAAAGAGCGTCATCCTCTGCATGGGCTGCCGGGAGCGCACCCGCGGGGCCATCGGCATCCCGGGCACCCGCCCGGCCGGCATCTACACCGCCGGTGCCGCCCAGCGCTATGTCAACATGGAGGGCTATCTGGTAGGCAAACGGGTGCTCATTCTGGGCAGCGGCGACATCGGCCTGATCATGGCCCGGCGGATGACGCTGGAAGGGGCCAAGGTACTGGCCTGCGTGGAGGTCATGCCCTATTCCGGCGGCCTGACCCGCAACATTGTGCAGTGCCTGCAGGATTTTGACATCCCGCTGTACCTGTCCCACACCATCGTGGACATTCAGGGCGATACCCGGGTGGAAAAGGCCATTGTGGCCAAGGTGGACGAGAACCGCCGCCCCATTCCGGGCACCGAGATGGAGTTTGACGTGGACACCATCCTGCTCAGTGTGGGCCTGATCCCGGAAAACGAGCTGACACGGCAGGCCGGCATCCCGATGGACCCCCACACCAAGGGAGCCGTGGTCTACGAGAACATGGAGACCGGCATTCCCGGCGTGTTTGCCTGCGGCAACGTGGTGCATGTGCACGATCTGGTGGACTTTGTTTCCGGCGAGAGCGACCGGGCCGGAGCCGCAGCCGCCGCCTATGTGCTCCACGGTGAGACCCCGGACGCGGCCGTGCTGGACCTTGTCCCGGGCAATGGCGTGGGCTATACCGTCCCCCAGCGGGTGCGCCCGGCGGACGTGGACAAGGGCGTGGAGATCTCGTTCCGGGTGCGGCAGAATTACGGCCCCAGCCAGATCACCATCACCTGCGGGGAGAAGCAGCTGGCCCGGTTCAAGCGCCAGCGGATGGCACCCGGCGAGATGGAGCACATCACCCTGCCCGGGGTCCTGCTGGCAAAGGCCGACGGCCCGCTGACCGTTGCAGTAGAGGAGGTCGTAGCAAAATGAACAAAAAGCGTGAGATCATTTGTATCTGCTGCCCCCGTGGCTGCCACTTGCAGGTGGACCCGGAAAACGATTATAATGTAACCGGCAATGCCTGCCCCAACGGTGCCGCCTATGGCAAGGAAGAACTGACCCACCCCACCCGTATCCTGACCAGTACGGTGCGGGCCGAGGGCGGGCGCTATCCGCGCTGCCCGGTCAAGACCGCGCAGGCGGTGCCCAAAGAAAAGATCGTGCAGGTCATGGCTGCGCTGGACGGCGTCACGCTGCACGCACCCATCCGCACCGGGCAGGTCGTGCTGACCGACGTCTGCGGCACCGGTGTGGATGTCGTAGCCACACGAGACCTGTAAAACCGCCCCTGAGCGAAACGGAGGTCGTTGAACCATGTCGACAAAGTATGTTCTTGCACTGGACCAGGGAACCACCAGCAGCCGCGCCATCCTGTTTGACAACGAGCAGAACATCATCGCGGTGCAGCAGCGGGAGTTTGAGCAGATCTACCCGCAGCAGGGCTGGGTGGAGCACAACCCCATGGAGATCTGGTCCACCCAGTACGGGGTCATGAACGAGGTGGTGGCCCAGAGCGGCGTGGATGTCCATGACATTGCCGCCATCGGCATCACCAACCAGCGCGAGACCACCATCCTGTGGGAAAAGGCCACCGGCCGCCCCATCTACAATGCCATCGTCTGGCAGTGCCGCCGCACCGCCCCGCTGGTGGACGAGCTGGTGCAGCAGCCCGGCATGACGGAATACATCCGCGAGAATACCGGCCTGATGCCGGATGCCTATTTTTCCGCCACCAAGATCAAGTGGATCCTGGATAACGTGCCCGGCGCGCGGGAGCGGGCCGAGGCGGGCGAGATCCTGTTCGGCACCGTGGACACCTGGCTGGTGTGGAAGCTCACCGGCGGCAAGGTGCATGTGACCGACCGCACCAACGCCAGCCGCACCATGCTCTACAACATCCGCACCCTGGACTGGGATGACACCCTGCTCAAAGCGCTGGATATCCCCCGCTGCATCCTGCCCCGCGTGGCGGATTCCAGCGAGGTCTACGGCACCACCGACCTGTGCGGGGTGCAGGTGCCGGTGGCCGGCATTGCCGGGGACCAGCAGGCTGCACTGTTCGGGCAGGGGTGCTTTGCCAAGGGTGAGGCCAAGAACACCTACGGCACCGGCTGCTTCTTGCTGATGAACACCGGTGACACCATCTGCCGCAGTCAGAACGGCCTGATCTCCACCATCGGCATCAGCCTGAACGGCAAGGTGGAGTATGCTCTGGAGGGCAGTGTCTTTGTGGGCGGTGCCGTCATCCAGTGGGTGCGCGACGGACTGCGGATGATCCAGGAGAGCCGCGACGCCGAATACTATGCCCAGAAGGTGCCGGACAACGGCGGCATCTACATCGTGCCCGCCTTCACCGGTCTCGGTGCGCCCTATTGGGATATGTACGCCCGCGGTGCCATTGTAGGCATCACCCGCGGCACCACCCAGAACCACATCATCCGGGCGGCGGAGGAGTCCATCGCCTACCAGAGCGCCGACCTTGTGGCCGCCATGGAAAAGGACACCGGTGTGCCCATCACCTCCCTGAAGGTGGACGGCGGTGCTTCCCGCGACCAGTTCCTGATGCAGTTCCAGGCCGACATCCTGAACAAGGACGTCCTGCGCCCGGCCATCCGGGAGACCACGGCTCTGGGCGCTGCCTATCTGGCCGGCCTTGCCACCGGCGTGTGGAAGGACCGGGACGAGATCCGCAGCCTGTGGCACTGCAACATGACCTTTACCCCCGCTATGCCGGAGGCCGAGCGCGCACGGCTGCTGTCCGGCTGGCACAAGGCCGTGGGCCGCAGCAGTGACTGGGCAGAGCATTAAAAGAATTTGTCTGGATTTTGAATACTTTCAATAAAAAATCACGTAATTTGTGAATTGTCTGTTGACAAACCGTTGAGAAATGGTATACTGAAAGCATCCCAAGAGAATTGAGATGGGGATGCACTGTGCCACACGACCGCAGTGCGTCCCCATTTTTTTGTTCCCATCGCACCCCTTGTCCGCCCGTTCACATCTGTTCCGGGGGCTGGTTCTGGAAGTGCAGCCGCCGGGCATGTCCCTGAAAAAGAAGGAGGATCCCCATGAAAAGCACCGCAAAGGCCACCGAAAAGCGTTCGCGCACGGTCGTTGTGCTGGCGATCGCTGTGGCGTTGATGCTGCTGGGCAGCATTTTTGCCCAGATGTTCAACACCTCATTCTACAAGGTCAAGGTCTCCCGCATTTCCTTTGATACCGACTCCGGCACCCTTTCGGGCCTGTTGTACATGCCCAAGGGTGTGGACGCCTCCAACCCGCACCCCACCATCGTGACCACCCACGGCTACCTGAACAGTGCCGAGATGCAGGACGAGACCGCCATCGAGATGTCCCGCCGCGGCTATGTCGTGCTGGCACTGGATATGTATGACCACGGCCATTCCCACGGGAACGCCGACAATACCGGCGGCTTCTTCAACTTCTGGCCCACTTCGCTGTGGGATGCCGCACAGTACATGTACAGCCAGGACTACGTTGCCAAGGATGCACAGGGCAACGGTCAGATCGCGGTCAGCGGCCACTCCATGGGCGGCTTCTCCTCCGAGATGGCCATCTATCTGGATGAGCAGAACTACGCTGCCGCCGGTTACCGCATCATCAAGGCCGGTTTGAGCATGGGTGCCGATTACTCCTGGACCTCCTACCTGAGCCTGGACGAAGAGACTGCGGTTGCCACCTTCGGCGGACGCACCATCGGCAAGATCTGCGGCCAGTACGACGAGTTCTTCTTTGCGGCCGACGAGCCTCCCACGAAGAGCGGCACCGTCTACCACAAGGACTATGTTGCCACCACCGCTGGCAAGACCCTGCTGGAGCAGGAAGCTCCGCAGGCTGACACCTGGTACACCGGCTCGGACGGCGGCCAGCGCATCATTTACCAGCCGCGTGAGATCCACCCCTGGAACCACTTCTCCAAGGCTTCCACCAAGGATGCCATCGAGTTCTACGCCACTGCATTTGCCGACCAGTCCGGTCTGGTGCAGAACATTGCTTCCACCAGCCAGATCTGGTACTGGAAAGAAGTCTTTGAGCTGGTCGCTCTGGTGGGCTTCCTGCTCATGCTGGCACCTCTTGCCCTGCTGCTGATGAAGCTGCCCTTCCTGTCCAATGCAAAGCAGGCCGTCGCAGCACCCACCCCGGCCGTCGGCACCCTGTCCGGCAAGCTTGGCACGATCAGCCTGTTCGTGGTGGGTATGCTGATCCCGGCCATCATCTTCCCCGCCGTGTACGACGGCAGTCTGACCGCAGAGCCCATCCGCTGGATGCGCTACGCCAGTGACATTGCCCTGCTCCTGTCGGTGGTGGGCATCGTTCTGGCAGCCCGCAGCACCGAGGACGACCGCAAGACCTGGCTGTCCGGCTCGGTGTGCGTCCTGATCGCTTCCATCGTCCTGCGTGTGCTGGTGACCAAGAACATCTTCGAGACCAATGCCACCTGGCAGGGCCCCACCGTCAACAGCATCGTGACCTGGGCTCTCATCTGCGCCTGTATCTCCATCGTGACCATGGTCTGCGTCTACCTGTTCGGCGGCCGCAAGCAGAAGGGCATCACGCTGGAACAGTACGGCATTGCCGCAAAGCCGGTGTCTGTGGCTGCAGCCTTCTGCGTGGCACTGCTGGTGTGCGTGATCGCCTACGCCTGCCTGTTTGCCGTGGATGCCATCTTCAAGACCGACTTCCGCATCTGGACCTTCGCCTTCAAGACCTTTGAAGCCAGCGCCATCCCGGCGGCGGTCAAGTATATGCCGTTCTTCTTTGTGTACTACTTTGTCAGCGGTGCCGCCGCCATCTCCAACACCAGCAGCGAAAAGCTGCAGGGCGGCTGGGGCTACCTGCTGGCTGCTCTGACCAACATGGGCGGCATCCTCCTCTGGCTGGTGCTGCAGTACGGCACCCTGTTCCGTACCGGCGTTGCCTTCTACCCGGGACAGGCCCTTGGCGGCATCCTGCTGTTTGCGCTGGTGCCCTCGCTGGCCATTGCATCCTGCCTGGCCAAGTACCTGTACAAAAAGACCGGCAGCGTGTACGTTGCGGCCTTCCTGAATACCATCCTGATGACCATGATGACCGTGGCCAACACCGCGATCTATTTCCAGGCATAAGCACAACCGCAGACTGGGGCTGCACTTTACAGTGCGGCCCCTTTGTGCGATAATGAGAACCATCTGAGAGAAAAGGAGTCCTGCCCGATGCATCCACTTGCTGAAACTCTGCTGGACGAGCCGGTGATCGCAGCCGTCAAGACGGATGACGCTCTGACGGCCGCCCTGGCCTCGCCCTGCAGCACGGTCTTTCTGCTGGCGAGCACCCTGCTCAATGTGGGGGAGCTGGTCCGGCGCATCCACGCGGCCGGAAAGCTGGCCGTCGTGCACATCGACCTTGTGGACGGCCTTTCGGCGCGGGAAGTTGCCGTGAATTCCCTCATTGCGCTGTGCCACCCGGACGGCATCATTTCCACCCACCCGTCCCTGATCCGGCGGGCGCGCCATCAGGGCCTGCTGACCATCCAGCGGGCGTTCATCCTGGACTCCCTTTCCCTGAACAATCTTTCCGGCCAGCTGGAACAGGGCAAGCCGGACTTTGTGGAGATCCTGCCCGGCATCATGCCCCGGGTCATCACCGAGATCAGTACCCGCACCCGGGTGCCGGTGATCGCGGGCGGTCTGCTGCGGGACAAGGCCGACGTCATGGCCGCCATGCGGGCCGGTGCCTCGGCGGTGTCCACCTCTGCCCCGGAGCTGTGGGACATCTGAACCCCGGAAAACACAAAAATGCCTGACCGCTGTCGTTGGCGGTCAGGCATTTTTTATGGAAAGCAGCAGCGTTACGGGTGGCTCTTCCTGACAAGATCTTTGGTGTACAGGGCGCGGGTGGCGTTGAGCACGGCAATGACCATGACGCCCACGTCGGCAAAGATGGCTGTCCACATGCTGGCCATACCGATGGCACCCAGCAGCAGGCAGGCAAACTTGACCGCCAGTGCGAATACGATGTTCTCGTACACGATGCGCAGGGTGCGGCGGGCGATGCGCATGGCCAGTGCGATCTTGGCCGGGTCATCGTCCATCAGCACCACGTCGGCGGCTTCAATGGCGGCGTCGGAGCCCAGGGCACCCATGGCGATGCCCACATCGGCGCGGGACAGCACCGGGGCGTCGTTGATGCCGTCGCCCACAAAGGCCAGATTCTCCTTGGACTTCTTGGCGGCGATGAGTGTTTCGATCTGGTCCACCTTGTCGCCGGGCAGCAGACCGGCGTGGTATTCGTCCAGACCCAGCTGGGCAGAAACGGCCTTGGCCACCGGCTCGGCATCGCCGGTGAGCATGACGGTCTTGCGCACTCCGGCGGCCTTCAGGGCCCGGATGGCCTCGGCGCTGTGGGGTTTGACCACGTCGGCGATGAGCAGGTAACCGGCGTATCTGCCGTCGATGGCAATGTGCACGACGGTGCCGGTCTCGCTGACGGCGGGGGCAGAAAGACCCAGCCGCTCCATCAGACGGGCGTTGCCGGCGGCAACGGCCTTACCGTCCACTTTGGCGGTCACGCCGTGGCCGCCAAGTTCCTCCACGTCGGTCACGCGGGCGGAGTCGATCTCCTTGCCGTAGGCGGCCTTGATGCTCAGGGAGATGGGGTGCTTGGACCAGCTTTCGGCCAGGGCAGCGGCCTCCACCAGCTGTTCGTCGGTGATGCCGTCGGCCGGGTGGACGCCGGTGACCTTGAAGGTGCCCTGGGTCAGGGTGCCGGTCTTATCAAACACCACGATGCCGGTGCGGGCCAGCTCCTCCAGATAGGTGGAGCCCTTGACCAGGATGCCGCAGGCGGAAGCACCGCCGATGCCGCCGAAGAAGCTCAGCGGAATGCTGATGACCAGTGCGCAGGGGCAGCTGATGACCAGGAAGGTCAAAGCGCGGTAGATCCAGTCCCCAAAGCGGGCAGGCTGGCCCATCAGCAGCAGCACGATGGGCGGCAGGAAGGCCAGCGCCAGCGCACCGTAGCAGACAGCCGGGGTGTATACCCGGGCAAAGCGGGTGATGAAGTTTTCGGCGCGGGCCTTCTTCATACTGGAATTTTCCACCAGATCGAGAATTTTCGAGACGGTGGACTCGCCGAATTCCTTGGTAGTCCTGACTTTCAGCAGGCCGGTCATGTTCACGCAGCCGCTGATGACCTCGTCTCCGGTCTGGACGTCGCGGGGCAGGCTCTCACCGGTCAGGGCGGCGGTGTTCAGGGCGGAGGTGCCCTCTACGATCACACCGTCAATGGGCACCCGCTCGCCGGGCTGCACCACGATCACGGTGCCGACCTCCACGTCATCGGGGTCCACCTGCTCCAGTTTGCCGTCCTCGTCCTCCACGTTGGCGTAGTCCGGGCGGATGTCCATCAGGTTGGAAATGCTCTGGCGGCTCTTGCCCACGGCCACGCTCTGGAACAGCTCGCCGATCTGGTAAAAGAGGATAACGGCGCAGCCTTCCACATAGTCGCCCAGGGCAAAGGCACCTACGGTAGCCACCGCCATCAGGAAGCACTCGTCAAAGGGCTGGCGGTTCTTGACGCCCTTGATGGCCTTGCGCAGCACGTCCTTGCCCACCACAAGGTACGGGATGAGGTAGAGCAGCAGCTCCACCGGGGTGGGAAGTGCCGGCAGCACACGGAGCAGCAGCTTGAGCAGGATCACAAGGGCCAGCGCGATCAGGATCTGCTGCAGGCTCTTTTTTTGCTTTTTGGTCATACAAAACGCTCCTTTTGTCGGATTGCGGCGGTTCTGAGAAAAAACGGGAAAACGCAGTGGAATTCAACAGGTTTTCCCCACAAAAATGGATTTTCCACCCTTTCCCCCGTGTTTTCCACGGGGTTTTCCCGCAGAAAACTTCCTTTTCCACGTTTCTTTTTGGAGTTTTCCGCGAAGAGTGTTGAAAAGTGCGTGGAAAGTGTTGAAAACTGCCCGTTTTTTCCACGAAAAAGAGGAGTTTTCCGCTGCCCGGCGGCAGAGGAAAGAAAAGCTCTCCCACAGGGGGAGAGCTGCCGCCCAGCAGCGATGCCGGGAACCGGACCGGAAGAGGTCAGATGTCAAAGACCTCGCAGTCGTCCTCCACCTTCTTGCAGGCGGACAGCACATTCTCCATGGTGGCGTGGGGGTCGGCACCCTCGGCAAACTCCACCTTCATCTTCTGGGTCATGAAGCTGACAGTCGCCTTTTCCACACCGGCAACGGTGTTGGCAGCGTCCTCCATCTTCTGGGCGCAGTTTGCGCAGTCCACTTCGATCTTGTAGGTCTTTTTCATCGTAGATACCAGCCTTTCTGTTTTTGTGCGGGCCGCGGCCCGGAAAATCATTCTTCGATATGGTCCATCCCCAGAGAGAGGATGCTGCGCACATGGTCGTCGTCCAGTGCGTAGTACACGGTCTTGCCCTCCCGCCGGAAGCGTACCAGCTTGGAATCCTTGAGCACCCGCAGTTGGTGGCTCACGGCCGACTGGCTCAGCTGCACGGCGTTGGCAATGTCCTGCACGCACAGCTCATTGTCGTGCAGGGCGTACAGGATCTTGATGCGGGTGGAGTCGCCGAACACCCGGAACAGGTCGGCCAGCTCGTACAGCACTTCGTCATCCGGCATGTCCAGCTCTTCCGGCTGCACGAGGGGTTCGTTCTGCTGTGCCATGGAAGCATCTCCTTTCGGGATGAAATCACATGAACGTCTGTTCATGTGTTCATGATACCACGGGTACAGTACCCTGTCAAGGGGGTTGCACAAGAATTTCTGCATCTGCCCTAAATTGCTGAAAAAACACCTGAAAACGCAAAAAAGATGCAGATTAGACGGGCAAAAAAACAAAAGGCCTGCCACACCTCTTTCGTGCAGCAGGCCTTGCAGGATATCTGCCAGGGGGTCAGATCTTTTTCCGTTTTCCCACCACCCAGGGGGCATACATCAGCGCAAGAGCCAGGGCGATGGCGGGCGGAAAGCCCAGGATGTAGAATTTTTCACCGAACCACGCGGTAAAGGTGCTGGTGATGACGTTGCCATAGGGGTTATTCAAAAAGTAAAAGTTGGTGTGCAGGGGTTTGTTAAGAAAATAGATGGGCAGGGCCGAGCCGAACAAAAAGGCCAGCACCTGCGGCACCCGGCGCACGCTGGGGCGGTATCCGCCCGCCACCAGCAGCACAGGGTAGAGCACCAGCAGGGCGTGGATGCTGACCGAGTGCAGGTTGATGAGGGTGAACCACCCGGGCACATCCCGCCAGCTGGGGCACAGCAGAGCCAGTGCCGCGCCGGGGATGCACAGGGCGTACAGCTCCTCCTTGCACCAGCTGCGGTCGGTAAGGGTGTTGTACAGGCAGACGAACACGTTGATGCTGCACAGGTGCAGCGGCAGATAGCTCCAGTTCCACTGGCCGGTGCAGGCCATGCCCAGCAGCAGGGCGGCCTCGTCGGCCAGCAGGGCCGCCGTGACCCCCACCAGAATGTGCCGCCGGGTGCGCGGCGTGCTGCGGCGGTACCACCACACCATGCACAGAAGGAACAAAGCCGACAGCGCCAGCTCTATGAGATGGACAGTACCGAACAGCGGGTAGCACTCATAGCCCGCACCGTATTCGGCGGCGGTGATGTCATAGGATTTCCAGAAGTCAGACATGGAGGTCCCCTCTCTTTCAGAGCCTATCATAGCACAGACAGCCGGAAACCGAAACGGTATTTTTTACAAAATGCGCCAAAGTGGGTGCATTCTTTGCCAAGCTGTGGTATCTTATAAAAGTATAAAACAACAAACTGCGCAAAACGCACAGGAGGGAATTTTTTATGACACTGGAAACCGGCATCCGCGGTGAGCAGAGCGTGTCTGTCACTGCTGCAAACACTGCAAAGACCATGGGCAGCGGCACACTGGATGTGTTCGCCACCCCGGCCCTGGTGGCCCTGGCCGAAAAGACCTGTTGGATGAGCGTGGCCCCGGCACTGGCCGAGGGCGACGGCACCGTAGGCACGAAGCTGGAGCTGGAGCACACCGCTCCCACCCCCGTGGGCATGACTGTGACCTGCGAGAGCGAGCTGGTGGCTGTGGAAGGCCGCAAGCTCACCTTCAAAGTGAGCCTGCACGACGAAAAAGGCCCGGTGGGCGGCGGCACCCACGAGCGCTTTGTGATCCACAACGACAAGTTTGCGGCCAAGGCGGAGGCAAAGAAGAACTGAAAAAGGCTTCCCCCAAGGGGGAAGGCTAAGGCTCCCTCTTTGACGGAGGGAGTTCTTCCGGCTCCAGCCGCAGCGGCGGCGGGTCCTCGGCCAGCAGCTGCTGTTCGGCGTGGGCCTGTGCGTCCTGCAGCAGCTGTACGGCCTGCACGCTGGCGCGGAACAGCTCAAAATACATCGCTTTGTAATCCGGCACGGCCCCACTCCCCTTTTGCATTCCGTGGGGATAGTCTGCCCCGCAGCACGGGGCCTGATACGCTGCCGGAACGAATCGCCTGAAACGAAAAGGAATCATTATGAAAAACAAGAATCTGTCCTGGGCGGCGGCACTGTTCGTGTTTGCCCTGCTGCTGTGGTGCACGGCAGCCACTCCCGGCAAGATCGCCGACCCGTCTACCTACACCTGTGCGGTGTACAGCACCTTCTTCTCGCTGCTGCCGCCGGTCATCGCCATTGTGCTGGCCCTGAACACCAAGGAGGTGTACACCTCCCTGTTGGTGGGCATCGCCTCGGGCGCACTGCTGTATGCCAACGGAAATCTGGAACTGGCCCTGAATACCCTCTTCTTCCACGAAGAGGGCGGCATGATCGCCAAACTGTCCGACAGCAGCAATGTGGGCATCCTGGTGTTCCTGGTCATGCTGGGCATCCTGGTGGCCCTGATGAACAAGGCCGGCGGCTCGGCCGCTTTTGGCCGCTGGGCATCGAAGCACATCCACTCCCGGGCGGGCGCACAGTTTGCCACCCTGCTGCTGGGTGTGATGATCTTTGTGGACGACTATTTCAACTGCCTGACCGTGGGTTCGGTCATGCGCCCGGTCACCGACCGGCAGAAGGTGTCCCGCGCCAAGCTGGCCTACCTCATCGACGCCACGGCGGCCCCCATCTGCATCATTGCGCCGGTGTCCAGCTGGGCGGCGGCGGTCACCTCCAGCGTGCCGGAGGGGTCCGGCATCAACGGCTTCACCATGTTCCTGCGCACCATCCCCTACAACTACTATGCCCTGCTTACCGTCGTCATGAGCCTGTTCCTCATCTTCACCGGCACGGACTTCGGCTCCATGAAGCTCAATGAGGACAACGCGAAAAACGGCGACCTGTTCACCACCGAGGACCGCCCCTACGGCGACGACGTGGACGACGGCACCGAGACGAAGGGCCATGTTGTGGACCTGATCGCACCGGTGCTGGTGCTGATCGCGGCCTGCATCTTCGGCATGATCTACACCGGCGGCTTCTTTGACGGGGTGGACTTTGTCACCGCCTTTGCGGACTGCAACGCCTCTGCCGGCCTTGTGATGGGCAGCAGCATTGCGCTGCTGTTCACCTTCGTGTTCTACCGGGTGCGCAGCGTCATGACCTTCCAGGACTTTGCGGCCTGCATCCCGGAGGGTTTCAAGGCCATGGTCAGCCCCATGCTCATCCTCACGCTGGCCTGGACCCTGTCCGGCATGACCGGCTTGCTGGGTGCCAAGTATTATGTGGCCAACCTGCTGGGCGGCTCCGCTGCGGCGCTGCAGTATCTGCTGCCGGTGATCATCTTCCTGGTGGCGGTGTTCCTGGCCTTTGCCACCGGCACGAGCTGGGGAACCTTCTCCATTCTGATCCCCATCGTGTGCCACGCATTCCCGGAAGGCGAAATGCTGGTCATCTCCATCGCGGCCTGCCTGTCCGGCGCCGTGTGCGGCGACCACTGCTCCCCCATCTCCGACACCACCATCATGGCCTCGGCGGGTGCCCACTGCAGCCATGTGAACCATGTGTCCACCCAGCTGCCCTATGCCATCACGGCGGCGTCCTGCGCGGCGGTGTGTTATATGATCACCGGCCTGGCACAGGCGGTACTGGGCAGCCGGGCCAGCCTGTTCACCTCGCTGGTGCTGCTGGCCGTGGCCATCGTCGTAGAGCTGGTGGTGCTCAGCATCATCCGCGCCCGCACGATCAAAAAGGCAAAAGCATGATTGGGCTTTGCCGTCGCGGGCAACTTGTGATAAACTGAAAGAAAACGAACGAGCGGAGGCGCGATCCATGCTGGAACAGGCTTTTCAGGATGTATACACCAAATTCAAGCTGCACTTTTATCAGAACGTATTCCAGCGTTTTGCCACGCGGGAAGCGACCCTGACCACAGTGGAGTCCTTCTGCATGGAGGGTATCATGGCCATGGGCGAGCCCACCATTGCGGAGTTCTCCCGCATGATGCAGATCTCCACCCCCAATGCGGCCTATAAGATCGGCAGTCTGGTCAAAAAGGGCTATGTGGAAAAGATCCAGTCCACCGTGGACCGGCGCGAGTACCACCTGCGCCCCACCCAGAAGTATATCGACTACTACAACATCAGCTACTCCTACCTGAGCACGGTGGTCCGGCGGGTGCGCCAGCGCTTCCCGGAAGAGGACGTGGACAAGCTGGAGCAGATGCTCACCATCATCAGCGATGAGCTGATGCCGGAGCTGGATATGCCCCGGCATCAGGACGAGAAAGCCGAATCGTAACATAACAGGCAAAAAATACCCGGAACCTTCCCAGCGGAGGGTCCCGGGTATTGCTGTTTTCAGGAGAATTAAAGGTCGGTCTCCTTGTCCACCACCTTGCTGCCGCTGGAAGAGCTGGCAAACAGGCCCAGTGCCATGGAGCCGAACAGGGCCCGCATGCCGGGACGTTTGCGTTCTGCCGGTTGAAAAAGCGGCAGAACCTGTTATAATACATACATAATTTATAAAATCATATCAGAGAAATAGGTTTAAGAAAGCAAAGCGGCCGGGAATGCCGGCTGCCCTGAGGGGAACAACAAATGCAGCAGACAAACGAACAACTTCTGGTGCGGCCGCAAAGCCCCGTTCTGCGGGCGCTGCGTGCCGCCGCACCCCAGACCCTGCCGGTGCTGGCGGGTTATTTTGTGCTGGGCCTGGGCTACGGCATCTATGTACAGTCGCTGGGGCTGCCGGTGTGGATGCCCATGCTCATGGGCACGATGGTGTACGGCGGCTCGCTGGAGTTCGTACTGGCCAGCCTTCTGCTGGGAGCGTTCTCGCCGCTGTCGGCCTTTCTGATGGCGCTCATGATCCAGGCGCGGCATCTGTTCTACGGCCTGGCCATGCTGGAGCGCTACAAGGGCTATGGCCTGCGCAGCTTCTACATGATCTTTGCCATGAGCGACGAGACCTTTTCCATCACCTGCTCGGCAGAGCCGCCGGAAGGGGTGGACAAGGGCTGGTTCATGTTTTTCATTACCCTGCTGGATCAGTTCTACTGGGTGGCCAGCGCGGGGCTGGGCGCAGCGGTCGGCTCCATCCTGCTCTTCAGCACCGAGGGCGTGGATTTTGTGATGACGGCCATGTTCACGGTCATCTTCCTGAACCAGTGGGAAAAGGACAAGCAGCACTACAGCGCCCTCATCGGCATTGCGGCCCCGCTGGTGTGCCTGGCGGTGTTCGGCTCCGGCAGCTTCCTGCTGCCTGCCATGGCCTGCATTCTGGTGCTGCTGCTGGCCCTGCGCAAGCCCATTGAGAAAGCCGAAGGCACCGAAGCGGACAAACGGAAGGAGGAGACCGGCGTATGACTGCCATTCAGATGGGCATCACCATCGCGGTGTGCACGGCCGCCACGATGCTGACCCGTTTTTTGCCCTTTGTGGTGTTTTCGTCCAAGGACCAGCAGCCGCCGGAGGTGGTGCGGTATCTGGGGCGGGTGCTGCCCGCCGCCATCTTTGGTATGCTGATCGTTTACTGCCTCAAGAGCGTGACCCCCTTTGCGGGCAGCCGCGGTGCCCCGGAGGCCGTTGCGCTGCTGGTGACCGTTGCCCTGCACAAATGGAAGCACGAAACGCTGCTCAGCGTGGCGGGCGGCACCCTGTGCTATGTGTTGTTGGTGCAGCTGGTATTCTGATCGGAAAAAGCTCCCCCGTCATGGCGCTTTGCCATGGGCGGAGGAGCTTTTTGCTCAGTGATAGAAGGTATCGAAGTTCACCTGACGGTAGAACCGCTGCTGCAGCTGGTCGAAGCTGTCGCAGTTCTGGGCCAGCAGCCACATGCTCTTGGTGACCACGGCTTCGATGGTCATGTCATGGGCTTCCAGGAAGCGGAATCGGTTCTTCACCCGCTTGCCCACCTCGTACACGCCCACGTCGCTGCCCTCATAGGTCACCTGCGTGGTCAGGATGAGCACCTTGTGGGTCTGCTCGTAGTGGCCCAGCCCCTCGGCAAAGGCGTCCATGAGCCGCTGCGGGATGCCGCCCACGCCGAAGCTCTCCACGATGACGCAGTCGTACAGGCGGAAGATCTCCGGGATCATGCCGGGGTCCATGCCGGGGATGAGCTTGAGCAGGAACACCCGGGGGTTCATGGCGCGGCCGAACTCCACCGGGCCGGTGGGCCAGGGCGAAGGCACATAGCGCACCAGACGGTCGCCCTGCACCAGTGCCAGCTCCGGGAAGTTGACCGAGGCAAAGGCGTCGTAGCTGATGGTCTTGTTCTTTTTGGCACGGGTGCCGGCAATGACGTGCCCGCCAAACACCACCATCACGCCCCGGCTGCCCGGGTCCAGTGCACAGATCACGCTGTCGCGCAGGTTTTTCTTGGCATCGGTGATCTCGTTGGAGATGGGCTGCTGGGCGCCGGTGAGGATGATGGGCTTGTCCGCGTTCTGGATGAGGTAAGAAAGTGCCGCTGCGGAATAGGCCAGCGTATCGGTGCCGTGGCAGATGATGAAACCATCGTACAGGGCGTAGTTCTCCTGAATGGCGCGGGCCATCATCAGCCAGTGTTCCTGGCCGAGGTCGGTGCTGTCGATGCTGCACAGGGCCAGCGTTTCCGGGATGCACAGGTCGTTGAGCTCCGGAAGATGGGCCAGCAGCTCGTCGCTGCTGAGCACGGGCCGGAGGCCCTGCGGAGTATGTACGCTGGCAATGGTGCCGCCGGTGGTAATGAAAAGAATGCGCTGTTTGGTCATAAAAAGCCTCCATGGCAGAAAATCAGAGAAACGAACCCAGTATAACACACTCTTTTCCGGCTGAAAAGTGCCCCGCAGCGGCAAAAGGCTGCTTTTTGCGACCCGGTCACAGAAATTTTGCGGAAAAAGGTGTATACTATAAGAAAAGTTTCCGATGCAGTGGATGTGGTGAAGCTGCCCGCTACGACCCCATCCGCAAATTAAAAAATAATGTTTCCTCTGATCATGGCCAGAGCGAAGCGGAGGCCATTTTAAATCGTGACTCTGAAAAGGAGGACCAACCATGTCCAACATTGTGATCGTAGGTTCCGGCCCGGCGGGCGTGTCTGCCGCACTGTACGCGGTCCGCGCGGGGGTGGACACCACCGTGCTGACCAAAGGCCCCGGTGCGCTGGACCGGGCCGAGAAGATCGAAAACTACTACGGCCTTGCTCAGCCGGTTTCCGGTGCGGAGCTGGAGCGCCGCAGCATCGAGAACGCCAAACGCCTGGGGGTGCGGTTTGTGACCGCCGAAGCCGTGGGGCTGACCTATACGGATAAACTCACGGTAGAAACCATAGGGAAAGATTACCCGGCGGACGCGGTGATCCTGGCCACGGGGGCCTCCCGTGCGGTGCCACGCATTCCGGGCCTTGCCGGGCTGGAGGGCCACGGCGTGAGCTGGTGTGCCGTCTGCGACGCCTTTTTCTACCGCGGCAAGGATGTGGCCGTGCTGGGCAGCGGAGCCTATGCCCTGCACGAGGTGCAGGCCCTGCTGCCGGTGGTGAAAAGCGTCAGCCTGCTGACCAACGGCATGCCGCTGACCGCAGAATTCCCGCCGGAGGTGACCGTATACCCGCAGAAGGTGGAGGCTGTTCTGGGCGAACAGGTGGTCACCGGGGTGCAGCTGTCCGACGGGCAGGAGGTTGCCCTGTCCGGTGTGTTCGTGGCGCTGGGCGTGGCGGGCAGCACTGCGCTGGCCCGCAAGACCGGGGCCGCCGTGGAGGGCAGCCGCATCGTGGTGGATGAGAAGATGCAGACCACCGTGCCCGGCCTGTACGCTGCCGGAGACTGCACCGGCGGCCTGCTGCAGGTGGCAAAGGCTGTATACGAGGGGGCACAGGCCGGCACGGAGGCCGCTAAGGCCCTGCGGAAAGGATGAGTGCCATGCAAAAGACCCCGGAGGACCGCAATTGTCTGGCCTGCGCGTTCCCCTTCTGGGCGCAGCTGACCGCCGACGAACAGGAGATGCTCTGCCGCTACACCCGCCCGGTGCACTACCGCAAAGGGGCCCGGGTGCACAGCCCACTGGAAAGCTGTGTGGGCATCCTGCTGCTGCGCACCGGCCAGCTGCGGGCCTATCTGCTGTCGGAGGACGGCCGGGACGTGACCCTCTACCGCCTGTTCGGCGGGGAGGTGTGCATCCTGTCGGCGTCCTGCGTGATGGACTCGGTGAATGTGGACCTGTACATCGACGCTGAGGAGGACACCGAGGCACTGTGCATCAGCGCGGGCATCTTCCGCCGCCTGATGCAGCGGAATGTCTATGTGCGCTGCTACGCCTACCAGCTCACGGCAGAGCGCTTTTCCGACACCATGTGGACGATGCAGCAGATCCTGTTCATGAGCGCCGACCGGCGGCTGGCCATCTTTCTCACCGACGAGCTGGCCAAGACCGGCGGCGACGAGGTGCGCATGACCCACGACCAGATGGCAAAGTACATGGGCTCTGCCCGCGAGGTGGTGAGCCGGATGCTCAAATACTTCGCACAGGAGGGCTGGGTGCGGCTGTACCGCGGCGGGGTGCAGGTGCTGGACAAGCCAAAGCTGCAGCAGCTGGCAAGAGGCGAATGAAAAAAGAGGACGATGCGTTATGCATCGTCCTCTTTGCTGTTACGGGAGATCAGCCCTTGCAGCCCTGCTCTTCCCAGTCGCCGAAATCGCTGGCGTCAGCGATCTTGGTGGCGTCGAACTTGCCGTTCTCGTCCTTGGGGGCGACGGCGGGGCCGGCCTCCACGGGGTTGGGGTTCGGGGCCTCAGGGTCATACACCGGCTTTTCCTCGCTGGTGTCCTCCAGCGTGGCCGGCTCCTGTGCAGGGGCGGGCTCGGCAGGAGCTTCCGGGGCGTCGGCTTCGGCCGGGGCGGTGGGCTGCTCTGCGGCATCGTCCGCTGCTTTGGCCTCTGCTTCGGCGTAGGCCTCGGCGGTCTTTTCGGCCTCGGCGGCGTCCTGCTCGGCTTCTTCGGGGAACTCGACCTCCTCCACATGGAGCGGGTCTTTCTGGTTCAGGATCTTGTCCAGTGCCACGATGGCGGCACCGGTGACGGCCACGGCAGCGGCCGTGCCCAGAATGCGGAACAGTGTTTTCATGCCAGAACCTCCTGTTTACAGATCGATCAGAACGTTAAGAGAACGTTACGACTTCATTCAGCGGCTTTTCGGCAGGCTCCACCGAAATGGCGGTCAGCACCGGGCCCTTGCCGCGGTAGATGTTGTGGAACTTGTAGCCCACCTTGGCGGTCACCCGCACCCAGCTGCGCTGCTCCAGAGCCTTGTAGCCGTCGTAGCTGCAGGGGAAGCCCACGAACTGGATATCCTGCACGCAGCAGGTCATGGCAAAGCGGCCGGGCACGAAGCTGTTCTTGCCGGCGCGGTTGGTCTGGCACACCTGTGCCAGGAATTTGACCGTTTTGCCGGTGTACTTCTGGGGCTCGTCCTGGCAGTCCATGTACCAGATGCCGAAATCGTCGTCATGGATGTCGATGACCGGGGCGTTCACGTCGAAGGGCAGCGGGTCGGGGATGTCGTCATAGGCCACGCTGCCGTCCTTGAACTCGTAGGCGATGTCGCACTTGCGGGAAGCCTGACGCACCAGCCTGTGCAGCTCCTGCCGGGCCTCGTCGTTGTTCACGGCTTCGGCGCGGTTGAACACGATCAGCTCACTGCGGGCGATCTTGTCCAGCAGCAGGCTGCGCATGGAGTTGTCGCGGGCATAGGTCAGGGCGGTGGTGCCGTCGGCGGTGGCGATGCACTGGTACACCAGCCAGTTTTCCGGCAGGGCATCGGCCAGCTCCTGCAGCAGCCACATGCCGTTGTACTCGATGACCACGCGGCCTGCGCCGGATTCCTTTTCCAGCTTGGCCAGGTTCTGCGGGTTCATCTCTGCCTTGTCCTCGATCACCTTGACGGTCACACCGGGGAAGGCGAACTTCTTGGGGTTGTACTCTTCTTCGCCCTCTTCGCAGATCAGCAGCAGGGTCTTGTCGCCGGAGTCGAAGTTGGGGTCCTCAAAGGTCTCCTGAATGAATTTGGTCTTGCCGCTTTCCAGAAAGCCCACAAACAGGTAGACCGGAATTTCTTTTGCCATAATGGATGGTTTCTCCTTCTTTTACATCTCAGCAGCCGAACAGCTCTGCAATGGCCTTCTCGTTCAGCTTGGAGCCGATGACCACCAGTTTACCGCCCACGTCGGCGCCGCGGGCACGCACTTCCCACTCGCCGGGCACATAGTCGAACTCCAGCCAGCCGTCGGCACCGCCGTCCACGATGCCCTTGCTGCGCAGGATCATGCCGTAATTGCCGGTGTCCAGCTCGGTGAGGGCGTGCTCCACTTCGGCCTTGGTAAACTTGCGGGCCGTCTCGACGCCCCAGCTGGTGAACACCTCATCGGCGTCGTGGTCATGATGATGGTGGTGATGGCCGCAGCAGCAGTGGTCGCCGTGCTCATGATGATGCTCGTGCTCGTCCTCATCATCGTCGTCATCGTGATGGTGGTGGCCGCAGCAGCAATGCTCCTCGTGGTCATGATCCTCATCGTGATCATGGGGGTGCTCATGCTCGTCGTGGTCATCGTCCTCGTCATGGTCGTGATGATGCTCGTGCTCGTCCTCATCATCGTCATCGTCATCATCGTGGTGGTGATGGCCGCAGCTGCACACGCCGTTCTCGTCGTCGTGATGGTGATGATGGTGGTGCTCTTCTTCCTCGTCCTCCTCGGCGTGCTTCTCGTTTGCCTTGGCGGCCATGGCGATCAGCTCTGCCTTGAAGTCGTCCTTGGTGGACATGGCTTTCAGGATCTGCTCACCGGTCAGCTCGTCCCATGCGGTGGTCACGATGGTGGCGGTGGGGTTCTTCTCGCGCAGCATGGCCACGGCGGCGGCGATCTTCTCCTCGCTGGCGGTCTGGGTGCGGCTGAGCAGGATGCAGCTTGCATGGCTGATCTGGTCGTCGTAGAACTCACCGAAGTTCTTCATATACATCTTGACCTTGTTCACATCGGCCACGGTGACAAAGCTGTTCAGCTGCACATCCAGGTGCTCGGCCACGCCTTCCACGGCGCGGGTCACATCGCTCAGCTTGCCCACGCCGGAGGGCTCGATGACGATGCGGTCGGGGTGGTACTGCTCCACCACCTGCTGCAGGGCGGTGCGGAAATCACCCACCAGAGAGCAGCAGATGCAGCCGGCGTTCAGCTCATTGATCTGGATGCCGGACTCCTTCAGGAAGCCGCCGTCGATGCCGATCTCACCGAACTCGTTCTCGATCAGAACGACCTGCTGGCCGGCAAAGGCCTCCTTGATGAGTTTTTTGATCAGAGTGGTCTTGCCGGCGCCCAGGAAGCCGGAAAAAATATCAATTTTGGTCATAGTTTGAATGCCTCTTTCTTTGTTAGCAGACAGAGCCGCAGAGCGCTGGCCCGTAAAATCTTACATTTCTATTATAGCAAGCCTGTCAATGGGAAAAGGGCCTTTTTCAAGAAAAAATTGTAACATTTTTTGCAATTTGGTTGCGTTTTCGCGTTTTGGACGACAAATAAGGGGAACCGGCGGCCCCGGCGGGCAGCGATTCGGCAAGGGGCAGGCTCCGCAACGGACGGTCAACGACCGGCAGGCGGTCAGCCCCCGCAGGATGCAGGCGACACGGCGGCGGCTGTTGACAGCACGGCAACCGTGTGAAGAAAAAACGCGCAGCGGTCTTTGCGGGCCGCTGCGTGTTTGCGTCCGGAACAGCCGACACTCCCGCATTGCATTCTGGGCACCGGAATGATACAATAAGCAGGAGCAAACCACCGCCGCCGGACGTTCTTCCGGCAAATATGAGAAAGAAGGCTTTTCTATGAGCATGAATACAGTTCCCGAACGGCTGGCCGCTCTGCGTGCCGCCATGCAGGCAAACGGTGTGGACGTGTACCTGATCCCGGTGGGCGACCCCCACTCCAGCGAGTACCTGCCCGACCACTACACCTCCCTGACCTACTTCTCCGGCTTCCATGGTGAAAACTCCAACTTTGTGGTCACCATGACCGAGAGTGCTGTCTGGGCCGACGGTCGTTACTTTGTGCAGGCCGAGAAGGAGATCGCAGGCACCGAGATCCAGCTGATGAAGATGGGTGAGCCGGGCGTGCCCACCGTGGAGGAATACTGCGCCAAGGTGGTGCCTGAGGGCGGCAAGCTGGGTCTGTGCGGTCTGACCGCCAGCTGCGCGCTGGTGAACAGCGTGAAGAAGGCGCTGGAAACCAAGAACGCCGCCATCAAGACCCTGTTCCTGGAGGATGAGCTGTGGACCGAGGGCCGCCCGGCTCTGCCCGCTACCCCGGCCTGGATCCTGCCCAAAGAATATGCAGGCTTCTCCCCGGCCGAAAAGCTGGGCCAGCTGCGTGCAAAGCTGGCCGAGTTGGGCTGCACCGCCCAGCTGGTGGGCAAGCTGGACAACCTTGCCTGGCTGCTGAACCTGCGCGCCATGGACATCGAGTGCACCCCCTACGCCATGGCCTACTGCTATGTCACCCCGGACCGCGCCGTGCTGTTCATCCACACCGCCCGCGTGACCCCGGAGGCAAAGGCGGAACTGGAAGCCAACGGTGTGACCCTGGCCGAGTACGACAGTGTGCTGGACTTCATGGCCGCTGAGACCGAGCCCCAGACCGTGCTGGCAGAGAGCGCCACCGTGAACTATGCCGTGTATCAGGTGCTGGAGAACAACGCCGCCCTCACCGTGAAGGACCTGGCCGACCCGCTGCTGCCCATGAAGGGCGTGAAGAACGAAGTGGAGCTGACCCACGACAAGGAAGCCCACCTGCGCGACGCTGTGGCCATGGTGCGGTTCCAGATCGAGCTGGAAAAGCGTCTGGAAGCCGGCGAAGAGCTGACCGAGCTGACCGTGGACGAGATCCTGCACAAGTACCGCAGCACCACGGATAAGTTCATCGTGGAAAGCTTTGGCACCATTGCGGCCTACGGCGGCAACGCAGCCATGATGCACTACCACGCCACCCCGGAGGATCACGCAAAGCTCCAGCGCAAGGGCTTTTTGCTGGTGGACAGCGGTGCCACTTACATGGACGGCACCACCGACATTACCCGCACCTACCCGCTGGGCGAGCTGACCGAGGACGAGCGCAAGTTCTACACCTGGACCCTGCAGTGCCACATCGACATCGCCAAGGCGGTCTGGCTGGACTACTGCGACTGCCATATGATTGACACCATCGCCCGTGAACCGCTGTGGCAGCACCTGATCAACTACCGCTGCGGCACCGGACACAGCGTCAGCTTTGTGGGCAACGTCCACGAAGGCCCCCACGCCCTGAACGGCCGCAACACCACCCTGATGCGCCCGGGTATGATCGTGACCGACGAGCCCGGCGTGTACGAGACCGATCTGGTGGGCATCCGCATCGAGAACGAGCTGGTGTGCGTGCACAAGGCCGACAACCAGTACGGCACCTTCCTGGGCTTTGAGCCGATCACGTTCGTGCCCATCGCCACTTCTCCCATCGTGCCCGGTGTGCTGACCAAGGACGAGCTGGACTGGCTGAACAACTACCACCGTCAGGTGTTCGAGAAGCTGGCACCCCGCCTGAACGACGAGGAGCGCGAGTGGCTGGCCAAGAAGTGCGCCGCCATCGGCTGCTGAGCACCCGGCCGCTGAACATCGCATAAAAAAGCGGGAAGCCGTGCCGGAGCGTGCAAGCTCCTGCGGCTTCCCGTTTGTTGTTTTTGCTTATTCTTTGGGGTCGCTGTCGTGCCGGGCCTTCCACTCGGCACTGCGTTCCTGCGCCGTTTCCCGCAGCTCCTCCCGCATGCCGTTCCAGCGCTCGCGCGCTTCGGCGGTGCGGGTCTGCACGTCCTCGCGGGCGTCCTTCCAGTAGGCCTTGGCCTCGTCGATGACCTCCTTGAAGGGGCCGGAAGGGTAAGTGCTCTCCGCGATATCCACCAGGAATTTGTACAGCTGCGGGCGCACCTCCTCGTAGATGCCAAGCCGGGTGTACAGCTCGGTGTAGTAGTGGAACACCTGGATCTTGTTCTGCACCAGAGAGGCGGCGTTGATCTGGGTGTGGCAGATACTCTGGGGGTTCTGGACATAGTAGTACCCTGCCTCCGGGATGGACACCAGCACGTTGGCGTACTCCAGGTACTGCATATTGAACACCAGGTCCTCGGCCCACCGCACCTCGCTGGTAAACTGGATCTGGTGGTCCACCAGCAGGTCCCGGCGGTACAGCTTGTTCCACAGCACCCCGTAAAAATAAGAGGCAGGCTTGTCCATCAGATGCCGGGCAAACTCGTCCTGGGTGTAGACCCCGGCAGGCAGAAAGCCGTACTCCCGTACCTCCGGGGGCCGGGCCACGGTCATGACCCCCAGCTCGTCCTGGAGCTTGTCCAGCACCTGTTCCGGCTTGCTGGCCCCGGCAGGGATCACCATCTTGTAAGGTGCGATGACCAGGTCGGCGTTGTTCTGTTCGGCAGCGGTGACCAGATGCTCGGTGAAGTCCGGGTCAATGTAGTCGTCGCTGTCCACGAACTGCACATACTTGCCGCTGGCCAGCTTCAGGCCCAGGTTGCGGGTGTCGGACACGCCGGAGTTGGCCTTGTCCACCAGCACGATGCGCTCGTCCTTTGCGCGGAACTCCTCGCACACGGGCAGGCTCTGATCCTTGGAGCCATCGTTCAGCACGATGACCTCGATGTTCTGCCAGCTCTGGGCACAGATGCTCTCCAGACAGCGGGCGATGTGGTTCTGGGCGTTGTACACGGGCAGAATGATGCTGACAAGGGGCTTTGACATGGCGGCGTCTCCTTTGTTGTTTTTTTGATTACTATACCCCCGCACCGCGCAAAATGCAAGGGCGGGTTTGAAGAGGAGGGATCCTGTGATCTTTCACATTGCGGTGTGCAGCCCGGACGCGGGCCTGCGCAGCGGGCTGGAACGCCAGTGCATGGAATTTTTTGCCCGGCGGGCGGACGCCTGCATCGTGGAACACCTGCCGGACACCGACGCCCTGCTGCGGAAGGACGGGGAGGGCGTGCGGTACGACCTGTACCTGCTGGAGCTTTCCGGCTCGGCTGCGCCGGTGGGGCTGGCGGCTGCCGGGGAGCTGCGCCGCCGGGGCCGCCGGGCCCCGCTGGCCTTTGTGGCCCGCACCACGGCCCACGCTTACAGCGCCTACAAGGTGGATGCGCTGCAATATTTGCTGCTGCCGGTGCGCCAGCGGGAGCTTTCGGCCCTGCTGGCCCGCGCCACCGAGCCGGAATACGGCCCGTCCGTCACGGTGAACACCGCCGAGGGCCTGCGGGCGCTGCCCTATGCGGGCATCGAATATCTGGAGTGCACCCACCACATCGTGCACTTCCACCTCACCAGCGGGGAGGACGTGCCCACCCTGTCGCTGCGGGTGCCGTTTTCTGCGGTGGCACAGCCTCTGCTGGCGGATGGGCGCTTTTTGCAGCCCCACCGCTCCTATGTGGTCAATCTGGCCGAGGCGGACCTGCTTTCTGCCGGGGAGCTGCGCATGCGCAGCGGGGCCCGCATCTCCATCCCCCGCGGGCGGGAGGGTGCCGTGCGGGACGCCTTCCAGCAATGGGTGCAGCAGCAGAAATACAGCCTGAAATAACAGCACGCCGGTGCTCCCACAGCGGGAACACCGGCGTGTTTTTTGCGGAAAAATTTCTCAGATCTTTGTCCAGTCCAGTGCGGTCCAGTCCGGCAGGAACTGGTCGCACACCTGCGCCATGGCAGGGGCATCGTTGGCACTGGCGGCGTCCTGTACGCCCAGCACGGTGAACCCGGCCTTGTGGGCCGTGGAAGCGGCGTAAATGGCGTCCTCGCACACGGCGCAGGCGGCGGGGTCGGCCCCGCCCAGCCGGTGCATGCACTCGAAGAACACCTCCGGGCGGCTCTTGTGCAGCACGCCCTGCGCCTCCACGATGAAGGAAAAATAGTCTGCGATGCCCAGCCGGGTGAGCACGGTGCGGCACTGGTCGGACCAGGTGTTGGAGCACAGGCACAGCCGGGCCCCCTCGGCCTGCAGCTTTGCCAGCAGGGTGCGCACACCGGGCTTCAGGTCCACCGTTTCGTACAGCTGGGCGATCACGTCCCGCATCACGTCGTAATATTCCGCCTCGGTCAGGGGCAGGTGGTATTCTCGGATGAGGTAGCGGGCACCGTCGGCCATGCCCATGGTCAGCAGCACGTCGTTCAGGTCTGCTTTGGGCGTGCGGCCATAGCGCTGCAGCAGCGCCAGCGGGGCACCCCGCCACACCACGGTCATGCTGTCGGTGAGGGTGCCGTCCATATCAAAGATCCATTGCTTGCAGCGCATGGGGCAAAGTTCCTCCTTCAAGATGATTCCTGCCCAGTATACCACGGATCTTAGCCGTATAAAAGCCGTGAGGAACCAAAAAACGGGGAGAAATTTTCCGGAAAATATGGTATAATTTCAGCAAAGACAGACAGGGAGGCAGGCAGTATGGAAAACCAAACCACTCCGTGCAAAGCGCTGGTGCTGGCCGGCGGCGGAGCACGCGGCAGCTATCAGGTGGGCGTGTGGAAGGCTCTGATGGAGCTGGACTGGCACCCGCAGATCATCACCGGCACCAGTGTGGGCAGCCTGAACGGTGCCATGTTCGTGCTGGACCTGTACGAGGTGGCGCGGGATATGTGGCTGACCATCCGCAGCAAGGATGTGATGGAGCTGCCCGAAGAAAACGCCGACCTGTCGGCCCTGCACAGTTTTCTGCGCAGCGTGGTGAAGGCCGGCGGTATGGACGTCTCGCCGCTGGAAGAGATCGTGGAACGGGTGCTGGACGAGGACGCGCTGCGCAAAGCTGACATCCGCTTTGGCCTTGTCACGGTGGAGCAGCGGGGCCTGAAGCCCCGGGAGCTGACGCTGGACGAGATCCCGCAGGGCCGGGTAAAGGATTACCTCATGGCCTCGGCGGCCTGCTTCCCTGCCCTGCGGGCGCGGGAGATCGACGGGGTCAAGTTCCTGGACGGCGGCTACAGCGACAACATGCCCACCGGCCTTGCCAAAAAGATGGGTGCCGACGAGCTGGTGTGCGTGGACCTGGAGGGGGTGGGCATCACCCGCCCCAACCTCACCGGTCTGCCCACCACCATGGTGCGCAGCTACTGGGAGCTGGGCGACATCCTGCACTTTGACCCCGATACCGCCCGCCGCAATGTGGAGCTGGGTTATTACGACACCCTGCGGGCCTTTGGCCGGGTGCGGGGCTGCGCCTATGCCGTGGACAACGGCCCGGACAGCAGCGCCGATGCTGCCGCGTTCCGGGCACGGTTCGACGCGGTGCAGAAGGCCGTGCGGGAGAAATACCCCGTGACCCTTACCGCAGACGCGGCCCTGCTGCTGGCCCGGATGAAGGACGCCGAGCTTGCCCCGCTGGAAGCCGTGGCCGAGGACGTGGGGGTAGACCCCACGGTGTACTACACCACCCGGACGCTGGGGCAGGCGTTTCTGGACAAATGCGACCGTGCGCGCATGGCCGGGTTTGCCCCGCTGTTTGCAGGCAGCGCGGACGCGGGCCGGGCGGCGCTGGCAGCCCTGCTGCCCAATACATTCTTGCAGGCGCTGGTCTGGCAGGCCCTGACCGCGCCGGAACTGCCGGAGGTGACCGAACATGAAGATCTGTAAAGGTGTTTCTGCGTCCCCGGGCCTTGTGCTGGGGCAGGTGAGCCGGTTGGAACGCCATGTGGAAACGTTCAGCACCGGGCCCTTTGACCCGGAACGGGAGCTGCGCCAGCTGGAAGATGCGGTGCGCACCGCCCAGAGTGAGCTGGACTGTATGGCAGAGCGGGCCGCTTCCACCGAGCAGGCCATCCTGCAGTTCCAGAGCATGATGCTGGACGACGAAGGCATGATGAACGAGGTGCGGTTCTGCATCAAGGCAGGCATCAGCGCCGCTGCCGCCATGGATAAGGTGGGCCAGCGTTACGCCGACCAGCTGGCCAACATGAAGGACAACCCCTACATGCAGCTGCGCAGCGTGGACATTCTGGACGCCACCAGCCGGGTGATCAACATTCTGGGCAACCGGCCCCGCATGTGGCTGGCACTGGACCACCCGGTGATCTTGGCCGCCGACCGCCTGATGCCCACCGACCTGTTCAGTGTGCCCTCCGGCATGATCCTGGGCGTCGTCACCACCGAGGGCAGCGGCCAGAGCCATGCCGCCATCATTGCCCGGGCCATGAACATCCCCGGCATCGTGCAGGTGGGGCCGGAGTTCCTGGACGACTGCGACGGCCGCACCGTGATCCTGGACGCCACCAAGGGCGAGTGCATCCTGGACCCGGACGCGGTGGCCCGCCAGCAGGCAGAAGCCCGCATCTGTGAGCTGCAGCGCGAGAACGAAGAAATGCGGGTGCTGGGCCGCCAGCCCGGCTACACCCGGGACGGCGCAGCCTTTGAGCTGCTGGCCAACTGCTTTGGCCCGGAGGATATCGACACCGCCATGCAGTCCGGTGCCCGGGGCGTGGGCCTGCTGCGCAGCAGCTACATGATGCTGCCCGGCCGCATTCTGGACGAGCAGGAACAGTTCTACTTCTATTCTTCCTGCCTTGCAGCGGCACAGGGCTGCCCTGTGACCGTGCGCACCTTCGATTTTGGCGCCGACCGCACCATGGCGGACGCCTATCAGGGGGTGCAGTCCTCCAAGCTGGGGCTGCGGGGCATCCGCAACAGCCTGCGCCAGCCCCGGCAGTTCGAGACCCAGATCTGTGCCCTGCTGCGGGCCGCCCACCGCGGCCCGCTGCGGGTGATGTTCCCCATGGTGACCGATGTGGAGGACTGGGACGCCGCCATGAGCATCGTGGAGCACTGCCGCCAGAGCCTGCGGGAGCGGGGCGTGCCCTTTAACGAGAACACCCAGTTCGGCGTGATGCTGAGCATCCCCGCCGCCTGCCTGACCGTGGAGGACTTTGTAGCCCACGGCTGCGATTTTCTGGTCATCGGCACCAACGACCTGACCCAGTACACCCACGCCGCCGACCGGGAGCTGGCCAGCGCGGAGCGGTATTACCGCCCCGCCAGCCCGGCCATGAAAAAGCTCATCGCCATGGTCATGGAGACGGCAAAGGCCGGCAACGTGCCGGTGACCATCTGCGGCCTGGCCGTGGGCAACCCGGTGAACACGGTGCAGTACCTGCAAATGGGCCTGCGCAGCTTCTCGGTGAGCCCGCAGAACCTGCTGCGTACCAAAAAGACCCTGCTGGAAGCCGACGCCCACCCGGACGACGCAGAACTCGAATGAAAGCAAAGGATGCCCGCACAGCGCGCTGTGCGGGCATCCTTTTTACAGAAAGATCATTCCAGATTGCCGGTCAGGGTCATCACGGCGGCAAGCACGGCCAGCGGGGCGGTCTCGCACCGCAGGATGCGGGGGCCAAGGCCAACCGTTTTGGCCCCGGCTTTGGCGGCCATTTCGGCCTCCTCGGCGGCAAAGCCGCCCTCGGCTCCGGTGATAATGGCGATCTTCCGCTTTTTGCCGTCGGCGGGTGCTGCCTCGGCCAGCAGCTGGCGCACCGGCGCGCCGCCGCACTCGTAGCAGAACAGCACAAGGTCGTACTGGTCAAAGGTACGGCACACGGCCCCGAAGTTGGGCAGCGGCAGGGCTACGTCCGGCAGCACGCCCCGGCCGCACTGCTTGGCGGCTTCCAGCGCGATGCGGTTGTAGCGCTCGTTCTTCTGCTCCTCTTTTTTGGGGGCGGCCACGCAGTACCGGCTGAAGAAGGGCACCACATGGGCGGCACCCAGCTCCACGCCGTGCTTGATGATCTGCTCCAGCTTGTCCTGCTTGGGGTAACCGGCCAGCAGGGTGACCTCCACGCTGGGCTCGGCGGCGCTGGGGTAGCCCGGCTCTACCGAGAATTCCACGCAGTCATCCCCGAAGCCGGTGATGGTGGCGGTGTATTCCACGGCGCTGCCGTCGCATAGAATGACAGTATCGCCCATGCGGGCACGCATCACGCGGGCCAGATGATGGGCATCGGTGCCGCGCAGCACAGCCGTGCCGTCGGCGATCTCAGTGGTAAAATAACGGTGCGGCATAGTTCCTCCTGAAACGTCCTCGCCCTCTCAGTCGCTAACGCGCCAGCTCTCCCAAGGGGAGAGCCCTTGGCATGGCGGCAAAGTTTCCGGTTTTGCCAAAGCGACGGAGAGGGCAAGCCAGCTGAAAGAAATCATGAAAGTTTCTGTAATTACGCCTTCTTGCAGATAATGCACTCCCAGCCGCGCTTTTCCTTTACCTCTACCACGGCAAGGCCGGCGGCTTCCAGCCCGGCGATCACCTCGTCCTTGCGGCTGTCAATGATGCCGCTGGCGATGAAGGTGGCACCGTCGGCCATCAGGCCGGGCACGGCGGGGGCCAGGCTGAGGATGGCGTTGGCCACGATGTTGGCGGTGATGATGTCGTATTTGCCGCTGGCCTTGTCGGACAGGTCGCCCACCAGCACGGTCAGCTTATCCTGCACGCCGTTCAGGGCAGCGTTCTCCCCGGCGGTGCGCACGGCTACGGGGTCGATGTCCACGCCCTCGGCCACGGCGGCACCCAGCTTCAGGGCTGCAATGGCCAGGATGCCGCTGCCGGTGCCGATGTCCAGCACCCGTTCACCGCCCTGGACCCGCTCGTCCAGCGCTTCCATGCACAGGCTGGTGGTCTCGTGGCCGCCGGTGCCGAAGGCAAGGCCGGGGTCCAGCACCAGCTTGACGCGGTCGGTGTCGTACTCCTGCCAGGAGGGCACCACGGCCAGCCGCTTGCCGATCTCCAGCGGGTGGTAATACTTGCGCCAGCCGTTCTGCCAGTCCTCCTGCTCCACCCCCTCGGTCTCCACGGTGTAGGCGATGCCGGCAGCCTCCATGCGGGCAGAGATCAGGGCCAGGGTCTCCACGGGGGAAGCGCCCGGCTCCAGATACATGTGGATGATGACCCGGTCGCGGGGCTTGTCCAGCAGCTCCTGCTCGATCAGGTCCACATGGGCGATCTCGGCCACCTGCTGCTCGATGTCGCTGTAATCTTCGATATAGATGCCGCCCTCGGCGATCATGGTGGCAACGGCTTCGGCGTTGTCGGCGTCGGACTTGGCCACGGTCAGGCGGATGTCGGTCCATTCCATGGGGAAAACCTCCTTCAAAATTCTGTAGTTCCTTATAATAGTATAGTACCCGATTCCCGTCTGGGATGCAAGCCTTTGGGCAAAATGTCGGAGAAAAGAAAAGATTTTTCAACATAAAGCCGAGGACTGTGCACGAAAACCAAAAAATGTTCACGCAAAAATACGCAAATAAGGACTTTTGACGCAATTTGATAGACTTATCGCGGAAGGGACTTTCTTTTTTTGCAAAAGTATGTTAATATTCTATTACGGAATTATGGACGGCTTACAACCAGAGACTGTCTGTAAACACAAACATTTCTTAAGGAGGAATGTGCTTTATGATGAAGTATCTC
>ERZ1673703.349-NODE-349-length-58862-cov-14.744435_pt1 | contig 58862 bp, 57 predicted proteins | sample MGYA00580233_ERZ1673703 | MGnify/ENA primary metagenome ERZ1673703 (study PRJEB41218, sample SAMN15661748) | gut metagenome | host: Homo sapiens | place: Canada: London | collected 2015-08-20/2019-03-30 | study: EMG produced TPA metagenomics assembly of... | reverse complement strand
CCAGTATTATCTGCGCTTTTGGCTTGGCATCTGCCGCACCTCGCTCGCCGTATCAGCACTTAGAATTATGCGGTATTGCCTTTGGTGTTTATTGTAGCATATTTTTGCCGCCAAAAACAGACCCTGACCATAATTTCCCGCGCAATACAGCGCAAAGCCCGCACAGCAGCTTGCTTTGCCGTGCGGGCTTTTGTCTGTTGCAAATGATTACGGCTGCACAAATACCTGGGCTGTGCTGCTGCACGCAGCCTGCGCGGTTCCGCTTGGGCCGGAACCTGCCGCATCCTGTACCGCCGTCAGGGTCAGTGTCACCGTATATTGGGTATCGCTTTGGGGGCAGATTTGCGGCAGCGGCGCATCCCACCGCCCGGCGCCAACGGGCTGCCCGGCCCCCACGCGGAAGCACCCCATCACCTGGCCATTGGCATCCGTTACCGTATAGGCTGCGTTGCACCACGCATTGTTTGTGCCGTCCGGCAGGGCGCTGCTATCCCCGTGCGGCGGGCGCAGCATGTAGCCAAAGTTCACTGCCTGCCCGTCCTGTATCGTTTGGTCTACCGGGAAGCACGGTGCATTCAGCGGCAGGTCCATCCCAACCGCCGGGTATCGCACCATATAATCGGTTTCATGTACGGTTTGCAGAACCCCTCCTTCCCCCACCGGAATGCCCTGCCCGCCAAAGCTGCTGCCGCGCGCTGGCTGCAGCCCGGCAAGCTGGACCACCAGCTTTTTGCCTGTTGTAAAATCAAACCCGGAAGCCGTCAACACCCCGTTATCCAGCGCCGCAGCCACTTTGGGGCAGTTTTGCATCGTCTGGCTCCACCCCTGCGGGGTCTTGTCCACCGCCCAGTATTGCAGTCGCGCACTGCCGGCATCCAGCTCCGATGCCAGGGTATAGCGGATCACCGCGTCTGCCCCGCCCGCTTCGCTGCTGGTTTCCAGGCGCAGGGTGTAGCTGCCCGCGGCATCGTCCCAGGTTGTGCTGGCATCCAGCTGCCAGCCGGTCTCTTTTTGCTGCGTGTTCTCCTCTACCGGGGTGATGGACGGCAGTTTCATCTGCTGCAAAACGGTATCCAGCCCCTGCCGCAGCGTTGCGGGGAGCTCTGCCCGCAGTTCCACCCGGCGCTGGTCCGAAAAGCAGTCCAGATAGGTTTGCAGTGTTTCGCGGTCTTTCGCTGCCAGAACCGACCGGTAAAAGCTTTCCGCCTCCGCCGCCAGCCCGGTTTCCTCTGCCTGGGCCTGAACCGGGGCTGCTGCCCCCAGCAGAAGCATCACCACCAGCGCCAGACTGATCCCCGCCCGCTTCATTGACTCTTATCTCCGGGCTGTTCTATTTCCGTTCCGGGCGGTGCGCCCAAGGCAGCCTGATCCAGCAGTCCCTCATTGCCCCGTAAGCTGCCCGGCTCCACCGCCAGCGTTACCCGGTGCGGCGTACCACCCGCCTGCAGGCCGGTACCAGCCACCCACGGTTGTTCCTTCAAATCCAGCTGCTGCATCACCGCCCAGCCTGCCGCCTGGGTCACCGCCCCGGCTGCGCAGCGCAGCCACGCCGTAAACAACGCGCCCATCAGGCAGCACGCCGCCAATACCATCGAAGCTGCTCCCACAGCAAAACGTACACGCTCTTTCATTGTGTCAGCCTCCTTCCCATTCCGCCCACAGCGGAAGCCCCGCACAGCCTGCCTTATCTGCCTGCGGGGATCACCCTCTCTGTTCAAGCCCAATGCCTGTCCGCGCTGCATGGCTGGCGGCTATTATGGATTCTCTCCACCATGCCCCGCCGGGTTCTGTTCCTGCTTTGACGCCCCTGCTCCTGCCTGCCGCCAATGGCGGATATGTACGTTGGTACCCGGCAGTGCGTCCCTGCTGTCCCTTTGCCCGGCTGGCGGCTTGTATCGCCGCACCATGCTGTGAACAGCTCCGCCGCCCTGGCCAAAGGCAGCGGCCGCTGTTCTCTTTGCGTGTTATGATGATACCACCCCACCCGCGCATAAAATGCAAAACCCTGTCAGCCCCCGAAAAAACTTCCCGACAGGTTTTTAAAAAATTTTGATTTTTTTTGAAATTTATGCTTGACATTCTCTTGCCCAGTTGCTATACTATAAAAGCTGAATCAAGCAAGCGTGCTTACAGCGCAAAACAAATATTGCCCCATAGCTCAGTTGGTTAGTGCATACAGCACAAGGTTAATCAGCAAAATTCTTCCATAGCATCGACTGCCAAACGTCAATTTTGACGTTGCAGCGAAAATAATGCCCCATAGCTCAGTTGGTTAGAGCACCTGACTGTTAATCAGGGTGTCGTCCGTTCAAGTCGGACTGGGGCAGCCAAATAGCGATAGAGTGTAACGCTCTATCGCTTTTCTTTTGTGCTGATTTACTTGTCGATTTCCATAGCTTCGTTGGCCTGCCGATTTTGGCAGGCCAACTGCTGTTCATCATGTATTTTACGCGAAAAATCTTGAAAATCACCTCGCGTCATGCGCTGATCGGTTCGGCTTTCCGCTTGCGGCCATTCTTCGCGGTTTGGCTGGCCTTGGCAGTCTTGCCTGCCTTTGGGCGAACCTTCGGCGGCAGTGTAATGCCGACCGCGGTGATCCCCTGCTTGCCCTTGACGTTCACGCTGTCGATGAACTGCTCGTAGTTCCAGTCCACCTCAAAGTGCAAATTGTACCCGCGATCCAGTTCAATGCGCTTGAAAAGCTGTGCAATGATGATCCGTTTCCGCGCCAAGCTCGCCATGCCAAACTCCATGCTCCAGCCTAAGAAGCGGTCGTAGTAGGTTTGTACGCCGTCGGCAATTTTCTTCTGGTCGGCCAGCTTTTGTTCCAGTTCGGCAGCGGTGTGGTTCAAGGCTTTGTGCTTCTGCGCGGCCTGTTCAATCAGCTTGCTCAGCATCTCGGCGGTGAACTGACTCTGTCCCATCAGGCAGCGGGAAACCTCCATTTCCAGTGCTTCCTGTGCTTTGGCGGCCTCGTCTGCCTGTTTGCGGGTGTCCGCCAACTGACGCTCCAAGTCTTTTACCTCGGCCAATACCCGCTTTTCGATGGATTCGTCCTTGGGGGTGTCCTGGATCGTGTTCAGCAGCATCCCTGTCACCCGCAGCACCAGATCATCCACGCGCTTGGCAACATAGGCTTTCTGCCCGCTGCACGCAATGCGGTGGTTCGCGCCCATGTAGCAGATGTACTCGGCATAGGGGCGCTTTGCCCCCTCTCCGGGGCTGCTGGACGTCATACGGCTGCCGCAGGCGGCGCAGTAGAGATTCCCGCCGAGCAGCACACCACTGCAATTTTGGCGCGGGATATTGCGCCACGCGGCGTTCTGCGTCTTGCGCTGTTCGGTAATCTCCTGTGCGGCGTTGAACAGGGCTTCGTCAATGATCTGCAGTTCGGGCAGGTGCGGTGAAGTAATGTCCTGGGTGATGAGATAGCCCAAATACTGGCGGTCACGCAGGATTTTGTTTACGGTAGAAACATTGAATTTTGCGCCGTGATGGGTGCGTACCCCGCGCGCCGAAAGTTCTGTTGCCAAAATAAATGAACCCGCACCCTCGTACACTGTGCGCTCGAAAATTTCTTTCACCACGGCGGCTTCTTCGGGACAAATTTCCAAGTCCTTAACCGGTTTGTCTTTTTTATTTCGGCGGCCTTTTTCCACGGCGCGGTAGCCATAGCGCGGCGTGCCGCCCGTGTACAGCCCCTCGCCGCGCATCTGGTCAAGGCGGGTTTTGATGCGCATGGATGTTTTGCGCGACTCTCCCTCGCTCTGCCAGTAACGAATGTAATTGATGAGCGAATCGGTATGGCTTTCAAACTTCTGTTCGCCCTCTTTTACGCTGAAAATGCGGATGCCCTGCTTGGCGAACCACTCGACCACGAACGGCGTTTCGTCATCGCGCCGGCCAAGGCGGTCGAACATAAACACGAGCAGTACGTCAAAGCGTTGGTTCATGGCGTCCTCGCGCAGTTCCTGGATGGCATCTCGATCATCGGCGGAAATCTTAAAGCCCGAAACTCCCTTTTCGCACAGTTCCTTGATGATATTCCACCCCTGCTGCTCGGCAAATTTGCGGCATTCGATGCGCTGCATGGGGATATCGTCATGGTCTACCTGTCCCTTGGTGGACACGCGATATAGGCATTCCACTCTTGTCATTTTGCTTCACCTCCTACGGTCTACCACCCAACATATCATGAATCACTCTGTTTATCTATCACCAAACGCAACAAAAAAATTCGGCATCTTATTGCCACTTTTTGACCCGCTCCGTGTAGGCTTCAGATAGTAAGTTTACCAGTTTGGTGCGGGTGTTTTCTGTGCTTTTCCCTGTGAATGTCAGCGTGACGATGCTTTCTCCGATATGCAGTTTGACGGTGTTTTTACAAGCGCCGATAGGACAAGTCGGATCATTCAAACGATCCATGGCACATCCCGCCCCTTTCTGGCTGCACGCTCAAGGAGTTTTTGCTCAATGTGCAGGTCATAATGTAAGGAATAGCGAATGTCACAGGCCGTGGTAATGATTTTGGCGTTGTGATCCTGCATCCAGCAGAACAACAGATACAACCAAAAGGGGCTGCTATGCAGGCGGGAGAGGTCTTGGACATACAGCACGTTGGCCTCACCCTTGCGAATCACTTTCAGCAAGCGAAGCAAACCGGGCTTTCGCAGACTGCTGCCGGGGCGATGCTCTATCGCGGCATCGACCACGATGCAGCCGTCCTCTCTTGCAGCAGCCAGAACGGAATTGTACTGGGTTTCCAGCACGCCGACGTGCCGGTCTGCCGTGCGGGCGTAGACCACAGCGCGGTTCGGGGTGACAGGCAGAGGCGGAACTTTCATACAGCGCAGCGGAATCGGCTGCGGTTTCGCTGCCGGCAGCGCGGGCAGTGTACAAAACAAGTTAAACATCGAAGCCCTCCCAATCATCCATGTTGATCGAATCGTAGTTCGGCAGCACCATCCAGTGTCGGCCGTTTGGTTCCAGCCAGTGGCCGCTTTTGGCACAAAAGGTGTGTACGCCGGAGCGCAGCAGTGTGGAGATCAAACCCTCGATTTCCGCCTGACTGCAAAACAGATGTTCGGCGTCCACGATCAGCAGCACATCAAACTCTCCGTCGGCGGCGCTGCGCAAAAGCTCCTGCATACCGGGACGCAGGGCAAGCGAAGCGGTTTCGGTACCGGCCTCGGCAAACACGGCCTCGCAGCAATACCAGCGCAGCCTGCGCGCCGCGCGCAAACATAAGAGCTGCTGCTGACGCATGGTTAAATCGGCGTTTTTGGTTTCCTGGATAAAATAAACAGCCCGCATAATCATTACCTCCGATGTTTGGGCAAAATAAAAGCGGCCCCTTGCAATTTCAATGCTGAATCGAAATTGCAAGGGGCCGTTTCAGGCAAAAAAATATTCCGCGCCTTTCACAGCGCGGATAAAGTGCTCGACATCCTTGATGTCTTGGGTCATATTCATCTTGGGCAAAGCGTCCAGTGCAGCCCTGTGGTACCGCCCTCCGGGTGCAGCACGCGGGTCCAAAATGGCAACGGTGCAAGTATCGGTTTCAGTGCGGATGGCGCGGCCAAAGCCCTGCCGCAGCTTTTTCTGCATGGTCGGGATGACCTCGGCCTGGATATAGCTGTGCAGGTCGGGATACTTGGCCTTTTCCGCGTCGCTGACAGGGTCCGGCACAGGAAACGGAAGGCGGGCGATGATCAGCAGAGACACTCGGTCGCCCGGAAAGTCCACGCCCTCCCAACACGGCCCAGCTGCGAACAAAACAGCGTTCGGCAGCTGTTTGAATGCCTGCACGAACAACTGCCCGTTGCGGCGGGCGGTCAGCAGTGGATACGCAAGCAGCCCCTGCAACCTCTGCTGCACGCGGCCCACCTGGTCGTAGGACGTGAACAGCACCAGCGCGTGACCGTGACACACTTGCACCAGCTGTTCAATTTCCTGACTTAACCACTCTACCTCGTCAAGCGGCGTACTGGTGCGTTTTGGAAAATATAAAATACAGTTGCGCTTGTAGTCAAACGGCGATTCAGCGCGGAAAGTTTGCGGGTTGTTCAGCCCTATACGCTGCACAGTATGTGTAAAATTCCCACCAGCGGACAGTGTGCCGGAGGTGAGGATGGCCGCTTGCCGAACGCTCCACAGGGCTTTGTCCAGCCGGGCAGGCAGGTCACGACAGTCGGCGCAAAGGGTTGGTTTTCCGTCTGAATCGTATTGAACATACAGAATATAATCCGATTTTTGCTCGATGAAAAGCTGTAAAATGTCGGCGCTTTCTCTCAGCCGGTGCAGCAGCCATGCGGGCAGCGGCTTAGTTGTGCGTATCGTGACCGCCTGCCGTAGAACTGTCCGCTCGGACAAAAGTGCGGCTTTTTGCTTGTCATCCGGACAGAACGTCGTCACCGTATCGACTCCCTCATCCGAGAAAAACGCCGCCTGCAGAGCGGTCAGCCTTTCCCGCAGTTGCTGTGCTGTGTGGGTACAGCGATTCTTTTCCAGCAGGCGGCAAAGATTTTCGCCGTCCTGCACAGAAAAGCGCCTGCCGTACATCTGCGCCGCCGCTTCAGGCAGTTTGTGGGCCTCGTCAATGACGAGCGCCTGATAGTTTTTGAGCAGCCGCGGCCATTTCTCCTGCCTGTGCGTGGCGTCTGCCAACAGAAAATTGTGGTTACAAATTTGGATGGTAACGCGCCGTCCGTTGGCTTCTTCCAAATATTTTCGGTAGCGGCAGCTTCGCCGCGCCGAGCAGCTTTTTGGGCAATGCTCCGGCACACAAATCAGGCGGCGGTCAAAATTGGAAAGCCCCTCGGCCTGATCCAGATCCAAATTGCGGCTTACATTATATAGAGAGCGCATTTCGGCATCGTGCCCTTGGCCGCGCTGTTTAACCTGTGTTTTTCGCAGCTGCAAGCGCAGGTCGCAGGCAAAACGCTCCTTGCCTTTGCGCACCACCGCACAGATCGGTGCTTGAATGATATGCTCCTGCAGCAAAACCTGCGACAGAAACGGCAGATATTCCCGCAGGATGGCTTCCTGCAGGGTCACGCTGCTGGTGGAGATCACGACCGGCTCGACCAATGCCGCGGGACGCTGCTGCTGCCAGAGCACACAGGCCACCAGATAGGCCAGCGTTTTGCCGATGCCGACCCCGGCCTCACAGAGCAAAACTTCTTTGTTGAACAGGGCATCCAGCATGGCGTGGCAGAGGGCAATCTGCCCCTCGCGCACGGCCATGCCGTGGGCGGGCAGCAGATTGCGGAAAATATGTTCCGCCTGCCTGTGCGCCCGCCCGTACCCGCTTTCGTGGTTCATTTTTGCTTCTTTCCCCGTTGATGACAAACTAATACGGCGCAATGCAGAAAGTACACTGCGCCGCACGGATTTGGCATCAACGGTATGGTTGATTTTGCCGCGCTCTATTTGCCGCCCGCCCCCAAGCGCCGGGAACACGACAGGCGGGCTGCTGACAAACAGCCGCTCGCCGGCATTGCCAAGGTCTAACATTGCAACCAAGGCTCGGCCGCCCCGTCTGATGTGCGGGGCAACAGGCGTATCATTATGACTCCATCCAAGGTCGTGGCGAAACAGCGGATCATGGCTGCTTTTGGGGCAAGCGGAATCGCTCGGTACAAGGCAACTGCCCTGTGCGTCATGGCGCGCTTTCCTGTGTCGCTCACTTGGGCGGGAACGTACCTGTCGTGCTGAATATGAAGTTGTCAAGGTGGGGTCTGCTTACACAGGCCAAGCAAAGTCGTTTAGGATGCTTTGGAAAATCGCGCGGTCTTGGGGAGATACAACATCAAGATTTCGCCGAATTGCTTCTGCTTGAATAGGCGTCAAATGTTGCGTGTTTAAGTAATACCCTTTCGGCAAGGCAACACCGCCCGCCCGTCCATGTATGTGACGCAGCGGGTAGCTTTCCTCCAAGACCAGAAGATCCCGATAAATTGTAAGCCGCGATACACCGAATTCATTCGCCAAATTTTGCATGGTATCTTGACGGCGCAGATTCAGAATTTCAATGATTCTTCTGCGGCGTTCATTCGGCTGCACTGCGGTTTCCCTCCCTTCGCTTTGCTATGGGGATATCCTAGCGCCTAAACTTTTCACCTTTTGATACATTTACCCCCAAAAATCTTTTTTTTGTCAAAAAAATGCCCGTTGCATACAGGATGCAACGGGCAATAGAATGTTAGGTTGGATTACAAACGGTTTTTGCTCTGGTCTTTTGGTTCAGACGGCTTCTTTTCAGGGCGGTGGGGCTGGTAAAGGGACCATTGCGTTTTCGGCGGCCAACCATCGTATTCACGGCGGATCATAGCGTCAAGGGCTTTACGGCCCAGTGCATGGGGCAGAGATTCTTTTGTGTTCATGTTTTTTCTCCTAAAGTCTGGTAATATAAAGCTATTGTGCACCATAGCCTTGCAACGAGATTACAAGTAATAACGCAGCCGCAAAAACGCCGAACGCTGTACAGGCACCCCAATCGGGGCGGAAAAATAAAAGAACTGCCGTAAGGGCGATCACAATCAGCAGCCGAATGTAAATGCGCGGCTGAAGTGCTTTCAGTTCTTTCTCGCTCAGGTGCAGTTCCGGGTGATTGGCAGGGCCGAACAGTGCGATTGACAGGCAGGAAAATCCCGCGATAAACGCGGAAACAACCGGGTCGGGCATATGTGCCGATAAAAACAGCATCACGGACTGGCAGCAGACGGAACCTAGCAGACAACCGTGCGGCGTTTTGGCGTGGTAACCGCCGGTGCGTGCTCGCAGAAAGCGAAACACAAACGTGTAAAACAATGTGCCGCCCCAGCCGACGATCAACGCCCCCAAGGGCAGCAACAGCACAAGCGAAGCAATGCTCATAATATTTTTGATCAGCATATAGTGGCACCACTCGGTCTGTTCCTCGGTGATGTACTTGCGCCGAAGCAAAAAATCGGTCATCGTTTCGGCAAGGTGTTCCATACTGTGCCCCCCTTGCTGAATACGATAGACCGATTTGTCTGAAAAGTCTAGAAAAACGGTAAAACTGCAAAATTCCGTGCGCAACTGCAAGTTTTACTTATTTTGTACAGTAACAACTGCTTTTTGCTTGGCTGTATCCGGCCATTCAAGGCAAAATAGGAAAGAGCCGTCTTTATAATCCATCAGATAAAAAACGCCATATTTGTGCAGGATATCCATTACATTCGGAAGGCCAAAGCCGTGCAGTTCCGGTTCTGGCTTGGTGGTGGGGATATGATCGCCAAAAATTTCGACTGACTTGCTAGCATTTTCGACTGAGAAAAACAGCGTCGGTGGGTTGTCACTTTTATTATAGATTGCTTTCACGGCCATGCGACGCTCCTGCTTTTCCAATTTTTCGCAGGCTTCGATGGCGTTGTCCAGTAAATTGCTCATCACGACTGTCAAATCGACCGAAGGAATCGACATTTCAGAAAGGTCATTGATCTCAAAATGCAGATCAATATCCTGTTCTTTGGCCGCATAGCCCTTCTGATTGAAAATCGCATCTATGATGGGATTGTGCGTATTCACCAGTAGGATGCGCTCGGTTTGGCGCACTTTCAATTCGTCGAGATAACTTTGGGCCGCCGCTGTATTGCCTTTTGCCAGCAAATCGGACAGGGTGAAGAGATACCCGCGGAACTCATGCGTCATTTTCCGCTGGGCCGTGTAGGAATCACCTAGCGCCTTAACATTGGCTGCCTGAATTTCCGCACGCTGGTGTGCAACGGCCAGCGCTTCCCGCATCTGCGCAGTGGATTCCAGTTGATCCAGCAGAAACAGTGCAACCATATCGACCGCGCACATCACAAGCAGGCAAAACATCCACGCGTTATTCTCACCTGCGGCGCTTCCTGCGTCGTACACCTGGTAGAGCACAAACAACGTACACAACGGGAACAGCGTCAATGCCGGTATCCATGCGCGCGGCTTTCCACTTTCTGGCGGCGGCGTATGGAAACGCCGAATCAGCATAACAAACGCCACAATGCACAGCCACCGCAAAAAGAGAAAAGCAGTGTAAAGCGGTTTATTATACACATACTCCGCTTGCGTCATGCCCGAATAAAACAGCAATGCCCTTTCGGTCAGCGCTGCAATGGAAAAAAAGCAGGAATACCCTGTTATTACAACAAACAATCGCCGATCCCATCTGCTGCGATATAACGTTAAACTCATGGCATAATCGAGTGCAATTTCAATCAAAAAGCGGAGAAGATTGATATAGTCGTAATCGTATGGCAGCACATTTATGATGACTGTGGTAATGGCAGTCCATAGAAGCCAATATGACCAGAATTTTCTTCCGCTAAAACGTCTGATGAAAAAGCTGTCCCACAGTTTTGTGTACAACCAAGTCTGTAGAGCATTCAGAAAAATACTCAACACATATCCCATCAGCCGCGCCCTCTCCATACCATATATTTCTTCTTAATCCCCCTGTATCCGTGCAAACTAATTGGAAGCGTCTGGCCGATAGTCAGCGTAACACCGTTCGTTTGCAAGGAGGAAATATAGTTCATATTGACCAAAAAGCTGTTGTGGATGCGCAAAAAGCCGTCATCCTCCAGCTGATTTTCCAGCTCCCGCAATGCCATACGGCTTTTTCGCACAGGTGCGGAAACATCCGCCATGTGGAACTTGACCATCCGTTCGTCTATTTCTGCATAGACTAAATCGTCAAGTACAATATTCGTCCCCTCTCCCTCGCACATCACATTCAGTGTGCGGGTACGGCTGCGGCAGGCCGCCAGTGCCTGGCGAAAATAACTAGGCAACTTTTCCGCCAGCTGCAATTTTGGCAAAAAGCGGAACGCATTCACCTCATACCCTTCAGCGGCATATTCACCGTAATTCGTAACAAAAATCAAAACGAAATCCTTACGGATCGCACGCATTTGTCTTGCCAGCTTCATGCCATTGATATCACCCATATCAATGTCCAAAAACACGAGATCCGCCCTTTGAATGTCCGTCTTTGTCAGGACTCGCGGGTCGTTCACGCAAATGGTCTGCATCTGGCGCCTGTTATAGTCCGGCAAGGCAGCAATCGCGCTTTGCAGCGTATTTGTAAACGCTGTATCGTCATCGCAAATCAAAATATGCAGCATAGAATCACCATTTTCAGGGGTGTGTCGGAAGTTGTTGGAATTTGTATTCAAAATAATGCGCCTCCCTTTTCCTGTCAAGAGATCCCCTTTGCTTTCGGACAAAAGAACGGTTTTAATTTATAATAGTTGATTATCTGTCCAGCGTCAACCTATACACTATAAAATAATGGGGGTGACGCAAATGTTGGTTGATTTTTCCGAACGGCTAAAGCGGCTTCGGCGCGAAAAAGGATACTCGCAGGCAGCGCTTGCCCAGAAAGTTTCGGATATGGGTCAAAATTTGAGTGAGGCGGCACTGGCAAAATACGAAAGCAGCCGAACGTACCCCAACTTGCAGGTGGCCGCCTCTCTTGCGGATTATTTTGGCGTTTCCATTGACTATCTAGCCTGCGGAGAAAAAGCATCTGTCATTTCTGTTGATGGTCTAACAGATGAACAGGTTGATTTGGTGACAGAACTTGCCCGTAGTTTACAGCAGCAAAACAAAAACCATCGGGTCACCCCAAAATCCACCCCGACACCAGAACAGCAGGAATTGGTGTTTAAGGTGATTGAGCAATTTTTGAAATGATTTCAATACAGTCAAGGCCGGACGCACTCTGCGCCCGGTCTTTTTTGCAGTTACGCACGATTTTTTGCAGGTTTGCCGTTTTATTGGATTTTCGAGGTTTTAGGTGTTACAGTGTAACCACAAGGAGCGGTCATCTTATCCTCTGCGGTGCAATATGCGGAGTCCTTGCGTTATTCCATCTTCCCGCAAAATACATCGCTTTTTTCTGCGCAATTTTTATCCTGCTGCTTGCCTGTGTTTCTGCCAAGTACTTAAAAAGCTCCCGTATGCAGTCCGTTCCTTCCTGCACTTTTTCTCAAAACAGAGCTTTCGTATGCTTCTTGTCCATCGTGTACTGCTGGTTTTTGTGGTTCTTCCGGCCGCCATTTCTGTATTCCTGGCATCCGTTCTTTGCGTTCGTCATTTATTTCGTTTCCCGTGCCATATTATCAACCATATTAGGCTATATATCAAAGCCATTGGTAACTTATATTTAAGGCAGCGCCGCACAATTCAAAGCTATCGTTTTGGGCAGGGCGGGGATTTATTCAGAAACGCCTTAGCCAACCTCCAAGACACCCCACCAAAGGTTCCCGCATCGGCGCACAGATGCGGAACCCATTCGCCCTGCCGCCGACCCGATACATTTCGGATATGACGAACCATTATAGTGAAAGAGAATTTTAAGAAAACCAAGAAGCGTTTCTTGCCCCTGATGTCGGCGCTTGCGCTGGCCGTCCGCATAGCAGTTACGGAAAATCTCAAAAAGATTCCCAACCATATGAAACAAAAAACCATCGTTCCAGCCCTTCCCTTTCTCCTGCCCAGCCTGTTCGGGGTGGGGGTGTTCTATGCGGTGCCGTTTGCGGTCAGCGTGTTTTTTACGTTTACACAGGGGGTGGCGCACCCGCACTTTGCGGGGCTGCAAAATTTCCGGGAGCTGTGGGGCACTGCCGTGTTCCGGCAGGCGCTTGGTAACACGGTGCTCTTTCTCACCGTTGGGCTTTGCCTGCTTTTGGCGTTGGCGTTGTTTGCGGCGCTTGTGTGTGCCAAGGGGCGCTTTGCGCCGCAGGAGCTGGCGCTGCTGCTGCCCATGGTGATCCCCGTCAACAGCTTTGCCCTGGGCTGGCAAAGCCTTTGGGGGCAGAATGGGGCTGTGAATCGTCTGTTGGGTCTGGCCGGGCGGGAACCGGTCGATTTTTTGAACGGTGCGGCGGCTTTTCCGCTTCTGGTGGCGCTGTACCTCATCAAAAATACCGGCTGTGTCAGCCTGATTTTGGCCGCCGTCATCCGCGCCGTCCCGCAGGATTATCAGGATGCCTACCAACTGGACAGCACCAGCGAATGGGGGTATGTGCGCCGCGTTTTGCTGCCTCTGCTCACACCGACGCTGCTGATCGGAATGCTGTTGGGCATCAGCAATTACTTTTTGATGTTCCGGGATGTGTATGCGCTGTACGGCAGCAACCCGCCCGCACGGCTGTATATGCTGCAGCATTTCATGAACGGCAATTTCTACCAGTTAAACCATCAGCTTCTCAGTGCCGCTGCGCTGGCAACGGTGCTTTTGATTACTGGCACGGTTTGGTTCGGCAAACGCTGCACTGTGGAAAAAACGGAAAACGGGAAAGGGCGGCGGCAATAATGTGGAAAAAAGGCGTGCGGTTTCGCCTGCAAAAGCTGGGGCTGAACCTTTTGGCGGCGTGCTGCCTACTGCCGGTGATCTTTCTGCTGGCAAATTCTCTTTGCGTTGGCGGAACCGTCAGCTTGACACAGTATGAGGACATTCTTTTGTACCAGCGGCCGTTCTACGTCTGGTTCTGGAACAGTGCTGCCTACACGGCATCCACCCTTGCGGTTTCCCTGCCCGTCAGCGTTTTGGCGGGGTATGGATTCAGCCAGTTTTCCTTCCCTGGACGGAATTTTTTGCTGGGATTCTATGTTCTGCTGATGCTGATGCCATTCCAGGCAACGGTCGTATCGCAATATTTGACGCTGAACGCCCTTGGTCTGCTGGATACCCCGTGGGCTGTTATCTGGCCGAACGCTTTTCAGACGTTCGGCGTATTCATGATGACACAGTTCATGGCGTCCATTGACCGGGAACTCCTGCAGGCGGCCCGGCTGGACGGTGCAGGACATGGAACGCTGTTTTTCCGCATTGTGCTGCCGCTGTGCCGCCCGGCTGTTTTCTCCCTGCTGTTGCTGCAATTCCTTGCGTGCTGGTCCCTGATCGACCAGCCGCTGCTGTTTTTGAAAAACGGTGCGCTGTACCCGCTGGCGCTGGAGCTGAACAGCCAGACCTTTGGCAGCTCGGCGTATGCGGCAGGGGCGATTTACGCGGTGCCGCCGGTTTTGGCCTATGGCCTGTGCCGGAAGTATCTGACACAGGGGGTAAAAAGCCTGTGACGCAAAATGTGAAGCGAAACACGATTGGCCGCCTGGCGCTTGGCTTTTTTGCGGCGATGCTGGTATTGACCCTGCTGAACCAAAAAATTGATGCCCTGCGCACCCCGACCGTGGCGACGGTATGGCCCAAAGCGGGGCAGATCAACGGCGCGGAATATTCGACGGTGCTGCCTACAGAAACGCTGCGGCAGGAGAACGGAGAAACCTTTGTTTACATCGTAGAGGAAAGCACCTCCTGGCGATATGAAACCACGGCCCGGCGCGTGCGCGTGACGGTGCTGGAGCAAAACGAAAGCTGGATGGCAGTCAGCGGCCTGTCCGGCGATGCCCCGGTGGTGCAGTACGCCACGCGGGCGCTGAACGCAGACGGCGGCCCCGTGCGGCTGTGGGAGGGGACAGCATGAAACCATTCCATATGGCGCGGAAAATTTTGCTTCCGGCCGTGCTGCTGGCCCTGGCGATCGGTTTGGCATGGAAACAAACGGAATTGGCCGCATCACTGCCCGCTGATCGGGTCGAAATTCTGGCAGACGGCGGAGCGTCCTATCTCGTTCCTGCGCGTGCGGCGCTGGAACAGGCCGGTGCAGACGGGGAAGCCTTTGTAGCTGCGCTGGAAAACGACCGTCTGGTACTGGCCGAAGTCACCTTGTTTACGGCCCAGCAGGCCGACGCCGCCCTGACCCATGCGGGGATCACTGACGTGCGGGTCCTGGATTACAGTTGGGGCAAAGAGCTTTTGCGTCAGCTCGTCACATTGCGGCGGATGGGGATGGCACTTGCCGCCATTGCCGCACTGCTCTGGTGGCTGGCGTGCGGGGTGCGCAGGGAACTGCGGTGTGCCGGGGCGGCCTTGCGGCATTCCTATTGGCAGGAATGGCTGCCCGACCATGCGGCCGCACTGCTGGCCTGGGGCATTGCGGCACTCCCCTGCCTATTGGCGGTCGCTTTGTTGGCACGTTGGCTGTGGCAGGTCGAAATCGTTTTGCCGGCAGGGCTGATTCCTGCAGGCAGCCTGTTTGACCGCGCCCATTACGCCGCGTGGCTGGAAAGGACGTTCCCTGCAGGGCATTGTTCCGCTTACGCCGCCGCTTTGCGCCAGACCATTGTGCAAAGCCTTCGCCTGGGGACAGCGTCCGGGCTGGCGTTTCTTGCATGGCTTGGTTGGGGGCGCTGCATGAATACGCATGGCAAATAGAATCAAACGAATAGATATCACATCGTCAGAAAGAATATTAATTTCGGTTCTCTTTTCGTTAGTGCTTTTTTATAGAAAGGTATGGAAATATATGGGTTGCTACAAAATTGGAAAGACCCCGCCTCAATGGTCGAGCAAAGCTCAGACAATTACGTTTGTTGTTACTGAAGATTGCAACCTCAGGTGCAAATATTGCTATATTACTCATAAGGCATCCAACAAAAAGATGTCCTTTGAAACAGCCAAAAAATTTATAGATTACATATTGACAGCCGACATCGAAACAGCAGATAGCGTTATCGTGGATTTCTTTGGCGGGGAGCCATTCATGGAAGTTTCGCTTGTCGATAAAATATCGGATTATTTTAAGCTAAAAACATACGAATTAAATCATCCTTGGTTTTGGAATTACCGTCTTAATTTTGCAACGAACGGCGTTAATTATTCATCGTATGAAGTTCAAAGGTATATTGAAAAAAACAAGGGGAAGCTTTCAATCGGAATTTCCATTGATGGAATAAAAGAAAAGCATGACTTGAATCGTATTTTCCCGGATGGGCGAGGGTCGTATGATTGCATCGAGAAGAATATCCCTCTTTGGATATCACAGTTTGCGCCAGCAACAAAAATGACTTTTTCCAGTGAAGATTTATGCTATCTCAAAGATAGTGTTATTGATTTGTGGAAACACGGCGTGACTGAAGTTGCAGCAAATGTCGTGTTTGAAAATGTTTGGAAAGAAGGGGATGATGAAATATTCGAAGCACAGCTTCGAGCCCTTGCAGATTATATCCTTGATAATGCGCTATTTGATAGATATTATTGCACGCTGTTTTCAGATGAGATTGGCGGGTATATGTCAGAACGCCGAAAAGATTCCGTCTATTGCGGTGCAGGTAAAATGTTGGCAGTTGGTCCTGATGGAAAGCTATATCCTTGCGTTCGATATAAAGACTATTCTCTAAATCGGCATCCAGAAAGAATTGTGGGAGATGTACAGACAGGAATTGACATGGAACTTGTGCGGCCATTTATGGCAGCTGCCTCACGTTATCAAGATGATGATGAATGCCAAAACTGTCCTATTGCTGCAGGATGCCCGCAATGTCAGGGGTTAAGTTACGATGCGGCCGATACTCCGACAAATTTCCAGCGAGCAAAGTATATTTGCAAAATGCAAAAGGCACGTGTTCGTGCCAATGACTATTTTTTTGCGGTGCTATATAACCGGTACGGCATCACAAGAGAATTTCATCGTGAAACAGCAAAAATGTACTTTTTGCTGTCGGATAACTTCAAGAGCTTTTGCTGCTATGACAATGCGTCGGTTGGCGGAGAATCTCGCATGGATATTTTCATGCTGGAAAGAGGTCTTGAATTCTGTCGTCAAAATTTTATGCAACCGGTTTTTGTTCATGGGAATGAAGACTTTCTTGCAATTGATTATTCACGTCGCTTTGAGGGATATCATATTCAGCATTTTTTGTCGATTTCCTTGCAAAAGAGCAGCCAAAACTTAAAAGACAAAATGTACATTGTCGAGCATGACACAATTGGAAACGTTTGCTGTCAAATTGATAACTGTATCTATAATATTCGCCAAGAAGAAATGCCGTATCTTGCTGCGGATGTTGTTCAATTATTTCATTGGACAAATCGAATCAATGTCAACATCTTAGAACTGAACAGATCCTTTGACGAAAACGAGTATACGCAAGAACTTATTAAAATTAAAAATTATATCCTTGATGAATATAGGAGAACGGGTGTCATCAAGGAAATAAATCTTCTTACAGACATTTTGTTTTCGGAAAACTGGAATAATTGCCGAGCCGGCGAAAGAAATTTTTATTATGCACCGGATGGTAAATTTTATAGTTGCCCGGCTTTTTATCGAGAGAAAATCCAGACCGCTATAGGATGTCCACAGGATGGATTCGACAGAATCCAAAACTCTCAATTATATAGCCGCGAGTATCATCCAATTTGTCAGGTTTGCGATGCGAAGCAATGTCGAATTTGTATTTATCGGAATCTAAAGGCAACACGCGAGATAAATATTTCACCATCGTTTCAATGTCGAAAAGCACATATTGAACGGAAAATATCATCTGAAATGCAGGAAATCCTTCCGGTTAGAGCGGAAAACAAGCTTGAGGATCTTGATTATACAGATCCAATTTCACGGCTTCCGAATTTAAGACAAAGCAGGGCGGGTTACTATAGATATAAGAAATAACTTATATAAATCAACGATAATCGACGTTGACATTTGGGAGAATTATTGTAAAGAGGCAGCGCAACGAGTACCATCCGCAAAATTTAATGTGGCTTTTATGGAGGAAAATATGAATAAAAGTGTATGTATTTTAAGCAAAGATGATTGCGAAAATATACGCGTTATTTATGAAAAGAAACTCGCATTAGAAAACCTTTCCAAAATTATATTTCCTCAGCAAAATCCTGATATGTATGATCGGCTCATTGCAGATTACGGAAAAATCATTCATGATTTTGATGATTGGTGGAAAATGACTTACAAAAAATATGCTGTCCCAAGTGGAGCTTATGCCGTGGATTTTTCAAGTGGTGCATTGATACGAGTAGAGGAGCAAGAAGTATAATAAAGGAAAAACTATGCAACGACATGGATACAGGGATTGGGATAAGATTTTCGCATTTTGCAGACCATACATTCTAAGTCATAAAAAGGAGTTCAAAGTACTTTTTGCGACCATCTTTCTTGGTACGTTTATTTCAAACCTAATTCCACTAATATGGGGGAAACTTATTGACAGTCTATCGAACATCAATATCGGAAAACTACTTCTTTTTTTGTTACTCTATGCAGTGGTCACTCTTTTGCTCTTCTTTATGGGAGTTTTTGAATCCTTCCTTGGAGCAAAGCTTGATTATAAAATAGAAGGAGAAATAAAGCAGGTGATGCTAGCCAAAGCTCTACGAATGAGTTGCGCTGAATTGGATGCGTTCGATACTGGAGAATTGATGTCAAGAATTACATCTGACGCGGGCTCAATCATTCAATTTGTCATAGACGCTCTGACTTCCATCGTTACCATTGTTATCAATGTTATTACAGCTTTAGTGTTTTCATTTGAAATTTCACCGCATCTTTCAGCAATATCATTGGCGTTTGTTCCGCTTTCAATTCTTTCGAATATTGCGTTCAAAAATAAGTTTCGAGAATTGAATGAGAGGCAAAAGCAATATAGTGATAGCCTATCATCCTTTTTAGTTAACACCCTAAATCATATTTTCGACATTAAAGCATATCGGCTAGAGGAAAATGAAACAAAGCAATATGCAAATTTCCTTGATAAGGGATGGATGCTGCATAAAAGAAATTATCGCCTCAATAGTTTTGCCTCCGCTTTTTCTTCTGTAGCTTCTGTAGCATCTGTATCTGTCACGATTTTGATATCAGGCCTTTTAATAAATAAAGGACTGTTTACAATCGGAAAGATGATTTCATTCCAGGGATATATTGATAAATTGTCTACATCCGTCAACAAACTACTTGGCATGAATTATTCGGCTCAGACAACTTGTGTTGCAATTGACCGAATTCAAAATTTATTGTCTAAATCAGATGATTTTGAAAAGTCCCTAAAGATTAATGAAACGGGAATCCATATTCGTGAAATCTCTTTTGAAGAAGTCTTTTTCCAATATAAGGAAGGCATACCTGTACTAGAAAATGTTTCTCTTTCTATTCGGGAACCTGGTCTGTATGCATTTGTCGGAGAAAACGGTTGTGGAAAAACGACGATATTGAAACTGATCATGCGATATTATCGTGTAGTCAATGGCCAAATTAAATTAAATGATGACTGCATTAACGATATGTCAACTTTATGTGTTCGCAGCAGCATTGGATATTATGGGAAATCAGTATATATTCGGAATGATAGCTTATTGAACAATCTCTGCTTAGGTTCTTCTATGCAGATACAGAACAATATTGTTCCCTCAAATATAAAGGAAGCGTGTGAGATTGTTGGCCTTTCAAAATTCATCGAATCTCTCCCGCAAAGATATAATACTCAGGTTGGAGAAGATGGAAAGTTGCTTTCAAGCGGACAAAAGCAGAAAATTGCAATCGTTCGCGCAATGTTGAGTGAATCATCCGTTCTTCTTTTTGACGAAATCACATCGGATTTGGATGGCGCTTCCGAATTTGAAATTATCTCAATTCTGCGGAAATTAAGTAAAAACCGAATTGTTATTATTGTTTCACATAGAATCAATTCTATTGCTTATTCGAATAAGATTTTCTTTATGAAAGATGGAAAAATATCAGCTTCCGGGGCACATTCTGAACTGCTTGAGTCATCTCCCGCATATCGGTCTTTATTTAAGCATCAAAAAAAGTGATTTTGGAAACGGGTTTGCTCTGTGCATTTTGAAAGCGAGAGCGAAAAGAGGTCGGCCAACATGAAATCTTCTCCTTTCCATAACCGAATTCGCCTGCTGACTTTGCTGGCCGCATTTGTTCTGGCTTGTGCCGGGTGTGTTTGGCTTTTTCTGCACAGCGGGCGGGCGAACCGCCGCCAAGAAGCAGAACCGGTTTCCGCCTCCGCACAAACGGCGGAAGCTGCCGCCCTGCCTAACTTTGCTGCGCCGGTGCTGTACGACGCACAGTCGGAAGTGACCGAAGAGCTTCCCGATGACCATGCCTGGCAGCAGGAAATCTTTCCCTATGGCGATGATCTGGTTCAACTGAATTACGGCGGGGATGATGCCCCGTTTGCTGCGGTGTCTGCCTTGACCGGGAGCACGGTTCTGGCCTTCCCGGCGCAGGATTTTCCCAACTTGGGCACGCTTCGCTGTGCCAGCGCTGCCCTTGCCCCGGACGGGACGCTCTGGCTCCTCGGCTATGACGAAACGACGCAGGAATTTGCCCTGCAAGGCTCCGGCCAGGGCGAACCGGCACGGTTGGGTGTCTGCCCCTTTGACTACGCCAGCCCGGATGCCTTTGCGGTGTGCGGGGACTATGCCGCTGTGCTGGGCAGGATCGGCACAGAGCGGATTTTGGTGATGTACGACCGCGCCACGGGACAAAGTACCAGAAAAACCGGCGTACAGTCGTTTTGCTTTGGGGCGGATGGTACACTGTATTGCGTCAAAACGGATGGCACCCTCTGCGCCGCCGACCCCATGCAGACCAAAAGCCTTTGGCAGCAGGAGCTTCCCAGCGGGTCTGCATATCAGCAGGTGTGGTACAGCCCGCAGGTTGGGCTGTTCAGCTGTGCCAGCCGCGGGGGAACGGTTCGGCTGCATGACGCGGAAACAGGAGAACCGACAGCGGCGTTTTTTACGGCGGCGGAAAATGGGCTGGATTACACGGCGGAGGGGATGGCGAGCGCCTCCTTTGCCGTCGGGGCGGACAAACGGGTGCTGTTCTGCCAAATCACAACGGACTATGACCAGCAGCCGATAGAAAGCCGCCGCATCACCCGCGTCTTTTTGCCCCGAACCGCAAGCAACGCTGCGGTGACACTGACCATCACTGCGCCCTACCCGGCGCAGGGGTTGGTGTCCTGCGTGCGGCTGTACCAAAGCCGACACCCGGAGGTGGAGATCGTCTGGGACACCGCCTACGACACCGTGAGCGATTATAGCGCCCACTGGGAGCAGTACGCCGAACAGCTGTCGCTGCGGCTGATGAGCGGTGACGTGGGCGATATTGTGCTGCTGAACGGTTCCGGCCTGGAGGTGAGCGCCGTGCTGGAGAGCGACGCCATGGCCGATTTGACGCCCTATCTGGAACAATGCCCCTACCGTGACGAGCTGGACGAGGAACTGTTGCAGCCGCTGACCAACAGCGCGGGGCGGCTGTGCGGCGTTCCGCTGGGGGTATCGCCGCAATATTTGATCTACAACGAGACGTTGGGCCAGTCGCTTGGCCTGACATGGGACACCGATGCCCTGACCTGGAAGGACCTGCTGGACTTAGCCACCGTCTGGCAGGCAGCGGGGGAGGCAAGTCCTTCGCTGTTCTGCACGGGCACGGCGCGGGACCCGGATTCGATTTTGGAGGACTTTCTCCTGGCCAATCTGGACAGCTTTTCCGATGCGGCTGCGGCTGCCGCACTGGAGCCGCAGCTTGCGGCGCTTCAAGCGCTGTGGGACGGCGACACCCTGATGCGTGCCGGTACGGACGGCCGCTTTTGGAGCGACGGCTTTTTTGAGAATGTCCTTTTCACCATGGGTTCCGCCGCCAACTATGAAAATTTGCTGGAAAACCTGACGGCGGCGGAGCAGGCCAGCCAGTGTACCCTGCGCCTAGTTCCCATCCCGTTGGGCGAAAATGCAAGCAGGCGCCAAAGCTACGCCGTCAGTTGGGGGATCTCCGAACGATCCGGCAACAAGGAGGCGGCCTGGGCGTTGCTGGAAGCCACGCTTGGCGAGGACGGCTTTGTGAACGATATTTACAGCAAAGATTACGCGCTTGTCAACCGCGTGGCCGACCGCCAGCGGTATGAAGCAATCTTCGCCGCACGGCACAGCGTCCAGCCGCAGGAGCGCCACTATGCGCAGTACCGCGCTGTCTGCCTTCAGCCGACCAGCCGTTACAGTGAGCCAAACAACTGGAAAGCCTGCGTTCTGGCACCGATCCAAGAGGCTGTCACAGGCACCGCCCCGCTGGACGAGGCCATCCAAACTGCCGTGACCAACTGGAATCGGGAACGGGTAGAGTAACCAATTTCATATGCTTCATTGCGCCAAAAGCGCTGTGATGAAAAAACTTTGGTAAAATTTGCTGCATCGTTTTCATCAATTTTATACCGAAGTTTATTGAAAAGTTTCCGAATGTCGGCTTTCTATAAGGAGGTGATTATTTGAAAGGCTATTTTGTAGGTACAATTTCAGCGAAAAAAGTTAGAAGAAAACAGATCATCAATTGACAGCACAAGCTATGTTTATGCATTGCGAAGCAACAACAGAAGGAAGGAATCGTTAATATGTATGAAAGTAAATTAATGGCGCAAGCATTTGTAATATCCGTATCATGCGGCTCTGGCTGCACAACTTCATGTAGTGGCAGTTGCTCTGGCAGTTGCTCTAGCTACTGCTCACAAAACTGCGGCGGCTCATGCACGTCAGATTGCATGAGTAGTTGTACAAGCGATTGCTCCGGTGGGTGCAGAGATTCTTGTACCAATCTTTGCGGTGATTCCTGCCAGCATGCTTGCAGGATTGGCAACGGAAGTATTGTTTCAAATATCACTTGGTAAAAGACATCCTTCCAGTATTTCCCCAAAAATTGACTGATGGAGCGTGTCGAAGTTGTCACCGCCACCGCGAAGTGACGTAAAACGGATGAGGGTAATTGTTACAGATAGACGGGACAATTTGTCGGGAGGCATCAACAAGAACAAAGCAGGCGCAGCCGAGAGGCGTGCGCCTGCTTTGCCTTGAACGAAAGATTCTGCTTGAAACAATGGATTGTTATTTGAATAGTCGGATGAACATTAGGCGTAAATCAGGGATTGTGTGCTATCGCGAGGAATCGCTGTGCTTATCAAGATGCTTCTAATGGTAATCCGTAACACAGAGGGAAAAGGTTACACGAAAAAAATAATCTTTTTGGTTGATGCCAATTTTAGCGTTCCACATATATCTGTTGAAAAGAGCAGGAATTCTTAACACCCCATTTGGCACATTTATAAGTTTTTGTACAGACTCTACAGACCGTCTTCTAAAAGGAATCCATTCCATGGAATAAAAAGCATCCCCCTGCCAAAAGCACCGAATCGCTTTTAGCAGGGGGATGATGGATAGTGGCAGAAGCTCACATGATAATGCTGTGGCTTAGATGAGCGCATCAGTTTTAGGGCTTGTACAGAGCACTTTTCTCTATGCTCGAAATTTTCCATAATACGACATCGCATCCACTCTCTCTCCGTTTTCTCTTACCTCAAAATGCAGGTTGTTGCCCGTGGCGCGGCCGGTGTGGCCGACGTAGGCGATCACCTGCCCGGCCTGTACCTGCTGGCCTTGGGTGACGCAGACCTGGCAGCAATGGGCATAAAGGGTTTGCAGGCCGCTGCCGTGGTCGATCTGGACATAGTAGCCGTAGCTGCCGCCCCAGCTGTCGAGGGCGTTGGCCACCGTGACTGTTCCGTCCGCGGCGGCAAGGATTGGTGTGCCTTCGGGCGCGGCAATGTCGGTGCCATCGTGGTAGCTGGTTTCTCCGGTCAGCGGGTCGGTGCGGTAGCCGAATGGCGAGGTGATGCTGCCGGGAATCGGCAGCGGCCATTGCAGGGAGCCGGTCGGGGTGCGGGTTGTGTCCGGCGTTAAAATTTCACTGTCGCCCGCCGCAAAACCGCCGAGCAGTTCGGCCCACAGCGTTTCATATTCCGGGTCTTGCAGCAGGGTCAGGTATTCGGCTTGGCGAGCGGTGAAGTTGTAGGCGGTTTGCATTTCCTCCGGCGTTTTGTGTGTCAGGTGAATGGTGAGGACGGTTTGGGTGATCGTGGTGGTATCGGCCTCGTTGCTTTCCTGAGATCTCGCACCGCTATCGTTGGCCGTGCTTTCGGATGCCGTATCACGGCTTGCTTCTGTGTTGGCGTTCTGTGCGGACACTTCCACGGTTTCCTCGCGGGTCGTATAGCTGACTTCATTCATATCCCATAGGATTTCGCGCAGCTCATCCAAGCGTGCCTCATCCAGCGCCGCTATCGGTGCGCCGTCCGCAGCGCCGGACACGCGGGACGAAAAGACCGCCAAGACATCTTGCCAGCGGATATAATAGACACCGTCGTTGGTCTCGATCTCCTGACGGTCGTAGGGTACGGTATCGGAAATGTGCTCCAGCTCGTCACGGTATTCCCCGGTCAGCTGCTCCACAGCCTGCTGCACTGTGATCGAATTTTCATCCGGCGCTTCGGCGGCAAAGAAAATGCCGTAGGCCGAACCGGCGATGAACGCCACAAGGCAAATTATAACGATAATTGCTGTGGCCGCGCTCATGCCAGCCACGATTGCCGCCGTCAGCGTGCGCAGCGCCGCCAAGAAATGCCGAATCACCGAGCGCACAACCTTAATCACCTTGCGAGTCTGCTTGGTAGCGTTCTTGGCGGCCTGTTGTGTGCGTTGGGCAAACTGCTGAGCTTTTTGCTGGGCAGTTCGTTCCGCCTGCACGGTGTTGGCGGCGGTGCGGATCTGCTTTTGGTCACGGTTCACGCCGCGGATTCCATGCGGGGCAGTTTTAACGGCGTATGCCTTTTCTTTGGCAGGCAATCGCTTTTGCTTTGCGGTACGGTTATACGCGGCGTTTGCAGACTCATTTATACTTGCTTCTTCCCTGCCAGCCGGTGCCGCGGGGGCATTGCTCGCTTGTCCATCCCGCTGCGTTTGCCATTCTGAGTCCTTCTGAGTCTCCACTGAGCCCAACTGTTTCATGCTTTGTTCGGCGTCCCATTGCTCGGCGCGTTTCTTGGCCAGCTCACGGCCTTTATGTATAGCCACTTTGGCAGAGCTTTTGCCAGCGCTCTGTAAAGCATCGGCAATCTTTTCGCCTGTATGGGCGGGTTCAGTATAATCTCCATTCTGTTGCGCATTGGCTTCGTTCTCAATCTCGACGTGGGACTTTTCTTTTCCTTGCAGCCACAGCTGATGCAGGGCTTCTTTCGGTATCCGTGCCGCCGCGCGCTGACGCGGGGTTGTGTTTTCTGATTTTGTCCTTATATCTTTCATTTTCATCACCGTCACAAAAGATTCAAAAAATGTTGTGCGTTTGTTCAAATCGCTTTTATGCCTTTGACACAAGCGCGGCGTATCCTATAATTGTAATCAAGAAACGGGTATCGCCCGCAACACCTACTGTGCCTTCGGCCATGTGAGGGCAATTGCCCAGCCAAGGCCAGACAACCAATAAGGCTTCGGCCATTATATAAGGAACCTCTGAATAAATCCCGCCATGCTGCGCACCAGATTTAATCAGAGCTTCCATAAATTCGGCGGCTGTGCGTTTCGCACAGCCGTCTTTTGTTAGGGCGGCCCTCTGCTTGTATGCTGCATGGGTTTACTCTTTCATCCGCTCATCCGGCTTGGTCGTCATCAGGCGGTAGAGCTTGGTGTCGGTCGGGAAGCTGTTCGTGAACGGCACAAGATTGCCTGCGCAGCGGATCAGACCGCAGCCGGCCGGTACGTTCGTGATGTACCCCAACTGCGTGTCCGAGATGTTCAGCAGCTTTGCCAACTCCCCGCGGTCGGTCGCGCTCTGGTTCAGCATGATGAGAAATTCCGAGTTTGCCAGCATCAGCCGCGCCGTATCGGAGCGCAGCAGCTCGTCCACGTTCTGCGTCAGGCCGGTGATCAGACCGTTATATTTGCGGATACGCTTCCAGAGTTTGTAGAAAAAGTTGGAGCTGTACTCGTAACGGAACAGCAGGTAAAACTCATCGCAGACGATCCAGGTGCGCCGGCCGGCTTTCCAGTTCTGGATGACGCGGTTGTAGATGGCATCCAGCGTTACCAACATTCCCAGGGGCATCAGCTGTTCGCCCAGCTCTCGGATGTCATAGTCGATGATTCGCGCCCTGGTATTCACGTTGGTGTGCCGCGCAAAGGTGTTGAGCGTGCCCGTGATAAACAGTTCGCTCGAAAGCGCCAACCCCTGCGCCTCGGTCTCCGGCTGCATTTTCAGCAGGCGGTAAAAGTCTTTCAGCGTCGGGGGTGTGCCGGTGTAGCCGCGGTCAAGGTAGGGCTTGTACAAAAGTTCCGTGCAGCGACCCAAAATCGACTTTTCGGCGGCGGTCAGGCTGCCCGCCAGCTGCTCAAACAGCGAAAGCACAAACTCGCTTTTCGCAATGATCGGATTGCGGTCGTCGCCGTACTCCTTGTCCATATCCAGCGCGTTGATGTGCGTATCGGACGCGGCGGAGATTTGAATGACCTCGCCGCCGAGGGCACGGGTCAGGTGGCCGAACTCGCTTTCGGGGTCGAGGATGAGAATATCGTCCTCGGTCGCCAGCGCAATCTGCACGATCTCCTCCTTGGCAGACATAGACTTGCCGGAACCAGAAACACCAAGACGAAAGCTGTTGCCGTTCAAAAGCAAGCGCCGATCCGCCACGATCCTGTTTTTGCTGACTGCATTCTGCCCGTAGTAGATGCCGCCCGCCTGCATGATCTCCTGCGCGCGGAACGGAATCAGCACGGCGGTGCTTTCGGTCGTCAGTGTGCGCAGCGCTAGGATGCGCCGCACACCGTAGGGCAGCACGGTGTCCAGCCCGTCGCGCTGCTGCCAGCGCAGCGTAGAAAGCTGACACAGATGCTTGCGCCCGACCGAGAGCAGCGTTTCGGTGTCGCTGTCGAGTTGGCGCTTGCTGTCGGCCAGATGCACCAGCGTGACAAGGCCAAACATCATGCGCTGGTCGCGGGTGGTCAAATCGTCCAGCATTTCTTTGGTTTCCTTGCGCTGCAGTTCCATGTCATATGGGATCGCGGCGGAAAAGTTGTTGTTGGCGTTCTGGCGGCGCTGCCAGTTGGCGGCGTTCGTTTCCACACCCAGCAGCGTATTTTGCAGCTGACGGGCGGCCTCGTCGGTCGGCACGGGCAGGATGTCGATGGACAGCATCAGGTCGCGGTCAAGGTCGCATAGCTCTGACACAAAGCTGTCTTTCAGATAACTGGCGAAATCCTGCAAATAGAGCACACGCCCAAATCGGCCGTCGATTTTGAAATGGTCGGCGGCAAACTCCATGCTGTCGGGGCAGAGCCAGTCCTTGAAATGCTGCCCGCGCTTGGCCTTTTCCGCGATGTTAAACTCAAAGGCAGGCTCCTGCCCGGCTTTGAAGAAGTCGCGGAAAATGCGCAGACGGTCGTTCACAGGCAGTTCCGTTGCCACCGAGGACAGCGCCGCAAAATGTGTGACGAGATCGGTGCCGACCCGCGCAAAATAGGCGCGGGCCTCGTCAATGCTGCGCTTCACCACACTCACGGTTAGATAGCGTTCCCGCACGATGCTGTTGCCGCCCGTCGCCTGTGCAAGTAGCATTTCATTAAACTCGCGACGGTATTCGTCCAGCGCATCGCCTTTCATTGGCAGAAGAACCGAGCGCTCAAACTCTGCCTTATTGACACGGCGGTTACACAGCGTGATTTTGGCTGATGCGCCGGAGTCCAAAGCGTTGAGCAGCTCGGAGTAATCCAGGAACATCGCTGTTTTGTCGTCCTTGCCTGCAATGGCATAGTTGATGTCGGTAAACGACCACGTCTTTGAATATTGATTTCCGCACAAAAAAATCCCATCCGACCAGATACGGCGGATGGGAATGGCGTCCTGCACCGAGCGCGGCACGCGAAACTTCACGCGCTCCTGTTGCTGCGCCTTGGCAAGCGTTTTGATCATGCGCGGCGCTCCTGATTTTTATGGTGCTGTTTGTCCACGGGCTTCCCTCGCTTTCTCTTTTTGCATTGCTTTTTCTTTCGCAGTCCCGCCTGCATGGCAGGCTGCATGGCGGTGTAATAGTAGCTGTCCGAGCGGAACACCAGCCGTTTGAGGCACAGCAACTCTGACTTGCACCAGGCCCACAGCAGCTGCTCTGCCGTCATGCCGTGGTAGGTAAAAAATCCGCAGACGGCAAACGGCGCGGCCGCCAAAATACACACCCAACCGATTTCTTCCGTACCCAACACCGGCTGCAGCAGAAAGTACATCGCAACAGCTACACCCACTGCGAACATGGAGCAGACAAACTGCCGCGTGTTCAGCCCAAAGAAAATCGTTTCATGGTATTCGCGGACTTCTTTTGGTATTTTGATCTCCATACTGGCACCTCACAATCCCATAATTTCTTTCACGATCCTGTCGCAGCCCTTGATCGCGCCGACCAGCACCAGCAGGTTGAACGTCAGCTCTGCCACATACGTCCACACAGCGGTCACGACCGATGCGGAGGTATCCACGCTCGGCGGGCTGGCGGCCAGTGCCGAAAAGATCACACACGACAGCGCGATTACCAGGCCCTGCAAACACACCCCGGCATAGCTGCGGATGAAGTTCTTGCCGACGTTGGCGGTTGGTTCCCCCGCAAAGGTTGCCAGCGGGATCGGTGCGATGGCGGCATACATCCACAGGCTAAACATTCGGCCGTAGACGGTCAGGATCATAACGAACGAAAGCACCGTGATCAGCAGCCCGCCGATCAATGTGACGGCCCACAGCGGGATCGAATCCCAGAAGCCCACGTTGTTGATGGCGTCCACAAGTTCCTGCGGCAGCGTGGTGCTGTTCATGCCCGATGTTCCCGACTGCGTAATTACCGTGGACACCGTGCCCTGCACGATGGAAAACACTGCCTGCATGAGCTCCAGCCCATAGGTCACAGCGGCCTTGGCCAGCGCGAAGCGGATAAACAGCTTGAGAGCGTGTTCGGGGCGTTTCACTTCCACAAAGCTGCCGCAGGTCTTTACCACACCGATGGCGAAAAACAGCACGAGCAGCCCGTACCCGATGGCCTGCAGCGCGCCGTGGATACCGACCATGACCGACCACACCTGCCCGCCGCGAAAGGTCTGTGGGCTTTCGGTCAACAGCTGCCAGATCTCGGCCAGTTTGCCGTTCCAGGTGTTGAGGGCGGCGTTGAGGTTGTCTACGATCCAGCTATCGCCCACATGGCATCACCCCCTTGGTTTTGGTTTTACAATGCGTTGGCGCGATTTTATGCCCCCGTGCCCATGATCAAGTCCAAGATTTCTTTTGCAAACGTAATGACCAGCCCGCCCGCAAGCGTGAGAAATCCCTGACTGCGCTGGCTGGGGTCGTGGCTTTGCAGAGAAAGACCAACCTGCACAATGCCCCAGCCGAGCAAAATCAGCCCGATGGCGCGGATCAGGGAAAAGATAAAGGTTGACAGGTTGTTCACGACCGTCAGCGGGTCGCCGTCTGCAAAAGCAGGCAGGGCAAAACAAACGCCGCAGACGAGGGCGGCGTATAGGCAAAAGAAATGCCGCGCACGATTGGGTGCGCGGCGGGTGGCATTGATGCAATTTTTTTCATTCTTTTTGCAAAGCATTGGCATTTACCTCCGGTTTCTGTAAATCAAATTTGTTTGTAAATTCTGTTGGGCGGACACTTTTGGCTTATCCTCAAAATCATCCATGTCCAGCAGTTCATATTGCTCCGGCTGACCGGGCAGGTCGTTCGCGGCTCCGGCAGCGGCGGTGTAATCATACGGCGATGCACCGCCGTCCTCGGTGAAGCGGATGTTCGGGTGCCGCAGCAGATCGTATTTGTCATCCAGAATCGGGCGCTCCCCGCGCACAAACAAAATTGCCTTGTCATCCCCCAGCAGCCGCACCTCATCCGGCTTGAGCAGTTCGCGCCCGCTTGTCTGCCGGTTCACGCTGTAGCTGCCGTTGCGGCCGCGGCTTCGGTTGTAGGACGCGGTCGAGATCGTTTCCTTGCCGATCAGCTCCGAAACATACTTGTGCGTGCCCTGCTCGTTGCCGCCCAAGTACAAAAATTCGTCGCACAGACCGACCAGCGACTCCCAGTCGTTTTTGTACATGGCCTTGAGCTGCGCCATGTTCTGCGCGATGATCGAACAGAAAATGCCGCGCGAACGCATGGTCGCCAGCGCAGACAAAAAACTGTCCTTGGGCAGAGAAATGTTCGGGAATTCGTCGATCAGCAGATGCACCGGCACGGGCAGCCGTCCCCTGTGGACGCGGTCAGCCTGACGGTAGAGCGTCTGAATGAGCTGGCTGTAAATCATGCCGACCAGATAGTTGAGCGATTTGTCCGAATCAGGGATGCAGCAGAACAGCGCAATCTTGCGTTCTCCGAGTTCTTCCAGATGCAGTTCGTCGGCCATAGTCAGCCGTGCGATCTGCGGCAGATTGAATGCCGCCAGCCGAACGCCAACGCTGACCAGAATCGAACGCGCCGTCTTGCCCGCTGCCTGCTTGAAAATACGGTACTGTTTGCAGGCAATGCTGTCCGGCTCGCGCATTTCCAGGCGTTCAAACAAAATGTCCAACGGTGATTGGTAGTCGGCGTCATCCTCACGCACCTCGGCGGCTGCGATCATCTCCATGACCATGGCGAAGTTTTGCTCGTCGGCGGGCGCTTCGTGGATCAGGTAGAGCATAAGTGCCTGCAGCAGAGCGGTTTCGGCCTTCGACCAGAACGGGTCGTTTTCATGCGCGTTCGGCGGCGTGGTGTTCTGGATGAGGTCAGCAATAAGCTGCAAAACGTCCTTATCGCTCTGCACATAGCAGAACGGGTTGTAGCAGAACGAGGCGGACGGGTCGATCAGGTCAAACACACGCACCTCATAGCCTTGGGCAAGCAAGAACGCGCCTGTCTTTCGCAGGATCTCGGCTTTCGGGTCTGTGATGACCATGGAGCAGCCCGCCTGCAGCACATTCGGCACGGCATAGGTGCGGGTCTTGCCCGCGCCGCTGCCGCCGATGACCAGCACGTTGGTGTTATGCTTATGCTTGTAGCCGTCCACGCCGATTTGGAAGTGCTTGGTCAGCAGCAGGTTGGTGCCGTGCTTGTCTCTATATTTTCGATTCAGCGCGGACACATCGCCCCAGCAGGCGGAGCCATGCTCCGCGCCGGGGCGTGTGTTGCACTTGTCGGAGACAAGCACGACTGCGGCAACTGCATAAGTCAGCGTAAAAAGCAGCAAGAACCGTGCGCTGTGCTCTGTCCACCGCAAAGCAAGCGGCGCAGCCAGCGCGGCGTTCATTGCTGCCAAGATCGAGTCCAAACCGCCGCCCGGCTGCCAGTGGGCGGCCATGGCCACCGCCGCCCACCAGACCAACGGCAGAAGCAGCAGGCAGAACCACCAAGGATAGTTTCTTTTCAGCTTTCCACCTCCTGAAACATAAAATGCCCTGCGCGGCAGATACCGCACAGGGCATAGGGTTTATTTGTCGTTTTATAGCATTCGAGGAATATCCTGCGCGCTGTACAAGAACCGACGCACTTCCATCACGCCATCGATCACCACATAGAACACCGTGTAATTGTGGACGTAAATGCGATAGTACGGATATTCGCGCTGTTTCGTGGATGGATACGGTTCAAAGCTCTCTGCAAAATTCAGGCGCTCCAGAATCGCCTTTTCGGTATCATCCACCAGCTTCTGCGCAGCGGTAGGGTTGTCCAGCACTTGGTCGATATACTGCGCCGCACGCATCAAATCCTGCTCAAACAGTCGCGTGTAGCGCAGTTGATACTTAGGGAACCTCTGAATCAATCCCGCCCTTCGGGCTTGGCATACATCACACCGTCTAGCGCACATCATCCGCGTTGAGAAAATGCTCGACAATACATCCAGTATTGTCTGCGCTTTTCTCTTAGCGGCTGACGCGCGCTAGCCGCTGTACTGTGCACCAGATTGAATCAGAGCTTCCCTATTTTCTTCCACGGAACTGGGCCCTCACATTCCCGAAAACTTCCTCATGGCTCAGCCGAACAGGATCGCTCTTGGCTGCGGCATCCGCTTCATCGAGTTTGGCGTCCGCGCCGTCGATCAGCGCCGTATATTGTTCAATGCTCATCACGACCATGCTGCCATAACCGTTTTTGGTCAAGAAAACCGGTTGCTGCTGTTGGGTCACAAGCCGTTCGACTTCGGGATACTTATTTCGCAAATCGGACACAGGACGGATTTGGATCATATTGCTCACCTCTCGCTTTCTTATCCTTATTTTATCATAATTCTTGTGAAAAGTAAGAGGCTGTGGAAATTTCACCATGAGGAATAGTTGCTTACAGAAACCGGCACAGCGCATCATCCACGGCGTCGGTATAGCCTCCCTCGGCGATGCGCCGGGTGCGCAGCTGGTTGAGGGCATTCCTTGCCAGCCGATATTCGTCCATATCCAGCGCCAGTCTGCCGCCTTTTGGCGGCAGGGCGTGGATGCGCAGCACTAGCGCGCCGGTTGCGGTGCAGTCTGAGCCCGTGGCTTTCTGTGCGTGGTAGACATTGCCCAGTGCCCGCAGCAGGATGCTTTTGTTGGCACGGTCGAGTTTTATATTTCGACGTTGAAGCATGAAGTTTACACCTCGTTTCTGCTTGATCTCGGCTCAACCATATCACAACCTCTGCCGCGTTGCTATCCCGGATTTGAAAACAAACGGAAAATATTTGAACGAACAGCCTTTATCTGGTTCGCTCCATACGCTTGATCTTAACCGGCATCCTGGGGAGCTGTGCGCGGGCATCGTCGCGCTGCCGCAGGAAAGCACGAATGTCGCCAAGCTCCCTGCGCACGCTGGGGCGCTGGCCCTTAGCCCTGATTTGGTCGGCGCGCGGGGAGGGCGTATCGGGCAAAGGCTCTTTGTTGGGCGAGGAAGGCTCGGACGGATTCTTTCTCCCCGAAGCTGTTGTTTCCAAATCCGATTGCTCCGGGGCCGGGGTAAAATCCATATTGAACTGTTCCTCGCTCTCGCCGACCGCAAAGCTGACCGCACCATGCTCAGTCTCTATGGTTTCCGTTTCCAGGGCAGTCTGACTTTGCTCCTTTTGCACATCCGCCACCAGTTCGGCTTCGCCGGTATCCACCACGTCAAGCTGCAGCTTGTCTATGACGCGGTTGACCTTGGCGGCGTCCTCGGCCCAGACGGCGATCTCAATGTTATCGGGGTCAGAACGGTCGCGGATGGGCACATACAAAAGCCCGTGGGATTTTGCAGCCTTGGAAAAGTCCCGCATCTGATCGGTCGGCACACTGAAGAATTTCAGCGGCTTGCCCTCGCGCAGCAGTCGCACAAGCTTGGTCTTGCCGTGGGTTTTCTTCTGGTCGCGCAGTACGGCCAACGCAAATACAGCAAAATTCTTTGCCGCCGTTCCGGAGATTTTTAAGGCAAACTCAGTTCCCTCCAATGTGTAGCGGACGACCTGGTCCGCGGGTTCCGCGCCGTAGTTCATCTGGCAGCACTCCTGTCTTGGCTCCCCTTAGCGGGTGAGGGGCGCTCCAACACTTCAAACGAATCCACGCCCGGCACAAGCGCCAGCGTGCGGCCATTCTGCCAGTCCATGTGGAGCTGCCCGGCATCGTCCACGCAGGCTACCGTGCCAATGGTGCCGGACGGCACGGGATCATACGGATCGTTCATATCAATGAGGCGGATCTTGGTGCCCGCAGGATAGCACTTGCGGGCATATTCGGCACGGTAACGATCTCGGTTACTGTTGAACATACAATCACTCCAATCTTTATGATTTTTAACGTGTTTTTGTTTGATATTTAGTCTGATCTTGCTTTAGCTCGGTTTGCTGATTTTGCCGTTCGCGTTCGGCATCTGAAAGGAGCCGGCGTATTTCAGCGGAGTGGGCGGCAATCTCCTTGCACAGCTTAAGGTCGCGGCGCAGCGGTTTGAGGGCGGCCGTAATTTCCCGAATTTGCGGGGAGCCAGGCTCGCTGCGGTACAACTGTTGGCGCTCGTCTTGCAGTTCGGCAATTTTGCTTTCCAGTGCGGATTGCTTTGCTTGCAGCTGCGCCACAAAATCAATTTCATTTTTTGACAAGAATTCCATCTGCCTGATCCTGCGGTCAAGATTACGGATGTCCTGCCGTACAGCATAGCTGGGGCGGCGGGGCTTATGCGGCAGCGCACCCAGCTCGTACAGATAGCGATAGTACAAGGCCCGCAAGCCGGTGAGCCTGCGGGCCTTGCCATAGCTTTTGCGCAATCGGGCGTGCTTTGCAACGGGCGGCTGTTCCTGTAAAAAGTGCCACCTTGCGTCGGGGTACAAAATGCGTATTTGCAGCGCTTCTGAGGTATACTGCCTGCCAAGCGTTTTAAACCGCACAGGCCGTGTCTTTCCGGGTGGGCGCAGCGTGGGATATTTGTGGTTAAAATTCAGCTCGTAGCCCTTGCTTTCCAGTTCTCGTATAAACTGCCGCCACGTCAGCGCTTCGGCCAGCGCGGCATCCACATCCTGCCGGATCACCGTGCGCCAGGTCGGCTGACCGTTTTTCTCGGCCAGCCATTCGGCGTAGGGCTTTGATACCTGCGCGGCGCGTTCGGTTTGGATGATCGACAAGCCGTACTTCACGCACAGTTCGTCCGACACGGCGCGGATCTCCAGCGCATAGCTTTTGGCATTGCTGTGATATTTTCTGCCGCTGTTCATCGCCACGCTGCTCCACACGATATGATTGTGATAATGGCTCGTGTTCAGGTGTGTGGTGACGATGGCCTGGTACCGCCCGCCCAGCACCCGCTCGGCCAGTTCCAGCCCGATCTTGTGTGCCAGCTCCGGCGTGACCTCGCCCTCGGCAAAGCTCTGTACCAGATGGTACCCCTGCACGCCGTCCGTCTTGTGCCAGCGCACAGCGTTTGCCCGCATATCCTCATAGGCTGACTGCGTGGTACACCCAAGCCCAGATTCAAAGCAGTCTGTTTCGGTTTTCTCACGGTTCAGGGCGTAGTCCACGGTTTCGGCCAGCGGCATCCCGTGCTGCCGTGTGGTCTTTTGCTTGTCCTGTGCGTATCGTACTGCGTTGTCCAACCGATAGACGGGAATCACGGATGTGTAGGCCATATGCTGCCGCCACCTTTGCTGTAATATAAAAAACAGCCGGGAGATTTACTCTCGACTGTTTGGTAGAAATATTGCTTGTTGGCGAAGAATTGTCCCAAGGCACAGGCCGGTTTACACAACCCCGCCGGTTCAAAAGTTACTGGACCAGCTGCGCCTTGTACTTGGCGCGGTCGGCAGGCGAAATGCCAAGCATTTCCATTGCCTTATCGGCAGTGACATGAGTGTTCTGCATCAGGCTTTGAATCAGTCCAATAGTTGCCTTTTCTTCACCCTGAGCCATGCCCTTGGCCATGCCGCGCTCCTCGCCGCGGTCTGCCACAAATTTGCTGTAATTGCACATTTCGTTTAGCCTCCCTTCCAGCCTTTCGCTGGCTTGAAATCCGAATTGCTCTTCAAGCTGTGTACTCTTTTCGTTTTTGCTCAGCTTATCAGAAAGCAGCGTGTTCAAAAAAGCAATCAGTTCACTTTCTCTGATCTTGCTGTTTTCCCCAAGGCAGAGCAGGATCACGCACAGCTTATCGTAATTTTCCTTGTCCTCGTGCTGCTCGCCGCACAGGTTCGTTTCCGCCAGGCTGTACGAATTGACCGCACCGCGCCACTCTTCGCTCGGCGACATACAGATCCAAATCGAATATACTTTGGCAATATTTTCGTACTGGGAGCCGGTGAACTCAATGCCTTTCTGTGCGGAAATCATTCTGGCGCAATAGTATACGCCGCGTGTCACCAGATGATACGTCCCATGCTTTTTGTCGGTTGGGGTAAAATCCGCCTGCGCTTCCAGGTTGATGATCAGTCGGGCGCGATCCTTCGTGTGGGGGAGCAGCGCATCAAACTGGATGTCATACAGAACCGTACCCTCCGATACCGTTTTGTCCTCCGTGTTGTTGCCCTTGATCTTTTCGGCACGGTACGGATTGGTCAAGTCACGGTCTACGGGCAATTTCCCGACAAGCGGTTGCCCCTCAATGCAGGCGGCGATCTCTTCCTCGGTGCAGTTCCGATATTCCGGCACACACCCTTGCAAGATCCGAACCAGCACTTCCTTGCAGGCCAGGGCCTCTTTGCAGGCTGCATCGGATCGGGAACGGTATTCCCCAATCGACAGCGCCGCGTCCAGTGCTTCATCAGGCATGATGTTCACCCCTGCCCTCTATTGTACTTGCATTATACCGTAAAGTTGTGAATTTTTCAATAACCTGCCATACTCTTGGCCGAATTTTGCAGCAGGCCCCTTCGTGCTTACCAATTTTCTCGCACTTCTTCCCACACCACCCGCGCAATGCGTGCCATCTCTTCCACGCTCTCCGGGCCGGCTGTGCCGGTGCTGTTGGCGCGGTGGGCCAGCTGATTGGCATTGTTGCATAACCCCGCTACCTTGCGCAGCAGGTCGGCATGGTGGGTGCATGGGCGCGGCGTGATCGTCTTGCCCATGATGAGGCTGCGCAGATATTCCTCGCGCGGCAGGCCGCTGACGGCGGAGCAGCGGTTCAGATGCGCCAGCTCTTGCTCTGTCAGCCGCAGAGGGATCACATGGCTGCGCTTGCGCATGGGATCACCGCTCTTGATTTTTGCCCAGTCGTTTTGCTTTCTTTGGCTGCCGAGGCAGTTTGACCAATGCTTCGCGGCAGACGGGAACCCCGGCCAAATCCAGTCCTAACTTCGGCAAATCGGCAATGTACTTGATGTATCGGTTCCCTCTAAACTGTGACATCAGAATACCTTGATTCCGTGCTTCTGTCGTGATCAGCAGGCAATCCATACGATCTCCCGGTACAACGGACATAGCCGCCGCATGATTCCGCATAAAAGTGTAGTCGGCCCTAAAATCATCTGCCAAAGCCGTGTAGTCAGTATCGGGCAATTCCAGCACCTCTTTGATCTGACATGGCGCCAGGACATACGAGCCGGAGCCTCTGCGCAGTTGCGACAGGCTTCGGGGATTCTCGGTAAAAGCGGCAAACAATGTTTCACTCACCTTTGCTCACCTCCATCGGCACGAAGCGGGGTTTGGGGCATCGCCCCAAACTGTGCGTTTGGATATCCAAACGCTATGCTTGCAAAACCGTTCACGGGCTGGGACGCCGTGGTCAATTCAGCTGACAAGCGATTCGCCTCTGGCTGCGGCCTTGACGAGCCCGTCCAGAGTCGTGCAGACGCGGCTGTACTTTTTCGCCAAACCGAGCTGTGCGTTGACGGCGGCATCGCTGTCGCGCCCGCACAGCACCAACACAGGGCAGCGCAGCAGCTTGTCACGCACAATATCGTTGTAAATGTGGCGCTCGTCGGGGTCGTCCAGTGCCACAAACTGCCCATCCTGCAAACGCGGACAGACGGGAACATACCCGCACTCGAACACGGTGCGGCAATAACGGCGCAGATGCGCGGAAGAGGTTCCCTCGGCGGCACAGATAAAAGCCCAAGGTCGTTTCATAGTCAAAAATCCTTTCCTGTTTTCTAAATAGCGGGGGTGGAATCCACATTGGATTCCACCCCTACGCATTTTTCTGTCATGTGAATCCGACTTGGATTCACTCTGCGGTTTCGGTGGGCTGCAAAGCATTTTTCAATCGCTCCGTGCCCAATTCGTAGTAGACGTTCGTCACCTCGATGCCGACGGCCTCGCAGCCCTCCTGCACAGCGGCCAGCACCGTCGTGCCTGCCCCCGCAAATGGGTCAAGGATGCGCCCACCCTGCTCGCAGATTTGGACGACCTCGCGCATGAGCGGCAGCGGCTTCTCGGTCACATGGATGCGGTTGGCAGGATTGGCGTGCCGGAACACACCGGGCAGGCAGCCGACATTGCGTTGCATAGGCATGGGGCCGTTGGAACCCCAGACCATAAATTCGGCCTGCTGGCGGTAGCGTCCCCGAACCGGACGGTTCGCTAGCTTATCCCATACGGCCACGCCGCGCCAGATCCAGCCCGCCCACTGCATGGCGCAGGACAGCGCCGGCAGCTGCCGCCAGTCAATGAATACGCAGATTGGCGCGCCGGGCTTGCAGGCAGCGCGGGCCTTGCTCATCCAGACGGCTGTCCACAGCATCCAGCTCAGTTGGTCTTTCTGGTCCCCGTCAAAATCGGGCAGGGCCTTGTCAGCGCTCATACTGCTGTACTTCTGGTTGGTCGTGCGGGTTTTCTCGCTCGGCTTTGCCCCGCCGCCCGCATAGGGCGGGTCGGTGATGACCGCGTCGAACGCGCCGGGCTGGAAATGCGGGATAATGTCCAGCGCATCGCCGTGTAAGATCGTCCAGCCGTCACCGCCGCGGTGTTCGGGCATGATAAAGTCGGGTACAAACAAATCGTTTTCCGTTTTGGTCAATGGCATTCCCTCTTTCTGTTACAATAAATTTTGCTTGGAAGCCCAGTATCCGGTGGGGCTTCTTTCCGCCTTTTATAAAAACGCGGAATTTCTATCGTTCCATATCGGCGGAACGAGCCGCTTCCTTTGCTTTGTGGAACGGTTCTGGCGATTTCGGTCGGTCTTTTTCAAACGGATAAACCTGTACGACATCATCTTTGATTTGAATCAAATCCTCAGTCGGGTTGTCAATGGTCATTCCGGGCAGAATCACTTGGCTGCCGTAAATTTCCACTTTGCCGCTCACCGTGCCGTAGATGCGGAGACACCCTTGAAGCCAAGGCGAAGCATTCGTTACCCGGCTGCGCAGCACGCGCCCCTCGCCGCAGACCTGAATGTCAAATTTCAAAACGCCGCTCATCACAATGGCCTGATCCTGTATCATGCATTTGCCCCCGACATCGGCGTCACCGCTGACCAGCGCACTGCCTTTGGCAATTGCTTCCTCGGTCAAGCAGGCATCCCCGGCCACAAGTGCATCCTCGCAGCAGATCGCATCGTCCGCGATCCATGCCGCACCGTCCTGTGAGAGATTATCCGCACTTTGAACATAGCCGCCCAGCGTCCCGGCTTTCACTCCCTCGCGCACATCTTTCAGCGCACGGATGCGGTGCAGCCAGGGATAATGCGGGTGGGCCTGGTTTGTAATTTCGTACTTTTGGTTGTCTGTGGTCATCGTGCATCACCTCGTTCTTTCGGTTTGGGCGTCTTTCCCCGTGCAGCCATATGGTCAGGATCGGACAATTCGGTTTCCACATACTCGGAGATGATAAAGAGCGCGTCATCATAGCTGTGGCAGCCGTACACCCGCTCACACATTTCTCTGGACTGGTCGCGCTGTCCGTTTTCGCACAGCAGCCGCGAGGCTCGGCCAAGGATGGCAAAGATGTTGCCATCGTGGCCGAACAGCGCCATTTTGGGGTGTGTATTTTGTTTACTTTCTTTCTGCATTTTTGCTTCTCTCATCGGGCGATTTCCGCCTGCTCTCGTCTTATTGCCTTTTGCCGCATGGCCATCTGCGCCAGATCGCCATAGTCTGCGCCGTCAAGCTGCGGCAGACGCACGGCCACGGCGTAGCGCTTCCCGTAATGCTCGGCCAAGGCGGCGGTCGCCATTCGGCCGGGCGGGTCGTTGTCCAGACACAGTTCCATGCGGACAACGTGCGGGTGCCGGCGCAGAAATTCTTCCAGTGCGGCGGGCGGCTTTATGGTGTGTGTTTGCTCCGGCACATAAATGCCGCCCAGCGACAGGCGATATTTATCGGCGGCACTGCCCGCCAGTGTCATCTCAGCCATCGCGTCAATGGCGGCTTCAAACACGGCCACGGTATCGCTTTCGGCGGTTGGAGGAATACAAAAGCCGTACCTCTTATCGCTGCCCGACGCTTCGGCCTTGAACGGCCTGCCATATTGATACGTTCCGCGCAGGGCGGCATACTTTGGTTGTCCGTTCTCATCCTTGCCCACAAGCACACAGTTGTGGTAGGGTGTACTCTCGTATAAAATGCCTTGCTCCATGCAATAGGAAATGACAGGTATTGAAACACCGCGTCCCAGTAAATACTGCACAATGCGGTCGTTGTTCGGTGCGGCGGCGGGCAAAGCAAAGGGAGGCCGTTCCCGTTCAATGCTTTCGTGCGCGGGCTCGGTGTACGCAGGGCTTTCCTCACACAGCAAACGCACTGCGTCCACAAACCGAACGCCCTCGACATAGATCAGGTAATCCAGCGCCGACTTGCCGCCGATGCCCCGGCTTTTCCAGTGCCAGACACTGCTTTCGCCGTTGATCTTAAAGCTGTCGTGGCTGCGCAATTCAAATTCACCGCGGGCGCTGCTTTTTACAAGGTCGTTCGGGCGGTAGCGGCGCAGGAATTCTATCGCCGTCATGCGCTTGGCGGCGGCGATCTGCTCTTTCGTAACGCCGTTCATATCACAAAATCGCGTTCAGCAGCAGGCCGACCTTGTCCACGCGCTCCCACGGGAAATCCTCTCGGCCAAAATGTCCGCCCACCGCCGTGCGGGCGTAGAACGGATTTTGCAGATCAAGCGTTTCGATCATACCTGCGGGGGTCAGGTCAAAGACCTGCCGCACAGCTTTGGCAAGGCAATCGTCGGCGCACAGGAGGCAAGTGCCGAACGTGTCCACTTCGACCATGACCGGCTCGGCCATGCCGATGGCATAGGCCAGCGTGACCTGACACCGCTCGGCCATGCCAGCCGCCACCAGATTTTTCGCAATGTACCGCGCCATGTACGCGCCGCTGCGGTCCACCTTGGTCGGGTCCTTGCCGGAAAGCGCCCCGCCGCCTTGCGGGGCAAACGGGCCGTAGGCGTCCACTGCCAGCTTTCGGCCGGTCAGGCCGGTGTCGGCCTCCGGCCCGCCCAGCACAAAGCTGCCGCTGGGGTTGATGAGGATTTCCAGCGCATCATCCACGGGCTGCCCGCGCAGCGCAGGTGCAATGACCTGCTCGGTCAATTCCTGCGCCAGCTCGTCCGGATTTTTATTGGCGGCGTGCTGAACGGACAAAACCACAGTAGAGACGCGCAGCGGTGCGTCCTCGTGATCCGGTTCGTTTACGGCATACTCGACCGTGACCTGTGCCTTGCCGTCGGGGCCGATGCCGTGGATGGTGTCGGTCATGCGGGCCAGTGTCAGCAAGCTGGTCAGGCGATGCGCCAGCACCACAGGCAGCGGCATAAACTGCGGCGTTTCCTTGCAGGCGTAGCCGACCACAATGCCCTGATCGCCCGCGCCGAGTGCGTCCGGGTCGGTGTCGTCCAGAGGTACATTGACCGCGCCCGCGATGTCGGGACTTTGCGCGTGCAGCCAGCAGTCGATCTGAAACGCTTTCGGGTCATACCCGACGCCGCGCACAACATCCCGCGTGATGTTGAACACATCCGGCTGCACAGTCGTGCTGATCTCGCCCGCGACCACGATATGCCCGCGGGTGGCCAGCGCCTCGCACGCGACACGGGCGGCGGGGTCAACGGCAAGGCAGGCGTCCAGGACGTTATCGGCAATAAGGTCGCACAGTTTGTCGGGGTGGCCCTCGGTAACGGATTCGGCGGTATAAAACTTTTTCATGGCAGATTCTCTCCTTTTATAATGTAGAAATAAAAAGCGGCCCGCAGCCGAGAGGGCTGCGGGCCTTGGCGGAATTGAGATCATTCATCTTTCGGGGGCCTGTCGACTGGGCGGACGCCGGGGTCTTGAAACGGCATCCATCGCGGCAGCATAGCGTTCCGTCGTGCAGTGCTCTACCAAAATGCCAAAGGGCGTCCGGTGGAACAGCTGTGGGTCGTGGTAGAATTTCTCGTAACGGGTGAACTGCTCCGGCGTCAGGCCGACGAAGTTCTCTTCGTTATAGCCGCACACAAAGAACGTACCGGCGATGACATCATAATCGCCGAGCGCACGGTTCAGCGGAAGGCCCATCAGCTTGCCCTCGTCGTTCAGAACAACGCAGACGTTGTCATCCGGGAACGGGTAGGCAACATCGATCAACCCGCCGACGATTTTCTGCTTGGCTTCAAGGGTCGGCTCAATGTCGGCCTCGCGGGGATATTGCCCCGGCTCAACGATCAGGACTTTCAAATGTATCCCGATGCTTTTGCGGCCGGCACGCCTGCGCAGCCTCTCGCCATGCTTCCAACATAGGCTGCATAGGAATCCCGTTCTGGCGGCAGCCCTCCAGCACGGTATTCCAGTAATAGCGGCTTGGGCGTTCTGGCTCGTCCTTATACGGCGCATTCATGACGTACACCATTGCCTGATGGCCCACGCCTTTGCCTTGCACATCGACCGTGCGCCGGGCATAAAAATGCGGAAAGCCTTCGTAATGGTTGAGCGCTTGCTCGTCCTGTGCGCTGACTTTCCACAGCAGGCCGTCCACATGGTTGCCCTTGTCGGGCAAAATCGTCAGGTACCCGCCGCCCGTGCGGCGGAATGCCAACCGATACCCGTCCAGCCGCACACGCCCCACCGGCTCTGCATCCGGGCAACGGCGGGCCATCTGATCCAGATTCAAATTGCTGCCATAGGCAAAATATAAAGTTTTCTCGTTCAACCGTTCATCTCCAATCTATCTTGCGCCATCGTCCCGATGGCGTTGGTTGCAGGGATACTGCGCTTTGTCATACCGCCACGCGCGGTCGCCGGGCAGATTTTTCAGCAAATGCTCCCGCACATTTTTGTACTCCGGGCCGATCAACCCCAAGCGCAGCAAAAACGTGCGGAACGTAAAGGCAGGGTTATCGCCGACCGGCGTTTTGTGCGCCAGCGTTTTCTGTTGGTTGATCGCCTGCGCCGAGATTGCCATCGCCAGCACGATGTTGGCCTTGACTTCGCCCGCGTGCAGCGTAGCGTTGAACAGCCGAAACTCGACCGTGCCGTGGTAGAACACCGAATGCAGATTGACGGCATGGTACCGCGATAAGTCGTAGTGATCGTTGCTGCCGTCATTCCCCTGATACCAGCGGCTTTTCAGCATCTCCATGCTTGCGTCCTTCGGCAGCTTGCGGATCGTCCGCAGCACAGGTTCTTCCACGCGTCTGCACCAGCGCCGGGTTCGGCTTTCATCCACCTTCAGCGCCGCAAACAGAATGTCCTCTTTCGAGTACATGATCGACAGCAGGTTCTTCAGGCTTTTCGGTGTGTGCCTGGCTGCATCAATATGAACGTGCATCCCGCAGGAGTCATTGACAAAAGCACCTGCATGGCGCAAAGCGCGCACGACCTCCTGCAGCTTTTCCATCTCGGCGTATTCGAGCTTGGGGGAGTTCATCTCGACCCTGTACTCTCGCCCAGCGGGAACCTGCCGGCCATTGCTTCGGCGAAAGGCATGGATGCTCCCATCCGAAACGATTTTCCAGTCTTTGCCCTCGCGGTCGGTCACGCGGTAACCATCATAGGTGCCGCCGTAGTGTGTTATGCTTGTACCGAACAGCTCCGCCAGCGTCCGTGCCGCCTGTTGTCGGGTCAGGCCGGTCATCTCGATCTCACAGCCGAAATACTGATCCCGAAAATCCAGCGCCATTTATCCGCCGCACAGCTCTGCGTCTATCGCCGCCAGCCGTTTGCCAATCGCCTCGACCACATTCACAGTCACGCCGTTGCCGGCCTGCCGGTAGGCTTGCCTTTCGGACGAAACAACGAGTATTTTATCGATGCGGTCATCTGCCCAGCCCTGCAAACGCAGACACTCGCGCGGCGTCAGGCGGCGGATGCGGCCGCCCTGCAAAACGCCGGAGACTTCGCCCTTGTGGCGGTGAATCCCATTGTCCTGGCGTGTTGTCAGGCAGCGGGCATTTTCCGTGAGCTTCGGGTCAGCGTTCAGGTCTACAAAGCACAGTGTGCCTTGTTTGCCGCAGGCCGTCAGCGTGTGCGCGATGCCGTGCCCCACACGCCCGCGGCGGGTGTTGGATGTGGCGTAGCTCAGGTCGATGCTGTCGCCGACGCGGGCGGTCTGGTAGCCTTTTTTGGTCGCGCATTTGATCTGCGCGGCGGCTTCGGCTGGCCGGGGCTGTACAGCAGGAGCGCCTGCTCCCTCGGTGAAAGGAAATATTTTTCCTCGACATCGTTCATCAAGATATCCGATAAGGTACACGCGCTTTCTTGCCTGCGGTACACCGAAATCTGCGCTGTTAAGAACCTGCCATTCGACAAAATACCCCAGCTTTTCCATTTCGCGCAGGATGGCCGCAAATGTCCGCCCGCCGTCATGGTCGAGCAGGCCGGGAACATTTTCAGCCAGCCAGTACTTAGGGTGCCGGGCTTCAGCCAGTCGGGCAAGCTCAAAGAACAAGGTGCCCCTTGGGTCGTCGAATCCGCCGCGGCTTCCGGCAATGCTGAAGCTCTGGCAAGGAAATCCGCCGCAGAGCAGGTCGAAGTCGGGCAGGTCGGCGGGGTCTGCTTTTCGGATATCGTCAAGGAACCACTCTCCCTCCATGTCAAACAGGGCGCGGTAGCTGCGGTCGGCGTGTTTGTCGATCTCGCAGTGTCCCACGCAGACAAAATCGCCGGCACGGGTCAGCCCCTCGCGGAAGCCTCCAATGCCGGCGAACATATCTAAATAGCGAATGGTTTTAATATCACCCCCCCCAAAAAAAAAGAAGAAAAAGCCTGCACGGTCGTTAAATGTCAACTGTACAGACTAAATGTATGATTCGGTTCTATGCGTCCGGATCAGCGCTATCCTCGCTTGGTGGAACTTCCTCGGATGCTTCGGTGCGTTCGGCGTTTTCAGTGATTTCCGCATTTACCATGCTCTTGTCTGGCTCCGCCTCATCGCCCAACGCGTTGCTTTCGTCGGACCGCTGCGCAGCCAAGGCTGCCTCGAATTCTTCGTCGGCGTCGGCCAGCGCGCTTTCGATCAGGCTGACAACAAATTCCTTTTGCGTCAGCTTGCGGTGATAGACCTGCTCGAAGCGGGCGAGATATTCCTTGATGCGCTGGAACAGTTCCTCGGATACCTGAAATGCCATGGTTCGTGTTGCCATGTGGACGCCTTCTTTCTGCTGCTCAAAAAAGTTGTGTACGGCCAGTTCAATGAATTGCGCGGTGGTGATGCCCTGTCGTTCCAGTTCCAGCCTGATCTGCTGGTGCAGGTCATCCGGCAGGGTGACGGTCAGTTTGCTCATGTTGACTCCTTTCAGTGTGCAGGTACGCTTTTGGGAAGCAACCAAAGCATACCGCAAAGCAAGCGGCAAAGCTATCACCAGAACCAACGATATTTCATTGCGAATTGCATCTGAATGCAAGCAGAAGCAACAATCCGCACAGCCTGGTTTGAGCCCGCTTGATTACTGCATGGGAACCACTCCCCTCGATTTTGATTACAATGTTGCTAAAAAATCCAACGCCGCCTTTGGGATTCCTTTGCCGTCTTGCGGTGGCGGGGCGGCAAAAGCGATTTGCGCTTTTTCCAGTTCCTCCCGAACGGCCCTGCGCACCGTTTCCTCCAGCCGGTGTTCCTGCTCGCTTTGCAGCAGGGCGCGGACGATGAGCGCCTTGCGGTTTCCGTCCGGGGCGGCCTGCAAAAGCTGCCACGCGCGGCGGTCATCTTTGCAGCGCAGATTGGGGCGGAATACGAATTGCGGCCGCGGCGGCCGGTTCACCCCTCGCTCACACGGCCCGAAAGCTGCGCCAACGCGCGCTCGAATCCGACCGCGTTCACCTTGTCATCCGGCAGGAACATCGCGCGGCACAGGCCGTCTTTGGGGCCGACGTGGCGCTGCACGATCCCCGCGCCGCCGCCCAGCATGACCGTGGGCAGGGCGCGCAGGTCAAATCCCGCTTCGGTCACCAACGCGAACAGCCGTTCGGTGTAGGCGCGGCCTTGCTGCCGCACGATCTCACGCACAGAATCGCCCAGGGCGCAAGGCCCGCCCGCCAGCATCTGCTCAATCTGCGCGTCGGTCAGGGAAAGCCCTGTTTCGCGCCGCACCTGCTCACGCACAGCATCGATGCAGCGGATCATGCCGAATTCCAGGCTGTGCGCGGTCTCCGCCACGGGGCGGGCGTTGTCGATCCGCATGAGATCCACCGTCCATCCGCCGATGTCCATGAGCAGCAAGGACGGCTCATCCAGCAGCAGGTCGGGGTCTGTCAGCAGCGCGGCGTAGCCCTGCGGGAACAGTGCCACATCCTCAACGGCGATCTTGTATTCTGTGCCCTCGAATCGGAACAGGACCGGCTGGGAGCGGAGCAGGTATTGCCGAAATTTTGGCTTGTCCCGGCCAAAGCTTGTCAGCGGTAGCCCTGCTGCAATTTTAACCGAACTCTCGTTTGGTGCGCCGCGCATTTTGATTTCCTGTGCCAACGCCGCAAGCGTCAGCAGGTAGTAGGTGTCGTTCTCGGTCTTGTCGCAGCGCACCGGCTGGCGCCCCGTGCCGCAGACGTAAAACTGTCCGTCCACCTCCAGCACACTCTGCCGCGTGTACGGCTCGTGGCTGCCGTAGCAGGTCAGACCGGCTGGGAAGGAACAATGCCGCGTCTTGATGGCGTAGTATCCGTGGTCGATTCCGATGATCATGTTTTGCCTCTCTTTCGTTGTTGAGATGTCTTTTTTGCAATGCTTTTGCGGTGGAAAGGCTCCTATACAAAAACCGGCTGGGAAGAAATCGACGGCCTTGCAGTGAAACTTTCCTCCCAGCCGGTAAGTAAGAGTTAGGGGGAGAGTGTGAGAGGGGGAAAGAGGCCAAGCACCCGGCCATCGGCAATACCGGCAGCGGAGTGCAAAACCTGGCCCTAAAAATGGGTACACTTCTCCCGTGGCGTTTCGCCTTTTCAAAATCAGGGCGGCCCGCCCGCGCAAAGCAAATTTGCTTCCTTATCCACTCTCTTCCTTTTTATTTTTTCACCGCATCCACCAGTTTGGCTACCACCAAATAGCGTGTGTCGGATTCGCCGGTGCAGGTGGAGAGGGTCAGAATGTGGTCGGTCAGGTTCAGCGTTTCCCCGTTGTCCAGCGTATTGCGCGCGGCTGCCTTTGCCAGAATCTGCGCGAAGGCCGCATCATCCGGGTTCGGCTCGATGCAGTCCCGGTCATCCGCCGCACTGCACACCCCGGCGCTGACAACGCGGTAGGTCAGGGCAGCGTCGGGCAGCGAGAGATAAATGTAAGGATGTTCTTCGGCAAAGCTGTCCTGCTCGTAATTGTGCAGCGCCTTGAACCCGCCCTCATAGCCGTCCTCGAAGGTGTGGCCGTAGAGCACAAGGTTGCGGGAAAGGCTGGTGCTGTTCAAATCACACGCATAGTCGGCAAAAACGCAGCCGTGGACATCGGCATTGCCCGCGGTGTCGCGGCGCAGGTAATAGTCGTTGTCGGACGCCTGCTGCACCGGGGCATCGATGTTGGTGCCGGGCACGGTGATCCACGCGCCGGTTTCCGTGTTGTCCTCCTGCGCCAGACGCGGCTCCGGCTGGGACACCGTGACGGACAGCGCCCTTTCCACACGCTGTTCTGCCAGCGCTGTGCGGTTGTGCCAAAGGCAAAACAAAACGGCGCACAGGACAATGCCTGCCGCCGCACACCAAAGGAAAATTTTCCGCTTGTCTACGTTCTTCCTTTTGCTTTGCATCTGCTCACCTTCCCGATCACCTTTCCGGGATGCCCGTCTGCGGGAAGTATCTGACCAGCACCGTGGGCGCGCTTTCCTGCGCGGCGGTCAGCGTCCAGTCCACATAGCCGAGCAACCCCTGCAATTCCTCCGGCATATTCTGGTCAAGCGTCAGCGTCAGGTTCAGGTGGGCCGTGCCGGTTCCGCTGTAACGTCCCAGCGGCAAATCATTGCGCATGGTGTTGGTGTCGGTGTCCAGATTGCCCCACACGGGGCCGCTGTATAGGGTTTCGTTGTCCGGGCCAGTCACCGTAATCACAGCATATTGTTTGAGCAGCTTCCAGATTTTTTCCTCAGTTTCTGCACCCAGTTTGTTGTTGTCCGCCAATGCGGCGCGAAGCCACAGCGAACACGCGGCATCGGAATCGTTGCGGGCTGTATAGTCGATGGCAACCAACTGGCTGCGGGTCTCACCGGGGCAAAGATTCTGGAAATCCAAAAACAGCTGCCCGTCCGGGTATTCGATCAGCCCACCATTCTCATCGTAGGTAAAGCGAATATGCGCCGTCTGCGTCTTGGCCGCCACTGCGTCCGGTGTACGGCGGTAGGCCGACCAGGTGCGTCCCCACAGCGTGGGGCTGTCGCCGCTGGCCTGCAACAGCTCCATCGTCACCCCAATGTGCCCGGTGCGGCCCGCCAACTCGTTTGTCAGATTCGGGGAAACCGTGAAAGATTCAAACAGCGCCGTACTGCATTGGTTCGGTTCCACAATGTCGTTGTAGTACCAGTAGCCGTCCTCGCCCTGCGTCCAGTCGGCGGTGTTATAGGCGGGGAACACGCAATCGGTGGCGTCCATGTCTGCCGCTGTTTCGTCATCCCAATCAATCACCACTTTGGCCCGCACAAGGGAGCTGGCTGTGCCGGTATTTTTCACCCAGACGCACTTTTCGACCGTCTGCCCCGGCGTGATCGTCTGCCCCTGCTCGTATTTTTCCTCGACGATGCCCTGCACTGTGGCAGTGGAAATGTGGTTGGTCACGGTGCTTGACGTGCGCCAGCCCGCCAGCGTTCCGCCCGCGCACAGCGCCGCCGCCAGGGCCAGTGCTGCCGCGCCAAGCCCGATTTTTACCTGTTTTTTCAAATTATCGTCCTCCCATTCTTTATGAATTATCCTGCTTCGGGGTAATTTCATTCACGATCAGCGCGCAGTCGCGGTCCTCCGCCCAGCTTTGGCGCACATTCCGCGCCGTCACGCTGGCCGATGCGCGGCAGCCGGTCAGTTCCAGCACCGCACAGTCGGCTTTCGCCGTGCCGTTCTCGGCATCCTCAAACTGCACCAGTGCATGGCAGGCGGTCTGGCTCTCGATGACGGTGTAAACGCCGCCCGAAAGCCCCGTGAAGGTCACACTGGCGCAGACATCGCCGTTCTCGTCCGGTTCGGCGTCCAGCGAGAGCTGCACGTTTTTCCGCTGCATCTTGCCATCAGCATCCGTCAGGGTGAACGTGAACACCGGCGCGCCGTGCGCGGCCAGCAGGTCGGATGCGGGCAGCTTCTTGGTCACGGTGATCTTGCCCGGCTCGACGTTCGTTGTCACTTCATCGGTCGGCAGAGTAATTTTATCCTCGCGGTACTGCACCGACGCCCTGTTGCTCACGGAGTTGCCCATGACAACCGATTGCACCCGCACCGTGAAGGAAACTCTTGCTTCCGACTGCGTGGGAATTTCCAGCGTCCATACAATCTTTCCGTTGTTTTCCGCGCCGTTCTCCGTGATGGAATTTTCCACCAACTCGGTTCCTTCGGGGATTGCATCGGTGATCGTCACGGTCTTTGCCACGTCAGCCGGGTTGCTGCACATCACGGTGTACACCAGCGTATCCCCGGCCCGCACCGTGCCGCCATTCAGGTCGTTCCCGGCTGTATCCGTCACGGCCTTGGTCGGCGCGTCTACCGGCACATACACCGCCTTGACGGTGTGGTCAGCGTCGATGTCCGCAAACTCAACATTCTGCGGGTACTTTTCGGCCAAATTGTTCTGCATCTCGTCGGCGTCCGCGTCCAGATAAACGCCGCTCAAAATGTAAGTTTTGTCTGTCAGCGGGGCGTATGTCACGGTTCGGCTCTCCCCCAAAGGTACTTCGCGTTCCGTTTTGGTCTGGGTCGTCCCGTCGCTTTCGCTCGTTATGTTGTCGGAAACTATCTGCCCATTCTTCTGGATGTCTGGCGTCCCGTTCACCACAATGGCCGTCAGGGTAAAGGTATTTTTCTTCCACTGGGCGGTAAAGGTCGTGTCGTAGTCGTTGGTGTAGGAAGTTCCCGCGGCCAGCAGACCGTCCGTCAGGGTAGTTTCGCCGTTTGCGGTCACGGTTTCACCGTTCCAGCTCTGTGTGGCTTTCCAGCCGAGGAAGCGGTAGCCCGCCTTCTGCGGTTCGCCCTGCACGGTGTAGCTTTGGCCGTTGCGCTTGGTTTCGGCAAAGCCGTTCTGCGCGCCGTTCAGCGTCCCGCCATCCAAGTTGTAGGTCATGGTAGCCTGCCAGCCCGCGTAATACGAAAGAACGGCAGGCTCCGCCGTCACGGTTGTGTGGTCGCCGTAGCTGCCCAAAATACTACCGCCGTCGGCGTCGGTCGTTGTGTCCTGCAAGGCCGCGCCACCCGCCAGGGTCGTCACGCCGTTCGCGTAGGTTTGAGCCTCCAGCAGCCAATCCGCAAAGCGGTGGGTCTGCACAGCAGAACTGTGCCCCGCATTCGTTGAACAAATATAGTAGGGCGCGGTATCGTTCACGTTGGCCGGTGCCGTGACATCCGCCGTGATGCCGTAAAATTTGCGCACCGTGCCCAGCAGTTCCCCGCTGTCGATGCCGTCCACGGTCAGCGCGGTACCCGCCGCCGCGTTGTGGTTGTAATAATAGCGATAATTCGATTTGTAGGACAACCAAACATCATGCGCATCAGAGTTTTTCATGCCGAAATAGGCGTCCTCAATGGCGGTGTAGTATGCGTTGGTGTCAATTCCGCTTTCCGGGTGCTGTTCCGCCGTCTGGGCACTGTTGGATTCCCGGCTGTTTTCCCAATCCAGCACCGCCGCGTCCGACCGAATAATTGTCCGCCCCAGCCACGGGTTCTCGCAGGTCACGCCAAGCTGTTCCCGTGTGCCGCCGTTCCAGGTGATAACGTCCGCATCCTGTTTCAGATGGATGCTGTCGCTGTTGGAGATTTGAAGCGTTGAATCCATGCGGAAAACGTTGACACCGTCCAGCATCACCGCGATGCGCAGGCCGGAATTTTGCAGGGTCTTGTCGGCGGAAGTTTTCACTTCGACACTGTCTTTAAGTGTGGTGTCTGTTCCGCTGCCCGCATAGATTTCCGCGTGCTCCGCGCCGTTTTCGGTAAAGCTGCCGCCGGATACTGTTGCCTTGGTTCCACCTTTCAGGTACAGCCCGCTGTGGCCGTTTTCGTGCGATGTGACCGGCGCGGTCAGTTCAAGCGTTGCCGTCTGGTCCAGCGATTCATTTTTCATCGCGCTGATGCCGGAATAGCTGTTGCCGTAGCAGTCGAGATGGTCACCCTGCACAACCCCGCCGTCCGTGTGAACGCCATCCGCAGCGTTATTGTACACGGCGGTCGTTTCGTCGCCGTTCGCGGAATCTGCCGCGTTGCCGATCCACAGTTGGCCCGTGGTATAAACGCCGTTGATCCCGTTTGCGTAGATATGGTTCAAGCCGTACAAATAGGTCTTACTGCCGGGGTAACACTGCACGCCGTTGCCCGCATTGTTCAAAATGCCGCAATGGCTGATTTTCATCGTGCCTGCTCCCTGCACGTCAACGCCAGGGAAGGTGTTGGACGCGGTGTCGCCGTCTGCCGTCAGGAGATTGGCGGTGTTGTAGCCGTTGCTTTCCACCTGGCAGCCGGTCAGGGTCATGGTCGAGTTCGAGCGCACATTTGCGCCCGTCCAGCCGTTGCCCCAGAAGAAGCAGTTTTCCGCGCTGGCGGAGCTGTCCGCTTCGGGAATGTCAAAGCCGGAGGTTTTGTTCCACACAAAAGAGCTGGCTATTGCCTGCACGTGAGCGCCTGCCGCACAGGTCACCCCGTCGCCGCCAAGGCCCTGTGAGCGCACATTGCCGGAAAGAACAGCTGCGCCGTCTTCATAACGATACAGCGCGGTTCCGTCGCCTGCGTATTCGCCGTTGTTGAACACCAGCGAGCCATTGATCTCGGCCTGGCCGGGGTTCAGCAAAATGCCGTTGTCGTTGCTGTAACCCACGGTACAGTTTTGCAGGCTGATTTTGCTGTCCGCGCCTTCCGTGTAAATGACGTTCTCGCAGTTGTTATTGCCATTGAGGAAGATGTTCTCGATTTCCAGCGTCGCGCCGCTGGAAATATAAATCATAACATTGTCATGGTCGGTCTGTGCGCCGCTGGCGTCGCCCATCCGCAGGCTGGCGTTTTGGGTGTAGGTGTAGCCCTGTGCAACGGTTTCACTGCCCACACCCACGGTGTTTGTGTATTCGGCGCTTCCGGTACCGACCAAGCGCAGGCTTTTGCTGACGGAGAGTACCTCGTCCAGCGGGATGGTGATCTCACCGGAAAGGTAGATCGTTGCACCGGCTGCGGCCTGCTGGATGGCAGTTTTCAGGTCTGCCCAATTTGTGACCGCGTCCTGAGCGGATGTGCCGGAAGAAGCATACAAAGGGGCTTCCTCGATGACGAAATCGTCAGAGTAAGCACTTATTTCCTCGTCAGTTTCGTCGCTTTCGGGATCAGCGCTTTCTGGCGTCGCGGCAGAAGGTTCCGCGCTCTCGTCCGATGTCGGTACAGGAGTTGCTGTCGGAGCCGCGGTGGGCGTCGTTTCCGCAGATAGCGCTTTGGCGTCATTTTCATCTGCATCCTCGCTTTCTGCCTGCTCCATGCCGCTGTCGGCGGTCGGCGCAGGGGAAGCAGAATTTTGATTTTTCGTGCTGCCCGCTTCGACGATGCCGCTCTGCTCGTCAGCAACAAATTTCCCCTCCGTCCCCTGCGCCAGCACAGCGGTTGCCGTACTGAACAGCAACAGCACAGCCAACCCCGCTGCCGCCAAAGACAGCAGTGGTTTGTTCTTTCCTTTCTCTTTTCTCATGCAAAACTCCTTTTGGTTTCATTCAGAATTTTGGCCGGGTACCCCAGCCAGGGCAGGCAAAACCGCACCCGCCCAACGATGTTCTCTGCCTTGACGGGTGCATCTGCCACGTTGTTTGTCAGTCCTTGCGTTGTTACCGTCCGTGCTTCTCGGTCGATAGCAACGATCCGGTGCGTTACCGTTCCGCCTGCCGTCTTGCAGGTGATGTCCTGCCCAACCTCCAGTTTGGCAAACGGAGTCGGCACCACAACAAGCAAACTGCCCAAGGGCAGTTCGGGTTCCATGGAGCCGGTCAGCACCGCATAGCAGCGGATACCGTTGACGGAAGCCAGCGCGGCGGCGGCAATGATTGCGGCGGCGAACAGCAGCAGGACGATTGCCTTTGCTGTTTGGTTCTCTGCTTCCTTTACCATGTTCCGCCCTCTTGAACTGCTTCAAAGTAGACGCTGAGGGTGTAGCTTTCAAGCGTCGAGGCGTCCGCGCTCTCGCTGTATGTCACGGTGTCAAACAGCGCGTCGTCGTGGCAATCCTCCCCCGGCTGCAAAACATTGGCGTAATACCAAAAGTCCTCCTCTTCGTTGTATTGCCAGTTTGCGGTGTTATAGTTGAGGATGCAGGCATCCTGCGCCGCGCTGTCCGAGAAAATCACGCGGGCGCGCAGGCGCAGCGGCAGATTGCCGGTGTTCACCACATACGGGCGTTTCGTGAACGAATTACCTGGCTGTACCGGAACATCCGGGTTCTGCACGTCCTCCTTCGGGGCAAATGTCACCTCGCCGACCGTGAGGGTATTGATGCGCGACGATTGGGCAATAAAATACGCGCCTGTGACGCCGACCAGGCAAACTGCCAAAGCCAGCGCCGCAAGCGCGGCGAATAAAATATTCTTTTTTGCTTTACTCAAGATTAAGCAGCCTCCTTCTCCATAACGGCGGCCCACACTTCCTGCGGGGTGCTGGCGTTAGCCACGTAGTCGCTTTGGATGGCAGTCAGGCGGCAAATAACATCCACCGCCGTGCCCTGCGGCAAATCGCCCTCCACCACGTTCGCATAGGTCACGCAGTTAAACAGCGGCGGCGTCTGCGCGCCGGGCGCAATGGCGGATTCATACGCATAGGTAAGAATGTGGGTTTCCTCCGTTTCAGTTTCTTCCAGCAGGCCCCAGCCGTCGTTGGGCCGAAAGCTGACCAGATCGACCGTGTGCGGTTCGCCGCCATTGTCCAGAACGCCCGCCCCGCTGGTCGGTTCCTGATTTGTTTCGTCGGTTCCGTCTGCTTTGGCGGTTTCTGCAATCGTATAAGTTCTCACGCTGGCGCGGGGAATCTCGACTTGCAGGTACATATAAGCTGCGGTCGTACTCTCCGCCGCGTTGCAGGCCGTGGGGTCTTTGGCCACCGTCTTACCGGGGTACAGAACCTTCGCCTCATCCGGCAGCTTGTCCCATTCCGGCTCGGTCAATTCCGCCTCCAGCCGACCGACCGCGAACGTGTTGACGGTTTCCGCCGTCCGGTGCGTCAGGTACGCCCCCGTTCCGGCCGCTGCACCCAAAACTGCGGCAGCCGTAAGGACGCATAGGGCAATCATGTGTTTTCGTTTCATGGCATTCTCCTTTTTGGCTTGATTGTATGGCGAAAAACATAAAATCGTTTTATACGGCAAGCAAAGGCATCACCCCCAGAAAATGAAGTAAAGAAAAAGGCGAGCGACTTCCCTTACGAGAGCTTGGCGCTAGCCTTCGACTTCCTGGCACGGTATAATCAACTTGATTTTGTCGCTTTTTGAGTTATAATTAAAAATAAAGAGCTAGGGAGGATCTGATTAAATCTGGTGTGCGGCAGGCGGATGGCGTGTGATAGACGGCGTGACGTGCGCCAAGCCCGCAGGGCGCGATTTATTCAGAGGTTTCCTAGTAGCCGTAAAAGTGCAATGAAGGGAGTCCAAATGGCAAATCGCCCAAAATTAACAATAGAGGATCAAGTGGCATATATGAAAAACAAAGGAATTACCTTTGACCACTGTTCTGAAAAAGATGCCGTGCTTTTTTTGCAGGAAAGCACATACTTCTTTAAGGTTAAAGCGTTCGACAAAAATTACATTGCGCATCCAAAGACCGGGCATTATTATAATTTGGACTTTTCTTATCTCATGGAGCTTTCAACCTTAGATATGCACTTGCGAAGGCTTATTTTACACGCAACTTTAGATATTGAACATTTCCTAAAAGTACAACTGATTCGAGATGTAAGTTCAAACCCGGTTGAGGATGGCTATCAAATTGTCGAAAAGTTCTTTTCTGAAAATCCCAGCGTAAAAAATTCCATCAGTGAAAAATCGAGGAATTCCATGTGCAAAGATCTTGTGGAAAAGCTGGAAAGTGAAAATTATGCGATTTGGAATTTGATTGAAGTCCTCTCCTTTGGTGACTTTGTGCGGCTCTATACCTTGTATGATAGGGAGTATGGGAATCACAATAAAGGGCTCATTCAATGCCTTTATGCCGTAAGGTGCCTCCGGAATGCAGCTGCCCATAACAACTGCTTATTAAATAGTTTAAGGTTGCCCTATACGCGTAAGATTCACTCCTCCTATTCCATCAGCCGCGCTGTGAGTCAAATTCCCAACGGACCAAAGACAACATCCCGCGAAAAAAGCTGGCCAATCCGGTGATTCATGATTTTGTCGCAATGCTGTATGTATATAAGAAAATTGTATCTTCGCCCCGCACAGCAGAGCATTTCACAAAGGAATTGCACGATTTATTCGACATTCGTATGAAACGGCATAGCAACTATTTCGAATCAAATGAGTGCATATCATCTGCCTATCACTTTATGAAAACTGTGATTAATGATTGGTTTCCATCAGACCGGGAGTTATGAGTCTATATTTGTGGTCGAAAAGTCCATTGACATCCCGATTAGAATTGAGGTATCTTATTAATGATGAACAAAAACAGGTCACTGTTTTTAGAGGGCTGGTGCACGCACCAGCCCTTATTTTTATCCTTATCTAAGCATAGCTGAGTCCCTTGGTAAAATATTATAAAGGCAGCGCCGCAATAAGCGTATTGTTACCCTTATAAAAAGGCGGATTTCCATAGCTTCGTTGGCTGGTCAAACATTAACCTCATATCGTTGGCCTGCAGGGATATTTGCAAAGCAGGGAAGTGTCGCAAATTGGCCTTCAGGACTCCTTTGCCGAAAGAACCGCATTGGAATATATCGTATCAACAAATTATTTTGACGGATACTTTGCCTTAACCTGATACACTACGCTAGAGCACCTGACTGTTAATCAGGGTGTCGTCCGTTCAAGTCGGACTGGGGCAGCCAAATAAACCTTGAAGCTTCTGCTTCAAGGTTTTTCTTTTATGTTTTTTATGGGCGGTATCAGTATCTGCTCCATATTGCCGCTTTTACCCTCTACCCCAAAATCTGCACTGAATTTTTTCTCTATCCGCAATCACAGGGTTTGGCATTGTTTTATTCCGCTTCAGCCTGCTTATACATAGTCAGGCCCCCCGGCTAAGCCAGTGGCTTGCGGAAGCCCTAAGGTGTATCTGAAAACAAAGAAGATGACGGATATTTCGCAAACACAAGCAGGATTTTGCGTGTGTAGAATATCGAAAGCGACGTTCAGCTGCTTCGCCTGCGCAGGAAAGCGCTGTGCCGCAGTATCCCGGAAATCACGGGAAAGATACGTTTCTTTCCTCTTCATCGTCCGTTACCCTTTCTTTTTGTACCCGCAGTCACAGCAGGGTCCGCCGGAGGCAAGGGTGTACTGCCGCACAAAATCCGTCACGCCGCCTGCCTCGCTCATGGTGTAGTCCAGATGGCACAAAGCAGGGGTCAGGTCGTACAGTCCCAGCTCCTTCATCAGCACACAGATACCGCACCTGGTAAAGCGTCCCTCGTAGCCGCTGGCATCCGGGTACTCGTAAAACTCCATGTTCCACGAGTAGGGGTTGCGGTCGGCGGCTTTCAGGGCGGCGGTGGCTTTCATCGCGGCAATATCCTTTGCGGTGAATTTGCTTTTTCCGCTCTTGCGGCAGAACCACTGCATGGGCGCTGTCATCATGGATTTTGCGTAGTAATCTGTCAGCCTGTCCACCTCCGGGCGCTGCGGCATGGAGAGAATGAATGCCCCGATCATCGCGCAGTTGACCAGATTCATTTTGAAACGGTCAGCTTTTTCGAACTCCGGCAGCCTGCGGATGATCTGCCGGTATTGCGGCTTTGCCTTTTTCGTGATAGCTCTTGCGGTGGCTGCATCATAGCCCAGCACAGCGGTCAGCTGCTTTTGAAAGGAGCCAGCAAACAGCGCCCACATCCCAAAGGGCATTCCGGTGTACTTCATTGCAGATACCTCCCGGCTTCCGCTTCCAGTTCCTGCCATACCGGGTAGGCTGCGCCATGCTCATCGAAAAATTTCCTGAGATCCCGGTTCAGTGCGCTCATTTCGTCGATGGCGTTCATTGCGTGGTCGGAGGCGCAAAGCTTGCCCAGCGAGGTGGCGCACATCAGCTTGAAAAAGCGCAGGCAGGTCCTGCGGTATTTTTCCCCTTCAAAGTCTGCATCCTCCTTGGGCAGAATGGTGTGCCCGGCATTTCTGATGGCGCGATATCCCTCGATGTTGGCATCCAGCAGGCGGTTCAGGTACGCGGTATCTCCCCTGAGCTTTTTCAGGTCGCCGTCCGTCTTATAGCAGGCGAAAGCCGCCGGCATCACGAACGCGGCGTGGCAGAGCAGATAATCCTCCATGTTCGGCTCGTAAGCGACCTTGTATTTTGTACCGTGGAAGATGCGCCCGATCAGCTGTTTATTGGCGGCTGTACCCGGCAGCTGCCCGATGGTGATCTTTTTCAGGTCGATGGAAACGACCCGATCCGACTCCCGATGCCCGGCAGAAAGTGCAAAGGCAAACAGGACATTCTTCCCCGGCAGTGCCGCCGCCAGTGCTCTTGCCTGTACGTTGTTGCCCACAAAAACGATGTTTTTCGTCCGGTTCGCCCTCAGCGTGTACAGAACGGAATCCAGCTGCGTATAACGCAGAACCACAAAGATCACATCGTACGTTGCATCCGGTGCAAGTTCGGTCACCACCGGAATACGGCTGACCGAGGTGCGAGGCGAAAATTTATCCTTGATCCGCAGGCCGTTCTGCTTGATCTCCGCTGCCCAGTTTCCCCGCGCAAGCAGGGTGACATCCTTTCCTGCGCGCAGCAGATTTCTTGCCAGATTGCACCCCAGAACGCCTGCACCATATACCAGAATTTTCATGCCTTCGTCTCCTTCTGTTCCTCGTTTTCTGTTTCCGTTTTGGCTTTTTTCCGGCAGACAAACCATGCAATGCCCTTCACATTTTCAAGGGTTACGGCTGTGTACATGTGCTCCAGCCGTTTTTTTAAGCTGGAAACTGTTTCATAGGGCGGTGTGAAAAATCCCGCCTTTTCATAAATATGCCGGACAAACCAATCCGTCCGCTTGTGCTCGTCCGCCACATAGAAGCAGCCGCAGAATGTCCCGCCGGGTCTCAAGACCCGGAAAACTTCCCGATAAGCGGCTTCCTTATCCGGGAATGCGTGAAAGCCGTTCAGCGACAAAATGATGTCGAATTCACCGTCTGTAAAGGGAAGCGTACCTACATCCCCCTGCTGAAAGGTTACATTTTTCAGGTGCAGTCGATTCGCCTTTTCCTGTGCCTGCCCCATCATATCGGCCGAGTAATCCAGACAGGTAATATCCGCTTCCGGCAGCGTCCTGTAAAGCGGCATGGTCAAAATTCCGGTTCCCACCGGCACCTCCAGCAGTTTGCCGGAGAAATGTTCCGGGATACCGGACAACGCATTTTCCAGATAGGCATCGCATTCCGCCTGATTCATATCCCAAACCAGGCGGCACACCGCTTTTCCGCTCAAGGTAGAGCAGGTGATCATGCCATCATAAAAATTGTTGCCGCCTGTCAGCCGATAGGCGCTGCGAATTGCTTCTTTTCGCTCCATGTTCACTCCTCCTGCACTATTTCACCGCTTTTTCACCATAACGCACAGACAGCCCTATTTGGCTTTGTGATTCTTCATCGCAACCGGCTCCTTCTTTTCCTGCTCCCGACCGGAAAACCGGATCTTCACAATCTGCATCTTCATCATTCCATCACCGACTTTTGCCAGAAATCGGAAAAAGCTGTTGACGGAAGGGTCTTTCAGGTCGCTGTAACCCAGCATATAGCCCCGGCTGGACACCTGCAAACGGCTGTCCCACGGGGAAAGCTCGCTTTTCGCATCCGAAACGGCAAAATACGCCCCCACATCCTTGATCTTAGCCGTCTTGAGCCATGTTTTTGCGATCATCTTCACCGCTGTCCGATTGGCCGCATCAAAGACCAGAACCCCGCCGGGGAAAGCATCTGCCATCCCCTGCACCAGTTCCCGGACCTGCTGGGTCAGGAAGTAATAGAACACCCCGGAGGCAAAGAACACCGCCCCGCCGGAGGCA
>ERZ1673703.335-NODE-335-length-59964-cov-102.750288_pt1 | contig 59964 bp, 60 predicted proteins | sample MGYA00580233_ERZ1673703 | MGnify/ENA primary metagenome ERZ1673703 (study PRJEB41218, sample SAMN15661748) | gut metagenome | host: Homo sapiens | place: Canada: London | collected 2015-08-20/2019-03-30 | study: EMG produced TPA metagenomics assembly of... | reverse complement strand
TTGACCGCACCAGTGTCCGGAATCTCGCCGTTTCGGACAAGGCCGTTGGCAACACCCAGCAGCACAATGAGCGTGAAAAGGACAGTTATCGGAACCCCGATATTATCCCCCAGCGCGCTGCATGGAACGTCCACTTCAAAAAGCCAACTGCCAGCTACACCGACCTGTTCGCCCAGTTGGAAGCCGATGGAACCATCTCCACGCGCGGCTTGAAGCCGGATGCAACTCACTATTGCGAATTGGCCTTTGATGTCAATTCAGCCTACTTTGACAACCACGGTGGCTACGAGTTCGCCAAGCAGTTCTATGAGAATGCCTACAAAGCAGCCGCTCAGATTGTGGGTGGTGAGCAGTATATCCTCTCGGCAGTCATGCACGCCGATGAGATCAACCGTGCCATGACCGAAGCACTGGGCCGGGAGGTCTACCACTACCATCTCCATGTGGTCTATGTGCCTGTGGTGGAAAAGCAGATCCTCTGGTCGAAACGCTGCAAGGACAAGGCACTGGTCGGCACCGTCAAGGAGACTGTCATGCAGGTCAGCCGGAGCAAGAAGTGGGCATCCAAGCCCCTGCTGGACGATGCCGGAAAGCCCGTGCTGCAAAAGAACGGCAAGCCAGTCCTGAAGAAATCGTACAGCGTCCTGCAGGACGATTTCTTCAACTATATGCGCGCTGCCGGGTACACCGATGTGGAGCGCGGCGAGCGTGGCAGCACCGAAGAACACCTGACTGTCACTCAGTTCAAAGTCCAGCGGGAGCAGGAACGGCTGGACACCCTGACTGCTCAAGCCGACCAAAAGGCGCAGTCGCTTGCCAAAACCAGTCAGGCCCTCTCCCAAAAGGAGAAGGAACTTGCCGCTGTGCAGAAAAAGGCCACGCTCACGAAAGAAGCCCTCATTCATGCGCGCGATCTGGATTATATCGGCAAGCGCACCTTTCTCGGTAACTACTCGCTGACCGAAGAAGAATTTTCCAAACTGAAAAAACAGGCTGACCACGGCTATATGATGGACGTGGAGAACCGCCGCCTGAAAGAAGAACTTTCCACCGCCAAGAAAGAGGCCGTTCGTTGGAGCAACAAGTACCACGACCTGTGGTACGACGTGAAACCCTATCTGGATGCTCTCCACCGTGCGCCCGAACTGGTGCGTGGCTTTCTGGAAAAGATTCTTGCCCCCAAGCAGGAGCACACCATGAATGTGCCGCAGCAAAACCGTAAGCGTGGGCAAGATATGGAACTTTGATTTTCGGAGGATACTATTTGAATAAAAAGAAGAAGTCAAACAAATCCGGCTACCCGGATGAAGCAATCAAAACCCTTGCACGTTGCTTTTATCCCTCCATGGTTGAGTTTTTCAACAGCGAGGAAGGCCAGCGTGAATATGAGGAATGGCTGAAAGAGCAGGAAGTACTACAAGCCTTGCCTGTTGCCGCATAAAAACAGCAGGACGCTCCCAGTAAAGGGAACGCCCTGCCTTATATAGATGTATCTCACCGAGGTGTGTCCAGTTGGGCACACCTCTTATTTTTTGCCCTTAATCTTCTAACCCATGGCTCCCTGCTACATTCTTCAAATATTCCTCTGGGTCACCGTTCAGAATCAAATCTGCATAGCCCAGTGGATCATTGTAGATAAGGTAGTCCAGTTCTGTCTGTTGCACCATGGTCACATTCAGCGCATCCTCGACCCCGGTGCAGCCAATGAAAATTTTTCTCCCGTCCCGGAGCAGAAGTTCCACGCACCCGGTATCCATGTTGAACGAACAGGCTCTTGCATCGTACTTCATAATCGCATCCTCCAAATCTTGTTATCGGCTTACGGTCTATGACAAGGCATCGGAGTTTTACGCCGTCCACAGGAACCTTCGTTGTTGTACCCGAAGAAAACGAAAAATCCGAACCCTTCTCCAATCGGAAACAGGTTCGGATTTTTCTTGTTTGGTGGGCGCGGGTGGATTCGAACCACCGAAGCTGAAAGCAGCAGATTTACAGTCTGTCCCCATTGGCCACTCGGGAACACGCCCATATTTATTTTTGCAGTCACGTGGACTGCCTGTATATGTTACCACTGAAAGCGCAATTTGTCAACCCATAATTTGGGCTGGGCGCAAAAAAAGAAGAAATAAAGGCAGAGATCACAAAAGCCCTCCCGCTCGGGTGCGTTTTACAGCGTCCGGGCGGGAGGGCTTTTCAGCCTGACAAAAACAGGTCAGGAGAAAATCACTTCTGGTTCTTCATGTAGATGTGGTGCGGCAGACCGGCGATGTACAGCGGGGTCAGCTCGGCCTGAATCAGGGGACGGGCATAGTCCAGGAAGTCCTCGGTCATCTGGGTGTGGTTGTTGTTCATCCAGCTCAGGGGAACCTTCTTTTCCAGGTTGGCGACCTCGCTGATGGGATGCAGCTCGGTGGTGCACTGGTAGGGGTTGTTGGAGATGCGCTTCAGGGCAACCATCTGACCGGTAACACCCTCAAAGGCTGCCTTGGCGGCAGCACCACCCACCTGATAGGCCTCGGTGATGTCGGTGCGGCTGGTCAGGTGACCGGCGCAGCGCTGCAGGGTGGAAAGCTCGATACAGCGGGTCTTGGTGTCCAGATTGCGGGCCACCACATTGGCCAGATACCGTGCGGTACCGGTCAGCGCCTTGTGACCGAAAGCATCCACGGCGTGCACGTCGTCCGCCAGCTCACAGACATAGCGGCCATCCTCCAGCTTTACGCCCTCGGAAACGGCAATGACGATGCTGGGCTTCTTTTCCTGCATCACACGCACTTTTTCCACAAAGCGCTCCACGTTGAAGGGAACCTCGGGCAGGCAGATCATGTCTACGCCCTCGCAATCATCGCTCTTGGCCAGTGCGGCGGCGGCGGTCAGCCAGCCGGCGTTGCGGCCCATGATCTCCACCACGGTAACGTACTTGGTGCCGTACACGGTGGCATCGCGGATGATCTCCTTCATCACAACGCCGATGTACTTGGCGGCAGAGCCGTAACCGGGGGTGTGGTCGGTGACCATCAGGTCGTTATCGATGGTCTTGGGCACACCCATAAAGCGAATGTCACTGCCAACGCGCTGGCCGTAGTCAGCCAGCTTGCCGATGGTGTCCATGGAGTCGTTGCCGCCGATATAGAAAAAGTAGCCGATGTTCAGCTTTTCCAGAATGGCGAACAGCTTTTTGTACACTGCCTCGTCGTCCCGCCAGTCGGGCAGCTTGTAGCGGCAGCTGCCCAGAAAGCTGGATGGGGTGCGCTTGAGCAGCTCGATGTCCAAGTCATCGGTCAGCAGGGTGGAAAGATCCACCACCCGCTCCTCCAGCAGACCGGCAACACCGTTGCACATACCGTACACAACGTCTGCGCCGCGGTTCTTGCAGCTTTCAAAGACACCCGCCAGACTGGCATTGATGACAGAGGTGGGGCCGCCGGACTGACCGACGATTGCGTTTTTTCCCATGATGATTTCTCCTTTTTTGTTTTTTCTGTTTCGGCTATAAAAACGTGCAGTCGCACGAAAACAGACGCGGAAGGGAAAGGCAGATCACAGACGGATATGGCGGGGGGTACCGTTCACATAAACGGGGGTCACCTCATCCAAAATCAGCGGACGGGCGTACTCCTCAAAGGCTTCGGTCACCTGCATCCCGTCCGGAGTGATCCATTCCAGCGGGACCTTCTTTTCCAGATTTGCCACCTGCTGCACATCCACAGACTCGGTGATGCACTGATACGGGTAGTTGGAGACCCGCTTGAGGGCGATCATACGGCCGCTCTCACCGGCAAAGGCAGCAGCGGCGGCGGCACCGCCAACGGCGTAGGCCTCGTTCACATCCGTGCGGCTGGCCAGATGGCTGGCGCAGCGCTGCAGGGTGGAGAACTCGATGGCGCGGCTCTTGCACTGCAGCTTGTCGTGGATGAGCTCTGAAAGGTAACGGCTGGTGCCGCTGAGGATGGCCTTGTGGCCAAAGGCATCCAGCTGCCCGGCGGTGGATACCAAATCGCACAGGTAGGTGCCGTCTGCAGTCTTTACGCCCTCGCTAGCTGCGATGATAACGTTGGACTTTACCCGCTGCAGCTCGTCCACCCGGGCAAGGAACTTGTCCTGATCAAAGGGTACTTCCGGCAGCAGGATCAGGTCGGGGCCTTCGCAGTCCTCGCCTCCCGCCAGACAGGCCGCACCGGCCAGCCAGCCTGCGTGACGGCCCATGATCTCGGCCACCGTCACGCTGCGGATGTTATACACCGAGGAGTCGCGGATGACTTCCTTTAAGATGGTGGCAATGTACTTTGCGGCAGAGCCGTAGCCGGGGGTGTGATCGGTGAGGCACAGATCGTTGTCAATGGTCTTGGGCACACCGATAAACCGCACACTGCTCCCCACCTGCTGCCCGTAGCGGGACAGTTTTGCGATGGTATCCATCGAGTCGTTGCCGCCGATGTAGAACACGGCACAGATGTCGTACTTGTCAAACAGGGTGAACAGCTTGACGAACGGGGTGGCATCGGTGTCCGGGTCGGGCAGCTTGAAGCGGCAACTGCCCAGATAGCTGGACGGAGTACGCTTGAGCAGCTCGATGCTCATGCGGTCATCCAGCAGGATGTTGAGCTCCAGCAGCTCCTCCTTGAGCAGACCCTCGATGCCGTACTTCATGCCGTACACCTTGTCTGCACCCAGACTGCGGGCGGCTTTGTATACGCCCGCAAGGCTGGAGTTGATCACGGCGGTAGGGCCGCCGCTCTGACCAATGATGATATTCTTGGCCATGGAAACCTCCTTCAGATCATATAAAATGTGTCCGCTGCCGGGCAAACGGCTTTCCGCACCGTCCGGTAAAGTGGTCTGTCGGCCCTGCACTGCCAACGGACCGGGACGGCAAAACAGACGTCTGCCGCAACTGACACAAAAATATTTGCAGCTTGTGTATTTGCTTTTTGTAAAATGTGCAAAATAAGCTGCAATTCTATTGTACCCGTTTTGCCTGTTGTATGCAAGACCCAATTGGTTGCACAGGCAAAAAAAATATGATAAAATGGGTGCGCACTCCAAAAATACCGGGCAGAAGTACCTGCCTGTTGGGATAAATGCAGAAAGCTGGACAGAGAATATGGGCATTTCACACGAGTATCATTCGGCACCCCGGCGGCGCACACGCGGGGGCATCAGCGGCAAACTGCGGCTGGCGGGGGTCATTGTGGCCATCCTGCTGGTCGCCTATGCGGTGACCGCCATCTTGGAAAAAGGAACCGCCGAAGAGGACAGCACCCCGCAGACCGGCGCAGGCGGCATTGCACAGAACATTCTGGCACCGCTGCCCATGCAGGGCGAGGCGGCTTCCGGCAGCGGCAGCGAGGGTGCAGCCGATAGCAGCGGCACGGCACAGGCGGTACAGCTGGAAAGCTTCGGCCCCGCCCGGCAGACCGATGGAGCCTATACCATTAAGGCGTATGACGCCAGTGTTATCCGGCAGCCGACCTGCGGTCAGGTAGACCTGAGCTATTTTTCGGACGCCGCTTTTCTGGGCGACAGCCTGACGGTGGGCTTTTCGGACTATCAGATCAATCTGAGCGGCGCACTCATCTGCGGCTATACGGGTGTGGGGCCGGACGCCATCGTCAACCGCGCCGCCGTCAAGAGCCCCACCCGCGGGCAGGAGGTAGCGCTGGATGTGCTGGCAGCGGCGCAGCCCAAAAAGCTGTATATCCTGCTGGGCACTAACACCCTGACCACCTTGGGCGCTTCTGACCGTTTTCTGGCCTACTACGGCCAGATGCTGGACGAGCTGCGCCAGACGCTGGGCGAGGACTGCATCATTTATGTACAGTCCATCCCGCCGGTACGGCCTGCGGCAGCGGAAAAGAAGCCGGGGCTTGCCTCGGATGTGCTGCGCGGTGTGAACGAGCAGCTGGCACAGCTGGCTGCAAGCAAGGGCTGCGTTTATCTGGACCTGTGGGAGGCACTGGCTGACGGCGAGGGCAACCTGAAAGAGATGATCGCCGCACCGGACGGCGTGCACCTCTCGGCCGGCAACGGCTACGGCGCATGGGTCACCTACCTGCGCAACCACGCAAAATATTCCGCAAGTAACCCGTGGATCATGGGCAGCGCGTACAGCGCAGAATAAAAAACAAAAAGCAGGTGCACCGCCTTTTCAAAAGCCAACGCTTTTGATAAAGATGCGGTGCACCTGTTTTTTTGTATTATTTTTTATCTGACGGGTCATCCAGCCCTTTGAACATCACCATGCCCAGATTTGCAAAGCTGGCACCCAGCACAAAACCGACTGTCCCCAGCGACACGCTGAACAAAACGCCCATGGCAACGCCGAACAGGATACCTGCGATTTGACTTTTCTTCATTTTACTGCTCTGCCTTTCCGTACCATGCAACGGACAGCCGCCACGAGAGAGCATACAGCGCCAGCACCGCCGCCAGCACGACGACCAGCACCAGCAGCGAACCCTGCGCAGGCAGGATGCTTTCCAAAGCGCTGTCCCCCGAAGAGACGAAATAGCCCATATAGCTTGCAAGCAGACCGATGCACAGGTAGTACGCATACCGGGCTTTCTGGTAGCCCAAGCGGTAGGCCAGCGGCAGCAAAATAATGTTGCCCAGCAGGGTCAGCATCGCCACCTGAAGCAGGGTCGCCACGGTGATCTGCACCGTCACCGTACCCCAGAGCAGCTGTGCGGCCGCCAAAGTTGCCATGCTCAGCAGCTCCGCCAGCACCATACCACACAGTCCGATGAGGTATTTGCCGCCCACGATCTGCTCTTTTGTCACCGGCAGGGCGGCGCTGTAAGCGCTGAACCGGCCGTTCTGGTCGTAAGCCAGCAAGGTCATGGGCAGGATGCCCAGCAAAAGCCCGCCGTACAGCATAAAGAAATTAGACCCTTCCTTCATGAAAAACGTTCCCATCAGCATCATGGCTACCGACGCCAGAATGATCCATCTGGTGTAGCTCCACATCTGATAGGCATCCTTCAATAACAGACCTTTCATTGCACGTTCTCCCCTTTCACCATCAGTACAAACAATTCCTCAATGCTTACCGGGGCAAGCTCTGCCCCGGCGGACAGTGCATCCCGGCGCACAAGCGCTTCGACTCCGTAGGGGGTGACCCGCTTGCCGTACACCTGTGCATCCAGTGCCGCCAGCTGCGCTGCCGTGCCATGCCACAGGGCATATTCCTCCCGCAGGGCGTCCTTTTCTTCACAGAGCAGCAGTCTGCCCTTGTGCAGGAAGGCGATGGTGTCGCACAGCTTTTCCAAGTCGCTGACGATGTGGGAGGAGATGAGGATGGAGTGGTTTTCGTCCCGGGCAAAGTCCAGCAGCAGGTCGGTCACCTCGTCCCGCACCACCGGGTCCAGCCCGTTGGTAGCTTCGTCCAAAAGCAGCAGCTTCGGGTGGTGCGCCAGTGCCACGGCGATGCACAGCTTCATCTTCATGCCAGTGGAGTAGTCCCTGTACTGCTTTTTGTCCGGCAGACCGAACTTTTGGCACAGCTCCGCATAGGCGGCAGCGTCCCAGTTCTGATAGATGCCCGCCATCACCTTGCCCGCCTGCACCGCGTTCAGGCACAGGGGGATGCCCTCGCTGCCCAGCACTACGCCGATCTCCTCTTTGGTGCGGACGGAAGCAGTGCGGCTGTCCCTGCCAAGAATGGTCACGGTACCGCCGTCCCGCTGCACCATGTCTAAGATCAGCCGGATGGTGGTGCTTTTGCCCGCCCCGTTTTCGCCGATCAGGCCGCAGATGGTGCCGCCGGGCAGGGTCAGATCCAGCGGCCCAAGGGTAAAGTCCTTATAGTGCTTTGTAAGCCCCCGCAGTTCCAGTGCGTTCATATTCAGTCCTCCCATAGCAGTTCCAGCATCTCCCGCAGCTCTTCCCTGCTCAGCCCGCAGGACGCGGACAGGCGGACGGCTTCGGTAAGATGTTCTTCAATCTTTTTCAGGTTTTCCTCCCGCAGCAGTTCGGTGTTTTTCGGGGCTACAAAAAAGCCCTTTGCCGGTACTGCGTAAAGAAAGCCCTCTTTTTCCAGTTCATCGTAGGCGCGCTTGGTGGTAATGACGCTGATGCGCAGATCCCGTGCCAGCCCCCGGATGGAGGGCATGGCCTCGTCCGGCTGTAAAGCCCCGCTGATGATCTGCTGCTTGATCTGGTTGTAGATCTGGTCATAGATAGGCGCGCCGCTTTTGTTGTTGATAAACAGTTCCATCGGCTGCTCCTTTATTGCGTTTCGTCTGTATATGCACAGTATATACAGTAGATACAGATTTGTCAAGAGGGTGCGCAAAAAAATACACCCGCCGCCCAAAACGGACAGCGGGTGCTATTTTTATAGGTTTTACAGTGCTTTAATAGCAATCTTGATGCGCTCGGCGGCAAGCTTGGTCTTTTCTGCATCGCCGAAGGCGGTCAGGCGGAAGTAGCCCTCGCCGCACTCGCCAAAGCCCACGCCGGGGGTGCCCACAACACCGCAGTTTTCCAGCAGCCAGTCGAAGAACTGCCAGCTCTTCATGTTGCCGGGGCAGCGCAGCCAGATGTAGGGGCTGTTCTTGCCGCCGCAGTACCACACGCCGCACTCGTCCAGTGCATCGGCGATCACCTTTGCGTTGCGGCGGTAGTAATCCAGATTGGACTGGATCTCGGCCATGCCGCTCTCGGTGAACACGGCAGCAGCGGCGCGCTGCACCACATAGGGCACGCCGTTGAACTTGGTGGTCTGACGGCGCAGCCACAGCTTGTTGATGCTCATGCCCTCGCGCTCCAGCTCCTTGGGCACGACGGTGTAGCCGCAGCGGGTGCCGGTAAAGCCGGCGATCTTGGAGAAGGAGCAGATCTCCACAGCACACTGCCGTGCACCCTCGATCTCAAAGATGCTGCGGGCAAGCTCGCCGTCCGAGATAAAGCACTCGTAAGCGGCATCGTACAGGATGATGGCATCATTCTTGCGGGCGTAATCCACCCATGCCTTCAGCTGTGCGCGGGTGTAGGCAGCGCCGGTGGGGTTGTTGGGGCTGCAAATATAGATGATATCTGCCTTCACGCTCTCGTCCGGCATTCCGAGGAAGCCGTTCTCCTGCCCGGTACGGCTGTAAATGATCTTGCGGCCGTCGGTAACGTTATCATCCACATAGGTGGGGTACACGGGGTCCGGTACCAGTACGGTGTTGTCCACATCGAACAGACCCAGCAGGTTTGCAAGGTCGCTCTTTGCGCCGTCCGAGATAAAGATCTCGTCCTCGGCAAGCTGGGTGCCGCGGCCGGCGTAGTAGCCCTGAATGGCCTGCTTGAGGAAGGGGTAGCCCTGCTCTGGGCCGTAGCCGTGGAAGCCCTCCTTGGTGCCCATCTCCTCGGCGGCGTCGCGCATGGCCTGCACCACGCACTTTGCCAGCGGCTGGGTCACATCGCCGATGCCCAGACGGATGATCTCCTTTTCCGGGTGTGCTTCCTGATACGCAGCCACCTTGTGGGCAATGTCCACGAACAGGTAGCTGGCCTTCAGCTCATTGTAATGCTTGTTCATCTTCATGATACTTTCCCTCGCTTCTATATTGTGGAATCCTCTCAGTCATCTCGCATCCGCTCGATGCCAGCTCCCCCGAGGAGGGAGCTTTTCATTTTGAAGGGAAACTTTTCCTCTTGATGCAGAAAAGCTCGCCCTTCGGGAGAGCTGTCGCCGTCAGACGACTGAGAGGGTTCTTATTTACACTTCGGTCGTGCCCTCGCACACGGTCTCGGCAGCGCCGGTCATCAGCAACTGCTTGCCGGGCAGCACCCGGATGGTCAGCTCACCGCCGCGCAGCTGCACATGGACGTCCTCTCCGGCGGGGCAGATGCCCAGCTCGGTCAGGGCTGCCACAGTGGCACAGGTGCCGGTACCGCAGGCCCATGTCTCGCCGCTGCCGCGCTCCCACACGCGCATCTTCAGGTGGGTGGCATCCACCACCTGCACAAACTCGGTGTTGATGCGCTCCGGGAAGTTTTCGTGGTGCTCAAAGCCCGGGCCGATCTGCTCCAGCTTCAGGCTGTCCACCTCCGGCACAATGGTCACGCAATGGGGGTTGCCCACGCTGATGCAGGTCACCCGCCACAGGTTCTCTTCCACCTCCAGGGGCAGGTCTACCAGCGGCCCTTCGCCCATGTTCACGGCGGGCAGCGCCGCCGCCATGGCGGTGTAGGCACCCATCTCCACCTGCCACAGCCCCTCGCCCATGCGGGCAACGGTCTTTAAGCCGCTGAGGGTGTCGATGGCAAGCTTCGGCTTTGCCATGCCGTGGGTGTACAGCCACTCGGCCACGCAGCGGATGCCGTTGCCGCACATTTTGCCCTCGCTGCCGTCCGCATTGAAGATGCGCATCATGGCGTCTGCCCCGGCTGTGACCGGTGCGCAGATGCAGATAATACCGTCCGCGCCGATGGAAAAGTGCCGCCGGGACAAGCGCTCTGAAAGCGCTGCGATATTCTCCGGCACACCGGAGGTGCGGCAGTCCAGATAAATATAATCGTTGGCGCAGCCCTGCATTTTTGTGAATGAAAGCTTCATGCTTATCGCTCCTTATAAAAGGGACTGGTCAGTCCCTGTAAACTCATTACTTTATAATGATAAAAAAACCGGCACGAGATGTCAAGGGAAAAAGCAGCTTTCAGACAATTTTCTTCAGTTGCTGCAAAACAGGGCTTGACAATACGCACTGCATGGGATATAAAAAAAGAGAGCGCTTTGTACAGCAGGCAAGGCTGTGCCGGATACCGGAGGCTTTTTCCGGGGCACGGCGGGCTGTACGCGTATGCAATACAACTGCAAAAAGGAGACCACAGGAATGGATACTTTTGAAAAAATCCGTGCATTGCTGGCTGAGCAGCTGGACGTTGACCCGGCAAAGATCACGCTGGAAAGCGATATCATGAGCGATTTTGAGGCTGACAGTCTGGATATCGTAGACATGGTGATGACGCTGGAAGACGAGTTCGGCATCGAGGTGCCGGACGACGCCATCGAGTCCCTGCGCACCGTAGGCGATGTGGTAAACTTTGTGGACAGCCACGCGCAGAACTGATTCTTTTAGGCAAAAGCCCCGCCTTTGCAGTGCGGCACACGGCCGTGCAGGCAGACGGGGCTTTATTATGGTTCGTGCGGAACGTAAAGCGTTTGGCGCACGGCCTTGGGAGGATATAACAAAATGGCAAAAGACAACAAGAAGCTCGTGCAGGCGATCACCAGTCAGGAAGAAAACTTTGCACAGTGGTACACCGACATCTGCGTAAAGGCAGAGCTGGTGGAGTACTCCAGTGTGAAGGGCTTTATCATCCTGCGCCCCTATGGTCAGGCCATCTGGGAACTGATCCAGAAGGATCTGGACGCCCGGTTCAAGGCTACCGGCCATGAGAATGTGGCTATGCCGGTGCTGATCCCGGAGAGCCTGCTGCAGAAGGAAGGCGAGCTCGTCAATGGCTTCGCGCCGGAGGTGGCGTGGGTCACGATGGGCGGCTCCGACAAGCTGGAAGAGCGTCTGGCGGTGCGTCCCACCAGCGAGACCATGTTCTGCGATCACTGGTCCCGCGTGCTGCACAGCTACCGTGAGCTTCCCATGAAGTACAACCAGTGGTGCAGCGTAGTGCGCTGGGAAAAGACCACCCGTCCCTTCCTGCGCAGCCGCGAGTTCTGGTGGCAGGAGGGTCACACCATCCATGAGACCGCTGCCGAGGCCGAGGCTGAGACCCAGCAGCAGCTGAACTGCTATGCAGACACCTGCGAGCAGGATCTGGCGATCCCCGTGGTGAAGGGCCGCAAGACCGACAAGGAAAAGTTTGCCGGTGCCGAGGCCACCTATACCATCGAGGCCATGATGAAGGACGGCAAGGCCCTGCAGAGCGGCACCAGCCACTACTTTGGCGATAAGTTCAGCAAGGCTTATGACGTCACCTTTACCGGCCGCGACAACCAGCTGCATCATCCGTTCCAGACCAGCTGGGGCGTTTCCACCCGTCTGGTGGGTGCTATCATCATGACCCACGGCGATGACGACGGCCTGATCCTGCCCCCGGCCATTGCCCCCATTCAGGTTGTGGTGGTGCCCATTGCCGCCCACAAGCCCGGCGTTTCCGAAAAGGCTGCCGAGCTGGCCGAGAAGATCAGCAAGTACGCCCGCGTGAAGCTGGACGACAGCGACAACGCCCCCGGCTGGAAGTTTTCCCAGTGGGAGATGAAGGGCGTGCCCCTGCGTCTGGAGATCGGCCCCAAGGATCTGGAAAAGAACCAGTGCGTGCTGGTGCGCCGCGACACCCGCGAGAAGGTCTTTGTAAGCTTGGACGAGCTGGAGACTGCCATTCCCGCCCAGCTGGAAGCTCTGCGCAAGGACCTGTACCAGCGTGCGCTGGAAAACCGCGAAAAGCGCACCTGGGCTGCCACCACCATGGACGAGGTGAAGGAGCTGGCAAAAGCCAACACCGGCTACATCAAGACCATGTGGTGCGGCGATCTGGCCTGCGAGATGAAGATGAAGGAAGAGGCTGGACTTTCCAGCCGTTGCATGCCCTTTGAGCAGGAACAGCTCAGCGATGTGTGCCCCTGCTGCGGCAAGCCCGCCAAGGCCATGGTCTACTGGGGCGTTGCTTACTAAGCAATCGCTTCTCTGAGCCTTTGCGCGGGACGATCTGAAATGGCCGCCGCGTGCGCTTTGGCCATCTTCAGCGGAAAGAATATTTTATAGTTCGGGACAGCGAAACGCCTGCTGGCGTTCCGCTGTCCCCTTTTTACAGGAGGGGTCACAGAGGGAAACAGCTGCCCTATTGCTGACAACCTGCACATTCTCTGCTGTGGCACTCTCAGCAAAAAAGAACCGTCACCCTGACCGGTGACGGTTCTTAGTTTTTAAGACGGTTCATCAAAAGGGCTGATTGCTTGTCGCAGTGCCTTTTCTATTTACAATATACACACTTTTGAGGTTTCTGTCAAGAGCACGCCGTTTCGTTTCTGCGTGCTTTTTTCTTACCGGTCAAAGGTGGTGCTAAGGGTGGTCTGCCAGCTTTCGCCGGGGGCAAGGCAGGCGGCTGCGGCGCGCTGCTCCCAGTCCTGCGGGTCGGTGGCAGCGGCGGGCAGGCTGTGCCACGGCTCAATGCACACAAAGCGCACCGGCTTTGCGGGAGCTGACCAGATGAGCGAATAGGGGTAGCCCTCCACCCGGCAGGTGATATTGCGGCCGGTGTCCTTTTCGCAGATGCCAATGGTGCCAGTGCGCAGGCCTGCCATGCAGAAGCTGTCGTTGGCAAACAGGTCATCGGTCAGCGGGATGGCCTGCTGGTTCTTCCACTGGTAATAGCTCTTGCCGCTCAGCAAGCCGTTGGGGCTGGCATCGAGGATGACCGGGCTTTCCGGCTGGTCAAAACGGAACTCGTAGTCAGTGGTGGTGTGCTTTTCATCGAACGGGACGTTGAACGCCGGATGGAAGCCGATGCCGAAGCGCAGCTCCTCGGTGCCGGGGTTCGTCACCTGCAGGGTATGGTGCACGGTCTTGCCCTCCAGTCGGAAGGTGCTGGTAAGTACAAAATCATAGGGGAAGCGCTCTGCCTTGATGGCATCGTCCGCCCGCAGCTCCAGCTGGATGGTATCCCCTTCTGCCCGCAGCAAGGTGTGCTCCAGATCCCGGGCAAAGCCGTGCTGACCGCCCTTCCATGTTTTGCCCTTGGCGGCAAAGGTGCCGTCCACCAGCTTGCCAGTCCACGGGAACAGGATGGGTGCATGGCGCTTCCAGATGGCGGGGTCGGCCTGCCAGAGCATCTCTTCGCCTGCGGCATTCTTCAGGCTGACGGCCTCTGCACCGTGGGTGTCCACGGTCAGGGTCAGGAATTCGTTGTGAATGGTTGCCTGCATTTTCAGTATCTCCTTTGTCCTTCTTATTTTCCGGGGCCTGCTGCTTCCAGTATACTCCCCCGTGTGCCAAAAATAAAGCCCCTTCCCATGCTTGCACAAATCGTCACTGGGCAAAAGGCTTCCCTGACCGGGGGAAGCCTTTATTCGGAAGCACGATTTCCATGCTCTGCTTGCTTCAGCAGGGCTGTACCAGCGGCAGGGTAACGACAAAGGTGGTGCCGTTTTCGCTGCTGCTCTCCACGGTCACGCCGCCGCCGTGTAGTACGGCGATCTCCCGCACAAGGGCAAGCCCAAGCCCCACGCCGCCCATCTCCCGGCTGCGGGACTTATCCACCCGGAAAAAGGGCTGGAAAATGCTCTCCCGGCAGTCTGCGGGGATGCCCGGGCCGGTATCCGTAATGCGCAGTACAGCGGCCTGCTTTTCCTGTTGCAGGGTGACGCGCACCGCACCGCCGGGGCGGTTATACTTGATGCCGTTTTCCACCAGATTGAACACCAGCCGGTAGATCAGCGCATCACTGCCCACCATGCCAAGTTCCTCGCAGTCCTGCTGCAAAGAGATATTGTTTTTCTGGGCAAGGGAGGTCAGGTCGGTCAGGATCTCCTCCACCAGCGGCGCAAGGGCGATCTGGTCGGTGCGGGAGACCGATTGCAGATTGCTCATTTCCAGCAAAGTGCGCACAAGGGCGGTCAGGCGGTCCAGCTGCTCCCGCAGGGAACTGACCAGCCCGGCGGTCTCGGCGTCCATGGCCGGGTGCTCCTCTGCAAACAGTTCCAGCTTTGTCTGCAAAATAGCCAGCGGAGTGCGCAACTCGTGGGCGGCGTTGCCCGCAAACTGCCGCTGCAATTCAAAAGACTGTGCCAGACCATCCAGCATCCGGTTCACCGACCGGCTCAGCTGCCTGAATTCCTGCACGGTATCTTCGTCCAGACGGACGGTGGCGATGCTGTCCTGATCGACCCGCTGCGCCTGCTGCGCAAGCTGCTGCAAAGGCTTCAGCGCTCTGCCGCTGACAAAATAAGCGATGGCTGCGCTGAGGATGGTGACCACGGCAGTGATACACCAGCCCTTGCGGCCAAAAACCACCTTTGCATCGTAGACTTCCTGTGAAAAATGCGCCAGCAGGCTGGACATTTCCTCCTGCGGGATCTCGATGGTCAACGAATCCGCACTGCCGGGCTGATACTGCATCATAAAGCCGTTGAGGGCATCCATTCCGGTAACGCCGGTGCGGTACAAAAGCAGGTTCATGCACACGCAGGCACAGGCGATGAGCAGCGCCGTCAGCAGGGTGATGCGCCATTGCAGGGATAAATGCTTCATTGCGCCTCGCCTCCGATCTCGTAGCCTTCCCCGATGCGGTTGCGGATGGGGTCGTAGCCCAGCGCCGCCCGCAGCTTTTTGCGCAGGGCAGAGATATGTACCCGGATGGAGTTGCTGAAGCTGTCCACGCTGCCGTCCCAGACGTGCTCAATCAGCTCTTCCTGACTGACCGGGCGTCCCTGATGCAGCAGCAAATATTCCAGTACGCCGCTCTCCTTCCGCGTCAGCGCAAGGGTCTGGCTATCCACAGTAGCAACGCGGCTGCGGGTGTTGAAGCTCAGCCGCCCGCAGCACAGGCAGACATCCTGCTGGATGAACTTGCGCCGGGTCAGGCTGCGCACCCGGGCCTCCAGCTCTGCAAGATGGAAGGGCTTGGAAAGATAATCGTTTGCCCCGGCATCCAGCCCCTCTACCTTATCTGAAATTTCACTGCGCGCTGATAAGATCAGCACACAGGTCTCAAGGTCGTGCTGCCGTAAGCTGCGCAGCACCTGCATCCCGTCCACCTTGGGCAGGTTGAGGTCCAGCAGTACAAGGTCGTACCGCTCTGCCGCCAGTGTCTCCAGTGCGGCTTCGCCATCTGCACAGGCATCCACCTCGTACCCGGACAGCCGCAGCTTCCGGGCAATGTCCTCCCGCAGGGAGTGCTCGTCCTCTACCACCAAAAGACGCATCTTATTTTCCACCCTTTCCGTAAAAAATCCGTTTCTTGCGTTTTTTCTTCATTATAACAGATTATAGCAGACGGTGTTAAGATTCGTGTTAAGATTTTCTTAGCAGAAATTTTATCCCGCATGGTGTATACTGGTGCCATCAAACAACAGGAGGCTATGATGTTCATGACAAAAAAACAGGCGCAGCTGCTTTTGCTTGCCGCCGGAGTGCTGATGCTGCTGTTCGGCGTATGGCGGGGCGAGGCAGACACCGTATTTTCAAAGGCCATCCGGCTGTGTATGGAGTGTGTAGGCATTGGATAAGAAAAAATTAAATCCCCTTGCTCGCTTCCGGGGCTTTATACAGGCCGGGGCGACCCTTTTGACCAACATTCATCTGCCCAACTTTGCCAAAGGAACGCTGTATCAGGGCAGTGGCAAATACGTCTGCGTACCGGGGCTGAACTGCTATTCCTGCCCGGGCGCTGCCGGTGCCTGCCCGGTGGGAGCGTTTCAAGCGGTGATAGGCTCCTCCAAATTCCGCTTTTCCTACTACATCACCGGCATCCTCATTCTCTTCGGGGTGCTGCTGGGGCGGTTCATCTGCGGTTTCCTCTGCCCGTTCGGGTGGTTTCAAGAGCTTTTGCACAAGATTCCCTCCCCCAAGCTTTCCACCAAGAAGCTGAAGCCGCTGCGCTATTTAAAGTATGCTGTGCTCCTGGTCATGGTGGTGCTGCTGCCATTGCTGGCGGTCAACGAGCTGGGCATGGGCGACCCGTTCTTCTGCAAGTATCTCTGCCCGCAGGGCGTGCTGGAAGGTGCCATTCCCCTCTCCCTGACCAATGCGGGCATCCGCGCCGCGCTGGGCAAGCTGTTTACATGGAAGGCCTGCATTCTGCTGGCAGTCATTGTGGGCAGTGTAGTGTTCTACCGCCCCTTCTGCAAGTGGCTGTGCCCGCTGGGCGCGTTCTATGCGCTGCTGAACAATGTCTCGCTGTTCCAGATGCGCGTAGACACCCACAAATGCGTCTCCTGCGGAGCCTGTGCAAAGGCTTGCAAGATGGACGTAGACATTACCAAGACCCCCAACCACGCCGAATGTATCCGCTGCGGGATGTGCATGAAAGCCTGCCCTACGGACGCCATCCAGTATAAATTCGGACTGGGAGACAAATCAAACACTGAAACAACAAAGGAGTAAAACCATGAAGCTTAACCGTGTAACCGCACTTTTTCTTGGCCTTGTGCTGGCCTTCAGCCTTGCCGCCTGCGGGCAGGGCGCATCCTCTGCCTCTACTGCATCTTCTTCCGCTTCCTCTGCGGCAGCGGAAGGCAAGACCGAGGAGCAGCTGCTGGCCGAGGAAAACGAGATCCTTTCCGCAAACGATGCCCTGTGGGAGAAGGTGTTCTCTTCCATGGACAAAAACGTGACCGAGACCACCCTCAGCACGAACTACGGCGATTTTCTGCGCAATGCCGTAGAAAAGGCAAAGGATCAGTTCTCAGACGAGGAGTACAAGACCCTGACCGCCGATGCGGAAAAGATCCGTGCCATTGAGGAACAAATTGCTGCTCTTGCCCCTGCGGAGGATGCCGCTTCCGGTGCTGCCGCACAGGGCACCACCTTCCCCCAGTTTGAGGGCAGCGATTTAGAGGGCAACCCGGTGGACAACAGCCTGTTTGCGGGCAACGCCTTTACGGTGGTGAACTTCTGGTTCAACGGCTGTAAGCCCTGCGTGGAGGAACTGGACGACCTGAACGCCCTGAACGAGAAGGTCAAGGCACAGGGCGGCGAGGTAGTCGGCATCAACACCGAGACGCTGGACGGCAACCAGCAGGGCATTGATGCCGCCAAAAAGCTGCTGGCTACAAAGGGCGCAAGCTACCGCAACATCTACTTTGCCTCCGGCAGCGAGGCCGGCAAGTTTGCACTGAACATCATGGCTTTCCCCACCACCTACGTCTTTGACCGGGACGGCAACGTTGTGGGCCAGCCCCTGCTGGGCGGCATTGACAAGGAAGAAAACCTTGCCGCCCTGCAAAAAAATATTGACGCCGCCCTTGCCAAGGACAGCGCCAAATAAGCTTTCTACCCTGCCGCCTACGGGCGGCTTTTTTGTTTGCTACGGGCATTGCCATGCACGCCCGGGCACCGGACGGAATACGCTGGGGCAGAAGCATACTTTTACCAGCAAAGGAGCGTATCTCCATGAAAAACACCGGAACTCTCCGCATCCAGACCTTTGCGGCACGCCAGTCTGCCCCCGTGGAGGGGGTGACCGTTACCGTGCAGGGGGACGGCTTTACCCTGCACCGCATCACTGATACCACCGGCAGCGCCGCCGATATTCCCGTTGAAGCCCCCGCCTGCACCCTCTCTCTGGACGAGGACAACACCACCCGCCCCTACGCCATTGTCAGCCTGACCGCCGCAAAGCCCGGCTACCGCACCGTGCGCATTGAGGGCATCCAGATCTTTGCCGGGCAGGTGACGCTGGCACAGCCCCAGATGCTGCCCGACACCGAGGAGGGCCGGGACATCCCGAACGCGCCCATCATCATCCCGCCGCACGCTTTGTTTGCGGGCAGCGGCGGCAGCGGCCCGCAGCCGGCGCTGCACTGCACGCCCCGGGTGCTGGATCAGGTCATCATCCCCAAAAATATCACGGTGCATCTGGGCAAACCGGCAGCTTCCGCCCGCAACGTGACCGTCTCCTTCCGGGATTATATTGCCAACGTAGCCTCCAGCGAGGTGTATCCCACCTGGCCGGAGCAGGCACTGCGGGCAAACATCCACTGCCAGATCTCGCTGGCGCTGAACCGTATCTACACCGAGTGGTACCCCAGCAAGGGCTATACCTTCAACATCACCAACTCCACCAGCTACGACCAGTACTACGTCCATGGGCGCACTGTGTTCGAGGTGATGGTGCGCATCACGGACGATATCTTCAACACCTACCTGCGCAAAAGCGGTACGGTGAACCCCTATTATTCCGAGTACTGCGACGGCAAGTCGGTCACCTGCCCGGGGCTCAAGCAGTGGGGCACGGTGACACTTGCCAACAACGGGCGCAGCGCGCTGCAAATTTTACGCTACTACTACGGCAGCAGCATCGAGATCGTGCGCACCAAAAATATCCGCTCCATCCCGCAGAGCTACCCCGGCACACCACTGCGGCAGGGCAGCCGCGGCGCGGCGGTGTTCACCCTGCAACGGCAGCTGAACCGCATTACCAAGGACTATCCCTTCCTTGGAAAGCTGACGGTAGACGGCGTATTCGGCAGCCGGATGGCCGCCACGGTGCGGGCGTTCCAGAAGCAGTTCAACCTGACCGCCGACGGCGTAGTGGGGCGGCAGACATGGTACAAGATCAGCTATATCTATGTATCGGTAAAAGATCTCGCCGAGCTGACCAGCGAGGGCGAGACTTCCACCGGCACCCTGTCCAACGGCACATGGAACGGTACGGTGCTGAGCACCGGTGCTTCCGGCAGCGCGGTGGAGCAGGTACAGTTCTGGCTGAACACGCTGGCGCAGTACGACAGCGCCATCCCCGCCGTAAAGGTAGACGGCGTATACGGCACTGCCACCGCCAATGCGGTGCGTGCTTTCCAGCGCAAATACGGCCTTACCGTAGACGGCATAGTGGGGCAGACCACTTGGAAGGAGCTGTACGACGAGTTTTTGAGCATCCAGTCCGACAACGGCACCCCCAACGCCTACCCCGGCACGCCGCTGCGGGAGGGGTCTGCCGGGCAGAATGTGCGGCTGGTGCAGTTCTGGCTGAAGATCGCCCGCACGGTATACACAAGCCTTGAAAGCGTGACCGTGGACGGAAAATTCGGCGCGGGCACGGCATCGGCGGTGCGGCGGTTCCAGCGCTACTTCGGGCTGACGGCAGACGGGGTGGTGGGGCAAACCACATGGCAAAAGCTGTACGAGGTGTACAACGATATTGCCAACCGGCTGCTTTCCTCCTCCCTGCGCCCCGGCGAATACCCGGGCGTGTTGCGCACCGGCTCCACCGGCACAGCGGTGCGGGAACTGCAATTTTACCTCTACCTCATGAGCGCCTACGAAAGCAGCATCCCGCCGGTAAGCATTGACGGAAAGTTCGGCACGGATACCGAGCGGGCGGTGCGGGCGTACCAGCGGTTTGCGGGGCTTACCGTGGACGGCGTGGTGGGGCGCACCACATGGAACTCTCTCTATGGCCGCGCCAGCCAGCTGCGCTCCTCCGGCCCGGTGGTCACCTTAAAGCGTTTGCCCTACCCCGGCACCCCGCTGACGGTGGGCAGCAGCGGTGATACCGTGCTGTACTACAATCTGCTTTTGCAGCGCATCGCCTATTATTTTTCCAGCGTGGAAGCTCCGCCCCTTGCCGACCGTTATACCGATGAGACTGCCGCCGCCACCCGCAGCGCCCAGCAGCTGCTGGGGCTGGAGCAGACCGGCATTGCCGATGCCGACACATGGACGGCGGTGGAAGCGCTGAGCTTGCAGCTGGCTGCTCACGCCCCGAACCCCGACCGGGACACCCCGCCCAGCACCGCTTACCCGGGACGCGCCATCGCCGAGGGCAGCGCCGGGCAGGAGGTGGGACAGGTGGAGCGCTGGCTCAACCGCCGGGCACAGCTTTCCTGCGGCGAGGACTATGTGGCCGACAACAACCGCTTTGGCGCGGCAGACGCTGCCGCCGTGCGGGCTGTCCAGCAGCAGGCGGGGCTGCACCCGGTAAACGGCATCGTGTACCGGGAAACATGGCACGCTTTGCAAGCCCAGTGCACCGACCCCTGCGGCTGCGAGAAGGAGGAATGAGGGATGGCACGCCTTTTGATCTACGACGCCTACGAAAACAAGGTGTACACCTACGCAAACCTGAACGAAAACGACCCCATGCCTTACAGCACCCTGACCACCCTGCGGCTGCGGGAGTTCCGGGGTAAATCGTCCAGCCCTACCCTGTGGACCACCATTGCCGCCATGGAAGCGTGGAACCTGACCCGCCGCAAATACGGCAGGGGCATCCCGGTGGGGTACGCCTTCCGCCGCATCTGGGAGGGCGGTCACGGCACCCGCAGCCAGCACTACGCGGGGGTAGCGTTCGATGTGGGGCAAAGCCTTGAACAGCGTCAGCGCACTGCCATTTACAACGCCGCCCGCGCTACCGGCGCGTGGGGCTATGTGGAGCCGCTGAGCCAGACCCCCACATGGGTGCACTTTGACCGCCGCTACGGCACCCCGGCGTGCAGCGGTACCACCGCCGGTTACCCCACCCTGCGCCGGGGCAGCCGGGGCTGCTATGTCATGATCTTGCAGGATGCGCTTTCCACCCTTGGCTACCAGACCGACAGCCGTATCGACGGCATCTTTGGTGCCCGCACCGAGCAGGCTCTGCGCGGCTACCAGAAGCGCACCAGCCTGCGGGTGGACGGCGTGTGCGGCTGCGACAGCTGGAAAAAGATCTCCACCGCCGTCATCGGCATCGGGCGCACCAAAACCACCATCGACTAACGTTTGTCCTATATAGCTTATACAGAAAGAGCGACCGCACAAAACAATGTGCGGTCGCTCTTTTTCACTCACTTTACGGCCTGCTTCAGCTGTTCCAGATCTGCGGCATCCGGGTGGGAGAGCGCCTTATCGAAGTTTTCGATCAGGGCATCCAGATTGGGGATGTGCAAAGGCTTTGCCTTCATGGCCTCGTACCGCTGCCGGACGGACACCGGCATTTTGCCCTGACACATAAAGCTGCCAATGACGGTGTTGCTGCCGTCCAGCGCCTTCCGGGTGGCGGCAAGAATCTTTTCGAAGTAGGGCGCACTGCCGCCAAAGCCTGCGGTGCCAAACAGGAACACCCGCTTGCCGTGCAGCTGCTGCAAGAAATCCAGCGTGTCGGCGTCCGCCTTGCCCTTGTCTGTCCAGAAACCCACATACAGGGTGTCTGCTGCCAGCGCGGCAGCGTCCGGTGCGCCGAAATAGCAGCAGTCTGCCTGCGGCAGCTGCTCCTGCAGGGTCTGTGCCAGCAGTGCGGTGTTGCCGGTTTTGCTGCTGAATACGATGGCGTAACTCATTTTTACCTCCCTCAGAGCAGCGGCAAAGCTGCCGGATGCTCTTGTGCATACGTTATTTTTACGGCAGTTCCTTTGCCGGGAGAGCCTGAAATCATGGAACAGTATAGTACAGTGCCCTGCCAAAATCAAGGGTTGACGATATTCTCGCCTTTCCCGGCCAGAAAGCTGCGCAGGTTGCCGGTGGTGATATCCATCAGCCGCTGCAATGCTTCCTTGGTGGTCCATGCGATATGCGGGGTGAGCACCGCGCCCGGCAGACTGCGCAACCGGCTTTGGGGCGGCAGCGGCTCGGTGGCAAAAGCATCTGCACCGTAAAAGGCAAGCTTGCCGCTTTCCAGCGCATCGGCTACGGCCTCCTCGTCCACCAGTGCGCCCCGGGCAGTGTTCAGCAAAATAGCGCCGGGCTTCATTTTTGCAAGGGCTTCCCGGCTGACCAGCCCGCGGGTTTCCGGGGTGGCCGGGCAGTGCAGGCTGAGCACATCGCTGCGGGCAAGCAGGGTGTCAAAGTCCACGAACTCCACCCCATCGGCGGCGTACTCCGGGCGCACCGTGCGGGTGCACACCAGAACCTCCATGCCAAAGGCCCTTGCAATGCGGGCGGTCTGGCGGCCGATGCTGCCGTAGCCGTAGATGCCAAAGGTCTTGCCCAGCAGCTCCACCTGCGGCAGCAGACCGTACTCTGCCGGGATGCCCAGCTGCCAGTATCCGGCCTTTACTGCCCGGTCGTACCGCTGGGCGCACTGGCAGATGGCCAGCAGCAGGCTAAAAGTCATCTGGGCCACGCTATAAGTAGAGTACCCTGGCACGTTGGCCACTGCCACCCCATGGCGGCGGCAGGCTTCAAGGTCGATATTATCCGTACCGGTGGCGATGATGCCCACCCACTTGAGGTTCGGGCACTGCGCCAATATTGCCTCGTCAATGCGGCACTTGTTGATGAGCACCAGTTCTGCATCCCCGATGCGGGGCGCGATGTCGGCGTAGTCGGTGCGCACATAGCTGGTGGTGTCCGGCACCAGTGCCTTTACCCCGGACCAGTCCAAGTCCCCTTCTTCCATCACATAGCTTTCCAGAATCACTGCCTTCATAATTTCCCATTCCCTCTCTGGTTTACGTTATTCCGTTTCTTTCAGCGGATAGAGCGCCAGTGCAAGACTGCCGCCGTAGGGGCGGCTGTCCAGTGCAGCATAGCCCTTTGCCAGCAGCAGCGCCAGCTGTACCCTGTCCTCCAGCGGCACCCACACCGGCGCGGTGCGGGCGGGCACGCAGCCGGTGCGCAGCAAAAAGCAGGGCGCAAGACTTTCCAACGGGCGCAGCGCCCGCAGTCCGAAGCCCTGCCGAAAATACAGCGGCAACAGCGCTGCCGCCGTTTCGGTGCACTCTACCACCGCCCATGCCGTGCCCTTGCGGCGCAGCCGATCTGCCCGGGCTGCGGCAATTTCCACCAGCCGGGCGGGCAGCTCCTCGCCGGTATTTACCGGCGGGGTGAGCAGGCAGCCGCCCTCCAGCTGCCGACGTCCCAGCCAGTTGCGCAGTGCCGCTGCGGCGGCGGTATCGGCGGTAAGGGGTAGCACCAGCAGCGCTGCCCCGGCTGTGCCCCACGCCTCGCCTGCGGTCAGCATCCGCAGCACCTCGGAGCAGGGGCGGTAAAACCCCGCCCCACCGCAGCGCACCAATGTAAAAAATTCCTCGGCGGAAAGCCGCCGTACCTGCCGCTGACGCGGCGGGTCACATACCTGGATCATTTGCAGTTCCTCCGTTCTGATGTTCTTTCCATCAGCATACGGAAAACTGCGCGCGAACCGGCGCGAAACAGCGCGCCTTACAGTGCAAAAATCAGTCCAGCGAGATGTCCTCGCTCAGCACCTGCCCGATGGGCTTTGCGATGCACAGGTCGGCAGAGGCATCCGCTCCGGTGGGCTGCATGTTGATGACCACCAAATTATCGCCCCGGAAATACCGGATGAGCCCGGCGGCAGGGTACACCACCAGACTGGTGCCGCCGATGATAAGGGTATCGGCATGGCGGATGGCATCCACTGCGCCGGACAGCACCTCCTCGTCCAAGCCCTCTTCGTAAAGCACCACGTCCGGCTTTACGATGCCGCCACACTCGGTACAGCGGGGCACGCCGGTGCTGTTTGCGATGAAATCCACATCGTAGAACTTGCCGCAGCGGGTGCAGTAGTTGCGCAAGGTGCTGCCGTGCAGCTCGTACACCGTTTTGCTGCCCGCCGCCTGATGCAGGCCGTCAATGTTCTGGGTGACCACAGCCCGCAGCTTGCCCTGCTGTTCCAGCTTTGCCAGCCGCAGATGGGCGGCGTTGGGCTTTGCCCCCTTTACGATCAGCTTGTCGCGGTAAAAACGGTAAAATTCCTCCGGGTTTTCCTCCCAGAAGGTATGGCTGAGGATGGTTTCGGGCGGGTAGTCGTATTTCTGGTGGTACAGCCCGTCCACGCTGCGGAAATCCGGGATGCCGCTTTCCGTAGAAACGCCCGCGCCGCCGAAAAAGACGATGCTGCTGCTTTTTGCAATGATGTCTTCCAGTGCCTTGACCATAATTGAAACGCCCCTTTCCTCACGGAAATTTTTGTGTTAAGATAGTACCAGTATAGCACATTCTTACAGGAAAGGAAGAGGCCGGTTTTGAACGTCTGGTACATCAACAGCATCCTTGGTGCCATCTGTCTGGAGGAGGAAAACGACGCACTGTGCGGGGTACATTTTTGCCCGGACGGTGCGCCGGAGCTGGAGCCGCTGCCACGCAGGGTGGTGGAAACGCCCCTGCTGCAGGAGGCAGAGGAGCAGCTGAACGAATATTTTGCCGGGGTGCGCCGGGAGTTCGACCTGCCGCTGGCAGCAAAGGGCACGCCCTTTCAGCAGGTGGTATGGGCGCAGCTGCACAAGATTCCCTACGGGGAGGTGCGCACCTACGGCCAGCTGGCGGCGGCGCTGGGCAAACCCAAGGCAAGCCGCGCCGTGGGCAGCGCCTGCCACCGCAACCCGCTGTGCATCGTGGTGCCTTGCCACCGGGTCATCGGCGCAGACGGCAGCCTGACCGGCTACGCCGAGGGACTGGAGATCAAGGAATATCTGCTGGAACTGGAACGATTTTAAGAGAATGATAAAGGCTGCTGCGCATCGTTTGCGCAGCAGCCTTTGGTGTTTTATGCAGTTTTAAAAGCCCGTGGGCGGGACGTAATAGCTTGGAATAGACCCGCTTTTGGGCGTAGCTGCGGCCTGCTGGCGCAGCGCCGAGCGGGTAACCTCTGCCCAGGAATACTGGGTCATATACTCGCCCCGGTAGGCGTTGAAAGCCGAGCGGTCTCCCCGCAGGAAGTTATAATAATCGCAGTCCACCTTGCTGGTATCCAGCGCCAAGGTGCTGCGGCCGCGTACCAGCAGCCCGTTGACCCCTGCATCCTCCAGCGTATGGCTGAGGTCAAAGATCAAATTGCGCAGATGGCTGTGCAGCGAGGCGGTGTCGGGCTTATCCTCCCACAGGACAGCCAGCATCTCGCCGTTGGTACAGGTGGCGCCGTTGCGGTCCACAAGGTAGGCCAGCAGCTCCTTGCTTTTGCTGCGCTTGAAGGAGAGCGGACGTCCGCCCACAAAGATCTCGAAGTTGCCGAAGCACTGGATCTTGATGCCCACAGGTGCCGTTTCCGGCGGGTAGCGCAGATTTTCCAGCACATTGCGCACGTCCGCCTCGTTGGCGGGCTTGAGCAGAAAACCGCTGACGAAGATCTGCAATGCTTCCAGTGCATACTCCGGGTGCTCGGTGACCACGATGATATTGCAGCGGGGCTGCAATTTCTGGATCATGCGGGCAAGGGCAAGGCCATTCATGCCCGGCATTTCCAGGTTCAAAAAGGCAGCATCCATTGGGCCCTGCCGCATCCACGTCAGGGCATCGTCAGTCGTCATGGCACTGATATAGTCACAGTCCGGTGCCACCCGGCACAGGATGCGGATCAGCGAATTGATCGCAAGCTGACCGTCATCCACAACCAGTATTTTCATAGCTTCATCCCCCTATCTGCTTACGCAAAACAATTCCCCGCTGTTAGTTTAGCACGCTGCAAACTTTTAGGCAAGTTTTTTTCCGGAAAAGCCCAAAAAAGAAACGTTTTCGCCCAGATATCTGTCCATCTTCTCCTGTCTCTTCAAGTCATTTCCGCAGCTTCGGTCGCCTTTTTCGACGAAATACCGGAGCATTGCGCGCTCAATTGATATATCAAATCAGCGCTCATTTGTCCCCGCTTCCCGCCGGAAGGCACGGCTTTTCCCCGACAAACACAAGGCCGCTGCACCGGTCTTGTGCAGCGGCCTTGTGAATAATTTGCGTTTGGCGTGCTCTGCGGCGCGCTCCAAACGTTTTTTCACGGGTTCTTCAATGGAGATCCAGCTCCGGCGGGACATCCAGCTGGTCGGAGACATATTTCCCATTCTTTTTGCGCTGACGCACACACTCGGTAAGCAGATATTCGATCTGCCCGTTCACCGAGCGGAAGTCATCCTCTGCCCAAGCGGCAAGGGCATCGTAGAGCTTGGCGTTCAGGCGCAGGGGCACCTGTTTTTTCGGCTCGGCCATCAGTACAGGCTACCGCTGTTCACGATGGGCTGGGCATCGCGGTTGCCGCACAGCACCACCAGCAGATTGGATACCATTGCCGCCTTGCGCTCATCGTCCAGTTCCACTACCTTGTTCTCGTTCAGACGATCCAGCGCCATTTCCACCATGCCCACAGCGCCGTCCACGATCATCTTGCGGGCGTCAATGATGGCGCTGGCCTGCTGGCGCTGCAGCATGACCGCTGCAATTTCCGGTGCATAGGCCAGATAGGTGATGCGGGCCTCCACCACCTCGATACCTGCCTCTGCCACGTTCTTCTGGATCTCGTCTCGGATGCGGGCAGCCACCACCTCAGAAGAGCCGCGCAGGCTGCCCTCATCGGCTACGCCGTCGCCGGTGGTGTCCACGTTGGGAGAAACATCATAGGGGTACACCCGCACCACGTTGCGCAGGGCGCTGTCGCACTGCAGGGAGAGGTATTCCTTATAGTTATCCACGTTGAACACAGCCTTGGCGGTATCGGTCACGCGCCAGATGACTGCAATGCCGATCTCCACCGGATTACCCAGACAATCGTTGATCTTCTGGCGGGAGTTGTTCAGGGTCATCATCTTGAGGGAGATCTTTTTGCTCATGGACTCGACGCTCATCTGAGCATTCTGGCCGTTATTGCCAAACAGCGCAGCCACGCTGTTCTCCTTGCTGTTCACGTCTCCGCTCTGGCTCAGGCGGGTACCGGCGGCAGGGTTGACGGCGGTGCAGAAGGGGTTCACCCAGTAAAAGCCCTGTCCCTTCAGGGTGCCGATGTAATCACCAAACAGGGTGAGCACCAGCGCCTCCTGCGGCTTTAACACCTTAAGGCCGCAGAACAGGAAAATGCCTGCGATCCAATACGCAATGGACAAAATCAGCAGCGGCACGCCCAGAAGCATCCGGTCTGCATTCAGCAGAGTGATGCTGTAAATGAACAGGGCGATGGATGCCACATAGCCCAGCAGGGTGAGCAGCAACATAGCCATACCGTTTTTGCGGGTATTCAAAATTTTCTCTTCCATAACAAGTCCCTCCTTATCAGGGTCGGAAGCGTTTCTTTGTGATATCAAAATCATATCATTTTATAAAAAAATTGTCAAGTACTTCCAACAAAAAATCCCCGCCTGCCCGGATACTGCGGACAAAGCGGGGTCAGGCATTATGGGTGCGCCGGGCAGACAGAGTTTCAGGCGTCTGCCTGCGCTTCTCCCCCAATCAGTACCACGGTAACATCATTGACGTTGGTACCAGTAGCGCCTGTGATGATAAGCCCATCCACCGCCTGCAAGGCGTGGTAGGCATCGTTGTTTTGCAGGGTGTCGAACACGTTCCAGCCCTTTGCCGCCAGTGCTGCGGCGGTGTCGCCGTCCACATAGCCGCCGGCGGCATCGGTAGGGCCGTCGGTGCCGTCACTGCCCACCGAGAACACCGCCGCGTTTTGTCCGGCCAGTGCCGGGGCTGCGGCCAGCGCCAGCTCCTGATTGCGTCCGCCCAGCCCTTTGCCGGTCAGGTGCACCACGGTTTCCCCGCCCGCGATAAAGGCCAGCTTTTTCCCCTGCCCCGCATGGGTGCGGGCGATGGCACTCAGAAAGCTGCCTGCCTCCCGCGCCTCGCAGCAGAGCCGGTCGGTGAGGAGCAGCGGTGCATAGCCCAGCTTCCGGCAGACTTTAGCGGCAGCGGTGCACAGCTCTCGGACGCTGCCGGTGATATGGGTGGTCACGTTGTCAAGGGCTTTCGGCGTTTCCTGCGCCAGCAGCGCCTTTGCCTGTTCTGACAGGTTCAGGCGGTATTTTTCCGCAATGGCAAAAGCCTGCGCACAGGTGGAGCTATCCGGCACCGCCGGGCCGCTGGCAATCATATCCAGCGGGTCGCCCAGAATATCGCTGAGCACGATGCTGAACACCCTTGCAGGCGCGCAGTGCTGTGCGAACCGACCGCCCTTGACAGCGGACAACCGCTTGCGGATGGTATTCATCTCCACGATATCGGCTCCGCTGGCAAGGAGCTGATTTGTAATGTCCTGCAATTCTCCGCCGGGGACAAGCGGCTTTTCAAACAGGGCGCTGCCGCCGCCGGAAAGCAAAAACAGCACCGTGTCCTCTGCGGTCAGCCCCTGCACCAGCGCCAAAGCTTTTTCGGTGGCTGCAAAGCTGTTGTCATCCGGCACGGGATGACCCGCCTCATAACAGCTTATGCCGGGGATTTCGCCCTTCACATGGCCGTACTTGGTCACCACCACGCCGCCGTCCACGCGCCCTAGTGCCTGCACGGCGGCGTATGCCATCTGCCAAGCGGCCTTGCCTGCCGCCACCAGCAGCACTCTGCCGCCTCCGGGCTGAAAGTCCTCCAGCGCGCGGCACACGGCTTTATCCGGCAGAACCGCCTGAATGCTGGAACAGATGATCTCATCCGCATCCCGCCGCAATGTAGTATTCATAATAAAGCCCTCCTAACAGAGTTTGCCCATCCTTGATCCGAATGACCTGCTGCGCAATTTCCGGGTGATGCAGGGCTTTACGCGGTCAGGTCTTTTTTGCCGGGGTTCAGGATGAACCATACGCCCTCGCCTTCACGGCTGCGGTTTTCGTGGTTGCCGTAGTAGACATAGAGCTTGCTCAGGGATACCGCACCAATCTCTTCCGCAGTGGGAGCAGCAGCAGTCAGAGCTTCGGCGGTAACTGCGCCGTTCTCGGCTTCGCTCACGTCTGCCCATGCGGTCTCGTTGGCAGTCGTCAGTTCATTCACCTCGGCACGGCCCATGTATGCCGGAATATGTTCCGGGTCAAGGCCGATAGCTTCCGTAAAAGACGCCACAGCCTCGGTGTAGTTCAGTTCGGTGAGATATTTCTAGCCCAACTCGATCTTATCCGCTGCCGTAACCGCTTTTTTGCTTTTTTCAGTTGCTACATTTTGTATTCCTCCAAAGCGCAACCCCAAGGTTATGCTTCAAACATTTTCCAGCTGACACAGCCGTCCAGCCAGAATTTTCCGTTTCCAGAGGTCATGCGCACCTTATTCTGTGCATCCAGATCGTTAAAGTGCCACCACTCCGAGGCCAGCGGTGTCATGCCTGCATTGGTACAGTACCCCTGCAGCCGCCGCGCACCGTCTGTCATGGATGCCGATGCAGTGGCCCGCTTCCATGCGGTGGCCGAATTAGAAGTTACCGGGCCGGTAAAGCAGGCCGCTGCACTGCTCAGCTCGTGCATGGCAGAGGGCATGGCGTATTCCTCACCGGTCACCTGTACAAAGGGACACCCCGCCATGCTGTGCTCTGTCTGCTCAGTGATGCGCAGCAGGGTCGTGTCCATTGCCACACCGCGCTGATGGTTGGAAAGAGACGTTGTAATAAACCAGCCGATATTCCACGCGCCCTTGTTCAGCGCCGTCATCAGTTCCTTGTCCATCCTTGCCTTGGCGTACACTGCATCCTTTACCAGCATCTGCACCTCATAGGGCCGGAATGTCTCTACGATCTTCAGGCAATCGCCAGCCTTCAAAGCATTTTTCTGCGCTGCACCAACCTTTTTTGCCATAGCGTAATTGATAGGCATTAGATACTCATCCCGCCCAAGGCGCTGGTTGTAGAACAGGCCGTCATACAGTTTCTGTCCCGTAATGCCTTCAATATCCTTTCCGCAGGTTTTAAAGATCGATGCCTTGGCATTGGGGTTTTCGTATACGATGGAAGGCAGAACATCGGGCAGATTGATCATACACAGTTCATTTTCCAACCAGCCCACGGTGCCGTCCAGCAGGCAGACCTGCCAATATGCGCCAGACTCCTGCCGGATATAAAACATATCTCCCGCTGCAAGTCTGCGCAGTACCGTACTGGTCCCATCCGGTCTCTCGTACAGCAGCATCACAGCCGCCCCTGCAAAGCCTGTTGAACCTTCCAACGGCAGTTCGAAGTTCTGGGGAACGCGGATACCATCCCGCAGAACTGCATTGTCGTCCAGTGCTGCATTCCACATCGGTCCGGTTTCAGAGACCGGATTACTGACTTCCTGCTGCTGCCAGCTGACAGCCCGCTCTTCCACTGTGGGGTTCTGGCAGCCCGTCAGAAGCCATGCGCATGCCATGGCCGAAAGGCACAGAAAATCACGTCTTGTTGTTTTCATGTATTTTCCGTCCCTTCTTCCTGCTGTTCCTGTGCCGGAGTTTCCGGCGCTGTCGGTGCCTTTGATGCGGTCTCCTGCTCTGCCGCCGATCCCTCCGGCGACTGCGTCGGCTGTTGTGCCGCCGGGGCAGTCTGCCCCGCTTCCGTTGTTTCGGTCTGTGTCGGCTGCGCTTCCAGCAGTTCTTCCTCCGGCGGTTCGCCCTCGGCATCCTCTGCAAGATCGTCCTCCGGTGCCTGATCCCCAACCGGCTGAACACTGCCGCTGCCGTTCAGGTTGCTGCTAAGTGCGCCCTCCCCGAATGTGCCCGACTGACTGACGCCGTTGATAAAATAGTAGCTTTTTTCATGGGAATGATCCCATCCCTGCTTCGGTTCTCCATTTGTCCCAAAAGCATAGGGCTGGCCGTCGATCACACACCACCCGGTCATCTGATTTCCGTTGCCGTCCAAATAGCGCGTGCCCGCATCCGTTTCAACCCAGCCGGCCTGACTGACACCGTCCACAAAGAAATAATCCTTTCCATCGATCTCTGTCCAGCCCTGTGCCGGTGCGCCGCTGTTGTCGTAGTATTTCAGGACGCCGTCCGTTTTTTTCCAACCGTTCAGTCGGTTTTTGACCCGTCCATCACTATCCAGTTCCCAGACCTTTCCGTCCTCCTGATAAGTACCGGTGCGCGGATGTCCGGTTTCGTCAAAGCAGTACTGCACTCCGTCCAGCATGATCCAGCCGGTGTACAACTGGCCGGTCTCCGGTTGGAAATAGTAGTATTTTCCGTCTATCTTCGCTTCGCCCTGGGTGAGCTCTCCATCTGCGTTGGCATAGCCGACATAGCCGTTCTCTTCAATCCAGCCGACCTTCAAAAAGTTGTTGCTGCCAAAATAGTAGAGCTTATAGTTGATCTCATACAGCCCCTGCGCACGGGTGCCGGTAGTCGGCGAGATATAGTAGCGATGCAGTCCTTCGCCGTGCCACCCCGTAGTCTTACTCTGGATCGCTTTGTAAATTCCAAAAACGGCCCCTGTGAGCAGACACAGGCACACCAGTACTACACCGACGGCTTTCAGCGGCCTTGCCGCCCTTCTTCTGCGCGTATTCTGCGTCACGCTAAACCGATATCGTTTGATCTTCTGGCGTTTCATTCTCATCTTCCCATATAAAGATTCAGCCCCCGGTGGAATGCCAGAGGCCGAATTTCATGTTTAATAGGCGTCCTGTACCGTCTCTTTACCGTTTTCACGGTAGGTCGTCACAGTAAAGCCGTTGTAATACAGCAGGCCATCCTCGCCATCACCGATGCAGCTGGAAGCATACTCCGAACTGTTCGGCTTGCCAATAGCGGCATACAGCTTGGAAACATCTTTGCCCACATACTTCAGGGCAGTTTCCAGGCTGGCAGTTTCTGCCGGAGCAGTCTCTGTAACGGGCTTGCTTTCCACAGGCTCCGTCTTTTCTTCTTTGGAGGAAGCAGCCGTCTCCTGCTTTGCAGGCTTAGATTTTGCCGCAGTCTCGGCCTTGGATTCTTCCTTGGATTCTGCCGGTTTCTCCGATGCCGCCTCGCTTACCGCAGAAGAAGCTTCGGAAACTGCCTCCGAGACAGCCTCGCTTTCCGGCACAGCCTCCGACAAAGCAGCCTCCAATGCCACAACGGAAACCGATTCGGATTCCACAGCCGAGGAAGCGGTCGTTTCTGCTTTTGCCCCGCATCCCGATGCCAGAAGCATCGCACCGCAGAGCACTATACCCATCATCTTATAGTTTACATTCATTTTGTTTGTTCCTTCTTTCTATTCTTTCAGTCAGTCGGCCAGGGCGCAAAAGACCCATTCACCGTCCGACAGAAATGCTGCTTTTAGTTGCTGCTCCCGCACATTCTGCGGAAGATACGCTGTAAACGGCTGTATTCCCTCTCTGCAGGGGGAAGCTTCGTAGGTTCCGGTCTCTGCCAGAATGTAGATCGGAGAGTCGTCATCCACACGCTGCACGCTCAGATCGCCTGTCAGGCAGAAAGTCCCCTCCATTCGGCTGTCCTTCCGTTGTGCCTTCGCACTTGTACCGGTATCTGCTGCCGGGACTGCCATGCGTTCCGGAGCAGGCATTTCCGGGGCGCGTTCCAGCAGCCAGTTCAGGTTGCTTTCCACCAGTTCCACCAGCAGCACATCGGGCTGCTCTTCTGTAACAGCCGTCAAAAGGTAGGGCATATTCCGGGAGAAACAGGCGTTGCCGTAGCTCTGTGCCAGAAAAGGATGCAGATTGATGCCAAAGGAATCGCGGTATACAAAAATGCTTCCGTCTGCCCCCGAATTTTCCGTGTGGATCGTGATATCATCTGCCGAGTGGAATTTTTCGTCATACTGATAGGTAAAGTCGTATGCCGTATCCTGTTCCGTCTCGTTTCCGGCAGGGTACACCATCTCATACAGGTCGCCGGTATGCGGGGATGTTTTTCCATTGATGCAGGAATCAAACTCCGCTTCAGAGCCTTTCAGTTCTTTCAGCAAAGTCTGTGCTGCCAGCTGTGCGCCCCGCATATTCCAGTGGCTGTCCCGACGGTAATACAGCTGCTCTTCGTGGTCAGACAGTGTTTTGAACAGATCCACATACCGGACATTCTGCTGTTCCATCTGCTGCTGAAGCAGTTGGGCGTTCCGTACGGAGGCTGCCGTATATCGTGCCGGCATCTGACTGCCATACAGGGAACTTTTATTGGGTGCGATGGTAAAGCAGAACCCCATGCCGTTCTCTTCGCAGTATTCCTGCATCAGACCCAGTACATGAGCGGCCGCATAACTCTGCCGGGCTGTAAAGAGTTCTGCGCCGGTATAGTCCGCAAGGGTGCTTTTATAGAACAGCCAATCGTCTTTTCCCAACAGCACACTGCTGCTGTCCAGCGTTTTGAGCATGGTTCCGGTAAGCTGATCGTTCAAGGTGATCATCTCATGACGGAGCCCGAAATGATCCGCAAAATAATCCGAAAACTCATTCAGGATACCGGTATTGAAGCTGCCATCCTCTTTCCGTAATTCAGGAAAGGATGCAAGCTGCTCATTGCCCACCGCTTTTTCCGTCTGCCAAGGCATCACAGCCACAGGCAAAATGCAAATTGTGGCAATGACCCCCACAAACAGGATATATCCTAATTTTTTCACTTGCATTTTTCCACCTCAGAACTGGAAATAGATAAAAGGCACATAGGATGCAGCCGACAGATGCAGGATATCCACCAGCAAAAGCGCCAGCGCCCCTGCATAACTCAGTGCCTGAAGGCATGCATACACGCTTCCGGTCTGCTGCTCTGCTTTACGGCAGACCAGCGGCAAAACCGGCGTACTGCCCACAAGGCCAACCGCCAGTGCAAACAGGGTCAGCGGGGTCAGACACTGCGCCAGCAGCAGCCCTGTCTGCGCAGAGGCAGAGCCCCCGGAAAACATGGCTCCTATCATTGAGAAGGCCTGCCCCATGTTGTCTGCACGGAAGATCACAAAGCCAACCAGCACCACAAGCAGGGTGTACAAATGTTTCAGCACCGCACACGCAGGGTTCCGCCCGCCTTTGCCATGTTTTTCCAGCCCAAACAGCTTTTTAACGGCGTCCTCTGCCACGATAAAGAAACCATGCCACAGGCCCCAGACGATAAAGGTCCAGTTTGCACCATGCCACAGTCCCGTGCAGAAAAACACGATCAGCTTGTTCCAGTAAGTCTTTGCCTTGCCCTTCCGGTTGCCGCCCAATGGGATATACAGGTATTCCCGGAACCAGGTGGAAAGGGAGATATGCCATCTGCGCCAGAATTCCTGAATACTGGCCGAGATGTACGGATAATTGAAGTTTTCCTTGAAGTGGAACCCAAAGCACAAGCCCAGGCCGATGGCCATATCGCTGTATCCGCTGAAGTCGAAATAGATCTGCATCAGATAGCACACCGCGGCCAGCCAAGCCGTCCGGCTGTCCAGCACAGAGCGGTCGGCGTTGTAGATCAGTGCTACAACATTGCCGCAGATATCGGCGATCAGCAGCTTCTTGCTCAGGCCCACAATAAACCGGCGCAGGCCTTTTGCCAGCTGCTCCAGCGTATTTCGGCGGCTATGGATCTCATCTGCCACGTCCTCAATAGCGGATGATCGGTCCTGCCACCAACTGTGGAAACAGAGCAATGTACAGCAGTACATCCCGGAAATGAGTGCTCTTCAGGCGTTCATTCCGGTATACATCGATCACATAACTCAGCCCTTGAAAGGTGAAGAACGAGATACCCACCGGCAGAACGATGGAAGGCACCGGGATCGTCACGCCCGGCAGTCGGTCTACCGTCTGTACCAGAAAAGTCAGATACTTGAAAATACCCAAGATTCCCAGATTAACGGCCACAGCGGCATAGAGCACGCTCTTTCGCCCGGAGACGAACAGACCGGCCAGATAATTGCAGAACACAGAGAACAACAGCAGCAGAACATACCACAGCCCGCTGAAGGCATAGAACAGCAGACTGGCTGCGACGAGCCAGAGATTTTTTGCTTCCCGCCCGGGCAAAAGATAATAGCATCCCAGCACGATGGGCAAAAACAGAAACAAGAAAATTACGGAACCAAAAACCATTTTTCGGCTACCTCAGCAATCACGGAAACTGGTAGCTGAACACCGTTTTATTCAGCGGCATTTTATACATATTATATTCTGCATGGCCGTATCTGCCGGCACGATAGCCCCACTCCAGTTCCACATCATAGATATAGGGAACTCCGTTCTCGTGGATCATGACCCATGCATGGTCCGAGTCCTTGCGGCCCACACCGCCAGACACTACATAGGCATTGTAGCCCAGCCGCCGGGCCATATAAAGGAACTGGCCTGCAAAGCAGTAGCAGTTGCCCTTTTTGTGTTCAAACATGAACAAAGCGCTCTCTTCTGCCCAAGCCGTTGTGCCTCTTGCCTGATGCGGACGGGCAAGGTATGCGCCGTGATCCCGGACATACAAATAGGCGGCGCGCAGCTTTTGCGCCTTCGTCATGCCAGAGTTTGTGCACGCAGCCAGTGCCTGATCCACATAGCTGTCCAGCGTTGCATTGCCAGAGGTATAGCGGCCATTCGCATCAAAAGTAAGGTATTCTACCGCGCTGTTCGTCAGGAACGAGCCATCCTCTTTGACATAGTACATTCCTCCGTCGATCTCGTGCAGACCCTTGGCGTACCGATCGATGGCATAGCCATTCTTCGAAACATGATACAGCTTGCCGTCAATCGTCACAAAGCCACCTGTGCCGGTGCGTCTACTGACTGCACCGCGTATGCAGTCGGCACCAGAAGCATGGCCGACATTGCAAGAATAACAGCCGTTACACTAAGTTTTTTCAGCATTTTTTCATACCCCTTAATCGATTGATTTTTATTGATACTCGTTCCAGATCTGTTCCTTCAGCTTTTTTCCTGCCTGCGCAGGATCCATGCTGAAACGACTGCCGCAACAGCCGAAACGATCATGTCAACGATTCCAACCACACAAAAGATTTGTCCGGTAGACGCAGGTATTCCCTCCTTATTTGAGTCATCCGCTGGTGCGGAGCTGGTCGATCAGAAGATAGGCCATCTGCATATCAAAACGATAATCCGATGGATACTGCTCCTGCAGATCTTTCAAAACCTTTTCAGCTTCACTGTACTGATCCAATGCCTGCAGTACAGTTGCCAGATTCAACCGGGTGGCAATAGTATCGTAGCCGCTGTCCACCAGTTCCTCCAGCAGCTGCTGCGCTTCAGCATAGTATTCTTCTGCATTTTCTTTGTCAGATGCTGCCTGCTGCATCATAAGATCCGCAAGCATCTCCTTTTGAAGCACAGCCTGACCTTCCGGAAGATTCTGGCATCCCTGTTTCAGAATGCGCACAGCCTTTTCCATATCGTCCTGATTCAGCGCTGCATTTGCGGCTGACAGGTAAGCATGGCTCAGGAGCTGCGGGTTCTCCACCTCATTGAACACTTTTATGTAAAGCGCAAGCGCCTGATCATAGTTCTTTTGCAAGGACAGAATTTCTGCCGCAACCAGATCACAGTCACCGGAGGAAGCGCCTTTTTTCTGCAATGTATCCAGCTCCTGCTGTGCCTCTTCCAGCTTTCCATCATTGGCAAGTGCAATAGCAAGACCCCCGATAGCTTTCAGTACCTGCTCCCTGTAACCGGACGGCCGCCTGCAGTTCCAGCACCGCATTGGCGTAATCCTTATCATAATACTTAAAGATCGAGCAGATCGTAGAGTACCCCACTCTACAGCCACTATTCTTTTTTAGATTTTACAGCTAATTCCGCAATCGGTCAATGAAAAACACTCCAAAATCCAATTTTTTTGGGAGGAGAAAAAAATTGTTTGACGCAATCGACAGTATTGCCAAAAACCTGACAATTTGATTGTATGCTCCGTCAAACAGGCCCATTAAACAAAAGGAATTGTATCGCCGATGCAGGCGTTGGGCGTGGATATTCAGACCATCCAGAGCATCGTAGGCCATGCCGATACCGAAATGACTGAGCATTATCTCCATGTTCAGGAATCTATTCGGCAGAGTGCGATCCAGTTGTTCAGTGAGGCATTTTCGGCCTGAAAATTGGACGGAACGGCACGAATTATCGCGAGCCAGCTTTTCAAATCGTTGGCATCAACGCTGGCTCGCATATCGCAGCAGATGAGGTTGCGTCAAAAAAGCCCACTTGCCCCTGCGATTGACCAGATAAAATCTTTGGCATTGTGGTCAAAATTGTGGTCAAAACCAAATGAGGCCAGCCTATAAACAAAAAAATCCAACGATTTCTAACGTGAAATCGTTGGATTTATGGTCCGAGTGGCGAGAATCGAACTCACGGCCTCTTGAACCCCATTGTGCTTCTCTCAAAAACGCAATGGACACTCCGATACCACTTGTACGCAGTATCATCAAATTTCAAAATTATTTTATCATTCTGTTTCGTTAGATGTCAAGATGTTTCGTTTCTTTTGTGGTCAAATTGTGGTCAACCGACCCTGACAAATGACCATTCTCCCCTACTAAGTTACATGGCGCAATTCCGATTTTCAAAAATCGAGATTGCGCTTTTTTGTTTGCACGAATTATTCATAAGGAGGATTTGTCAACCATGTCAATGAAACATCGTCATTTTTTCATCCTTGACAGAACTGTATGACGCTCGACTACTTCTATGGACAGGCCGGAAAACTTTTTTCGTTCTATCGCATCCCCAAAGCACTGTTTCAGGAGCAGCGGTTTCAAAATCTGTCAACCGATGCCAAAACACTCTACGGCATCCTGCTTGACCGCATGAGCCTTTCTGTTAAAAATGAATGGTTCGACAAGCAAGGCCGGGTGTTCATCATTTTCACGATCGAGGATGTCAAGAGGGCTTTGTGTTGCGCAGACAACAAAGCGACCAAGCTACTCCGGGAACTTGAAAATTTTGGTTTAATTGAACGAAAACGCCGTGGACTGGGCAAACCGAGTTTGGTGTATGTGAAAAACTTTTCGTCAGACCTTTCAAATGAGCGTGTCCAGAATCGTGAAAATCACGAATCTGGAAGTCCTAAAAACGCTTGTCAAGACCCGCCCAAATCACGATGTAATAAGAATAAAAAGAGTAAGACAGAGCGGAATAATACGAATCCTATCCTTTCCGATGAATTGGAGAAAATGAAGAATCGTAAACTGCTCGAAGAATATTTTTCACGTTCTTTGGAGATAGAACTTCTTCTCCGGCTTTACCCGGATGATGAAGATACCATCTATCAGATCGTAGATTTGCTGGTGGACACCTGTGACAGCAAGCGTAACCTCATAAGAATCGCTGGCGATGATAAGCCCGCCGAAGTTGTGCTCAGTCGGCTAAAAAAGTTGAATGCAGACCACATCCGCTTCGTACTGGACTGTCTGGCAGCGAACACTTCCCCGATACGGAATATGAAGCAGTACCTTCTGGCCGCACTATTCAATGCTCCAACCACAATACAGCTCTATTATCAAAACAAAGTCAACCATGATTTAGCAGCTCGGAGGTGATGAAAATTTCCAAAAAGGCAACAACGATAGCCGTTATCAACCAGAAAGGCGGCACGGGCAAAACCACCACCTGTGAAAATTTGGGCGTAGGGCTTGCAATGGAGGGCAAGAAAGTTCTGCTTGTGGACGCTGACCCACAGGGTTCGCTTACTGTCAGTATGGGCTGGCAAGACCCGGATGCACTGCCCACTACACTCTCCACTCTTATGCAGAAAGCCATGAACGACCAGTGTATTCCACCCGGCGAAGGGATTCTGCACCATGCGGAGGGCGTTGACCTTATCCCGGCCAACATCGAACTGGCCGGACTGGAAGTGGCTCTGGTGAATACCATGAGCCGGGAGAAAGTGATGAAACAGGTGTTGGAAAGCGCAAAACGCGAGTACGACTATATTCTGATTGACTGCACTCCCTCTCTCGGTATGCTGACGGTCAATGCGCTGGCAGCGGCAGATTCCGCACTGATTCCGGTGCAAGCACAATATCTTTCGGCAAAAGGGCTGGAGCAGTTGCTTCAAACAGTGCAGAAAGTAAGGCGGCAGATAAACCCGAAACTGAAAATTGAGGGCATCCTGCTCACCATGACGGACAGCCGCACCATCTATGGGCAGCAAATCAGCAATCTAATTCGGCAAGCCTACGGAAAGCATTTGAAAGTGTTCGACCAGACAATTCCCCGTTCTGTCCGCGCTGCCGAAACCAGCACGACCGGAAAAAGCATTTTCCAGTATGACCCGAAAGGCAAAGTGGCAGAAGCCTATCATTCCATCGCAAAGGGGGTGTTGGCCGATGCCGAAAAACGGCTTAAACGTCAGTTTGAACAGCTACGATGATATTTTTTCCACCGAAGAAACGCGGCAGGAAGAACAGCGCGAACAGGTACAGCAAATTCCCATTGATGAGTTGTATCCGTTCAAAGACCATCCCTTTAAGGTGCTTGATGATGAAGCTATGCAGCGCACAGTAGAAAGCATAAAGCAGTTGGGTGTCACAAATCCGCTGATTGCTCGTCCGCGCCCGGATGGTGGCTACGAAATCATTTCCGGCCATCGCCGCCAACACGCTGCACAGCTTGCTAGACTGAAAACCCTACCGGTTATCGTCCGTGATATGTCGGACGATGCCGCCGTTCTGCTCATGGTTGATTCCAATCTTCAGCGCGAACAGATTTTGCCGAGTGAGCGGGCATTTGCCTATAAGATGAAACTGGATGCACTGAAAAGGCAAGGTGCTAGGTCAGATTTAACTTCATCCCAAGTTGGGATGAAGTTGCAAGCTCTTGATATTGTTGGACAAGAAGCTGGTGATAGCCGCAACCAAGTACACCGTTTTATCCGCTTAACCAATCTTATCCCGGAACTGCTGGACATGGTAGACGAAAAGAAAATCTCATTTAACCCTGCGGTGGAACTCTCTTATCTTGATGAAAGCCAGCAGCGAGATTTTCTTGAAGCTATGGCTGACACGCAAAACGCCCCATCGCTTTCACAGGCGCAACGGCTCAAAAAGCTGGCGCAGGAAGGTCATTTCTCGTATGACGTTGCCTTTGCCGTGATGGGTGAACCGAAAAAGGACGAATTGGACAAAGTTGTTATAAAAAACGATACCCTGCGGAAATATTTTCCCGAAAGCTCTACTCCGAGAGAGATGGAAGAAAAAATCATTGGGCTTTTGGAAGAAAGTAAAACCGAAAAAGTTGTATTCAGGAGCGATTCTATCAAAAAATATTTTCCGAGCAACTATTCGTCAGAACAAATCGAAAATTCAATTCTCAAGATGCTCGACCAGCGCATGAAAAAGCGCAAGCATGAAGCTGAACGCTGACGATCAGATAAAACGCAAGACCCACTTTGGGTCTTTTTCTTTTGCAAACATGGAGGAAAAAGCCTATGAACAACACCGCTACTCGTATGATTCGTTCCGAGGAGATCACCATTGATATGCGCATCTGCACCATTCTGGCAGGTGGCAAGAAGCCCGGTGAAGTCTACTTTGCCGCCATTGCGCCAGATATGGAACTGACGGTTATTACTCTGGATGAAGCCCCTGACATTCTGCCCTGCTTCGATGAAAGCGATGCCAGCATCCATCTTCCCGACACTTCGCTGCTGCTCTGCTACAATCCGGCACAGGTTCTGAAGATGGCGGGCAAGCGTTACCTGACTGGCCCGGTCATTCTGGTACGCACCAACATGGACGGGAACTTCATTTCGCTTACCATTGATGACGTGTACCGTTTCCAGAAGTTTCTGGCGAGCCACAGCGTTACACTCATGGCAGACGATCAGAAGCTGCCCTGCATTTGCATCGTCTGAGGTGTGTTATGCTGAATTTTTTCATCGGTTTCGCATTTTTTGAGTTCGGCGCACTCTGCGGCTTCTTCGTGGCTGCGCTGATGCAGGCGGCAAGGGATGGTGGTGAAATTGCAGGAAGAAGTCGAGCAGAAAACATTCAACATCGTGGTGTCCACCACGAAGCTGACCGCCCGGACAATTCTGAACGCTGGACGAACGGCACTTCAGCAGTATCAGTCAAAATTACTGGCCGATAAATCCAGCGGCAAGCAGAGTGTCCGTATGCTTCTGCGGCAGAACCGGGGTGTTTCCAGCGTGGAAATCGACAAAACCAACATTAAGGGCTTTGAGCGGTACGCCAAAAAGTACGGCATCGACTACGCCATCCGTAAGGACAGTTCCGAAGTGCCGCCCCGGTATCTGGTCTTTTTCAAAGCCCCGGATGTGGAAGCGTTCAATGCCGCTTTCAAAGAATATTCGGCATCCCTGCTGAGCAAAACCAAGCGTCCCTCCGTGCTGGAAAAGCTGCACGAACTGGTGCAGGCCGCAGCGGAACTTCCCGGCAAAGTCCGGCACAAGCAGGAGGAACGCGGCTTATGACCACGAAAAAGCTGACGAAGCTGATTGCGCTGTATCTGCCCTATATCCTGCTGGGGCTGGTGGCAACGAACCTTGGTGAAGCATGGCGGCTTGCCGAGGGCAAAGAGTTGGGCGATAAAATCATGGCGATGATGGGAACTTTCCCGGTGGCATTTGTGAACCCGCTGCCCAGTCTGCATCCGCTGGATTTGCTTATTGGCTTTTCCTGCGGCGCAGGACTACGGCTTGCCGTATATTTGCGGAGCAAAAATGCAAAGAAGTACCGACACGGCATGGAGTACGGCTCTGCCCGGTGGGGCAATGCCAAGGACATCGAGCCGTTCATGGCTCCCAAATTTTCCGACAATATCATTTTAACCAAAACAGAACGGTTGATGATGAGCAATCGTCCCCCCGACCCCAAGAACGCCCGAAACAAAAACGTGCTGGTGGTCGGCGGCTCCGGCTCTGGCAAAACGAGATTTTGGCTGAAGCCGAACCTCCTGCAATGCCACAGCTCCTATGTGGTCACCGATCCAAAAGGTACTATCGTGCTTGAATGTGGACAGGCCATGCTGAAGAACGGCTATAAGGTGAAAATCCTGAACACCATCAACTTCAAAAAGTCGATGCACTATAATCCGTTCAGCTATGTCCACAGCGAAAAAGACATTCTGAAACTGGTCACTACCCTTATGACCAACACAAAGGGTGAAGGCAGCGGCGGCGATCCATTCTGGGAAAAAAGCGAACGTCTTTTGTTGACAGCACTTATCGCTTATCTGCATTATGAAGCCCCGGTAGAGGAACAAAACTTTGCTACCCTGCTTGAAATGCTCAACACCATGCAGGTGCTGGAGGACGATGAGGAATATCAGAACCCGGTGGATCTGCTGTTTGAGGAACTGGCAAAAAAGAAGCCAAACAGCTTTGCCGGGCGGCAGTACAAACTTTACAAGCTGGCTGCCGGCAAGACCGCAAAATCCATCCTCATTTCCTGTGGTGCCAGATTAGCCCCCTTCGACATCCAAGAGCTGCGGGACCTTACCATGTACGATGAACTGCAACTGGACACGCTGGGTGATAAGAAAACAGCTCTGTTCCTCATTATGTCGGACACGGATTCCACCTTTAATTTCCTCATCAGCATGGTCTACACGCAGCTTTTCAATCTGCTTTGCGATAAAGCAGATGATGTGTACGGCGGCAAACTGCCCATCCATGTGCGGTGTCTCATTGATGAGTGTGCTAACATCGGTCAGATTCCACAACTGGAAAAACTGGTGGCTACCATCCGCAGCCGTGAAATCTCTGCCTGCCTTGTTTTGCAGGCGAGAAGCCAGTTGAAAGCCATCTACAAAGACAATGCGGACACCATCGTAGGCAACATGGACAGCCAGATTTTCCTCGGCGGCAGTGAGCCGACCACCCTGAAAGACCTGTCGGAAATGCTGGGCAAGGAGACCATTGATGCCTTCAACACCTCGGACACCCGTGGCAACAGCCCCAGCTACGGCACTACGTTCCAGAAGATGGGTCACGAATTATTGAGCCGGGACGAGCTGGCGGTGCTGGACGGCGGCAAGTGTATTTTGCAGCTGCGTGGTGTCAGACCGTTTCTTTCTGACAAGTACGATCTGACCCAGCACCCCAACTACAAGCTCACCTCGGACTATGACCCCAAGAACGCTTTGGACATTGAGAAGTTCGTGAACCGAAAAGAAAAAATCCACCCCGGTGATGAGTTCATCGTGGTGGACGCTGATTCGCTCCCGTCTGCCTGACCCGGTAGGCGGTTATTTTTATCATTGGTCTGATAAGTACACAAGAAAATCAACTTTGCTGCGGCTATGCGGCATAAAATGATAGGATTTCAGGTGTGTACAAATGACCAAAAACGCTTTATAATAAAGGAGAAAAGACTATGGAATTCTTCAACAGTGCTATCGAAGTTCTTCAGACTCTGGTTGTCGCTCTGGGTGCTGGCCTCGGCGTTTGGGGTGCCATCAACCTGCTGGAAGGTTATGGTAACGACAACCCCGGCTCGAAGTCGCAGGGTATGAAGCAGCTCATGGCTGGCGGCGGCGTTGCGCTGGTCGGCATCACCCTGATTCCCCTGCTGAGCGGCCTGTTCGGTTAAGAACAGCGGGCGGCGGTTGCCGCCCGGTACATATTATAATAAGAAGCACCATAGTCACCATCTTATCTATAAAAGGTGAAGCAGATGAGCGAGATTTTACTGTATCACGGTAGCAAAGAGGAAGTTGTCTATCCCGAAATCCGTATCACACGGTATACAAAAGACTTTTCATGGGGATTCTATTGCACGAATAACTATCAGCAAGCCTACCGCTGGGCAGACCGCCGCTCCGCAGATGGTATTGTGAACATTTACCGCTATGTAGAGAATCCTGAGCTGAAGATTCTGCGCTTCCCGGAAATGTCAGATGAATGGCTGGACTTTATTGCAAAATGCCGTGCAGGAGAAATGCACCCCTATGATATTGTAGAGGGGCCGATGGCCGATGATACGATTTGGGATTATGTCAACGGCTTTACTTCCGGTCAAATCAGCCGCGAAGCATTTTGGGCATTGGCAAAATTCAAACACCCGACACACCAGATTAGTTTTCACACTGCCAATGCTCTGCGCTGCCTAACATTCGAGAGGAGTGAACACATTCATGACGGAAAAACAGATGAATGATATTTTTTATGTATGCAGCCTGATCGAATACATTGCCCGCAAGACAAAGAACCATCGGCAGGATGTGATACGCTGCTTCTCCAAAAAGGATATTGAACACCAGCTCTATGCTGCTGAGGTAAACCACTGCTTATCCTTTGAACAGGTGTCGGAAGAACTGATTGATTGGTTCAACATTCCGAACGGTAATTTTGATACCGTAGCCGAGTGCCGCTACGAAGTTCCTTCTGCAACTTCCATCGGAATGCTGTATCAGGGATTGGTGCTGTCCACCATGAAGAACGATGATGCCGCACAGACGATTATCGATGTTTTCTCCTCGTTCATCACCGATGAAATTTCGGACTTCAATTCCAATGTCTATTATACCAACCCTGATTATCTGCGCTGCTCTTATCTGGAGGGCAAGATGCTCGCTTAACTGAATTTTTACTATGCCGATTGCCGAAAAGCAGTCGGCTTTTTTGTTTCCATAGCACGATTTTTCGTCACAACAGCCCCCTGCGGTTTGCAGTTTTTGAATGTTGTCTGCAAAAATCGTGCTTTTAGTTTATCCACCCATCAACGAAAGGCGGTGCTTTTATGCAGTTTTTGACCCACATTATTTTTCTCCTGAACCTTCTCAAGACCCTTATCAACCACTTCAGCTAAGGACGGTGACTGCTGAATGGAAACCGTTCTTAAAGCCATTGCCGACTGGATCAAAGGCATCCTGACGGCAGGCATTATGTCAAACCTTTCCGGTTTGTTCGACGATGTGAACACGCAGGTGGGAAACATCGCCCAGCAGGTGGGCACCAAACCCTCCAGCTTTGAGCCGCGCGTTTTTGCGATGATCGAAGCTCTTTCTCGGAATGTGGTGCTGCCCATTGCAGGCATCATCCTGACCTTCATAGCCTGTTACGAGTTGATAGAGATGATCACCCAGCACAACAACATGGCGCAGTTTGAGCCTGCCCTCATCATGCGCTGGATTTTTAAGACCGCTGTTTCGGTGTGGCTCATCAGCAACACCTTCGATATTGTGATGGCGGTGTTCGACATCACCCAGAAGGTAGTGTCCGATTCCAGCGGCATCATTGCCGGAAACACCCGTGTCAACGACATTGGCCTGTCGATGCTGGAAGCCAGCCTGATGCAGATGGACGTAGGCCCCCTGTTCGGGCTATTCCTGCAAAGTTTCTTCATCGGCATCACTATGCGGATCTTGAGCATCATCATTTTTGTGATCGTCTACGGGCGTATGATTGAAATCTACTGCATGGTAAGCCTTGCGCCCATCCCCATGGCAACATGGGGCAACCACGAGCAGTCGCACATGGGGCAGAACTACCTGAAATGCCTGTTTGCGCTGGGTTTTCAGGGCTTTCTCATCCTCATCTGCGTGGCGATTTACGCTGTACTGATCCAGAGCGTGGCGATTTCCGGGGATGCCATCAACTCCATTTGGAGCATTGTGGGCTACACCGTTTTGCTCTGTTTCAGCCTGTTTAAGACCAGCTCCGTGACAAAATCCGTCCTCGGAGCGCATTAAAGGAGGTGCTTTATTGGCTGCGTATATTTCCGTTCCCCGTGACCTGACGAAGGTGAAATCGAAGGTCGCATTCAATCTGACCAAACGGCAGCTCGTCTGCTTTGGCACAGCGGCTCTCATTGGAGTGCCGCTGTTTTTTGTTCTCCGGGATTCCGGCGGCAACACTGCCGCCACCCTCGGCATGATGGCGGTGATGCTGCCGGCGTTCTTCCTTGGGATGTACGAGAAAAACGGTCAGCCTTTGGAAAAGCTGCTGTCATACTATGTGCAGTCCCGGTTTCTCCGCCCGAAGATTCGCCCCTACAAGACCAACAACTACTATGCGATTTTGATGAAGGGAGGCATGACCGATGATTCCGTTTTGGAAAAAGACCGATAAAAGCGGCAAGAAAAAGCCGCCGAAGCCTGCTGTGCCCCGGACCGCCCAGCAATCTATCCCCATGCAGCGGATGTTTGAGGATGGCACTTGCCGGGTGAAGCCCAACTATTACACCCGCACCATCCAGTATCAGGACATCAACTATCAGCTGGCGCAGCAGGAGGATAAGACCGCTATTTTCGAAGAATGGTGCAGTTTTCTGAACTTCTTCGACAGCTCCATCAAATTTGAGCTGTCCTTCGTGAACATGGCAACCGACAGCACCGAGTTTGAAAAGAGCATCCGCATTCCGTTCCAGAAGGACGGCTTTGACGATGTTCGTGCGGAGTATTCCCAGATGCTGCGCCAGCAGCTTGCCAAGGGCAATAATGGTCTGACCAAGACCAAATTCATCACCTTTGGTGTGGAGGGCGAAAGCATGGCACAGGTCAAGCCCCGGCTCGACCACATCCAGAATGACCTGCTGAATAATTTTCATCGGCTGGGTGTGCAGGCAAAGCCCTTGAACGGTGCCCAGCGGCTGAAACTCATGCACGATATGTTTAACATGGACGGTGCCAGCAAGTTTCACTTTGACTGGAAAGACCTTGTGAAAAGCGGACTTTCGGTGAAGGATGCTATTGCGCCTACCGCCTTTGCCTTCAAAAATTCCCGGACGTTCCAAATGGGCGGCATCTTTTGCGCTGCCAGCTTTCTGAGCATCACGGCATCCGACATCAGCGACCAGCTGCTGAAGGACTTTCTGGACATGGATTCCTCGCAAATCGTTACCATGCACATTCAGAGTGTCGATCAGAACCGTGCCATCAAGACCGTCAAGCGCACCATTACGGAACTGGATCGCAGCAAGATCGAGGAACAGAAGAAGGCCATCCGTGCCGGATATGATATCGACATTATTCCGTCCGATTTGGCAACCTATGGCCGTGACGCAAAGGCTCTGCTGAAAGAATTGCAGAGCCAGAACGAGCGGATGTTCCTTGTTACCTTTCTGGTGCTGAACACTGGACGCACAGAGCAGGAACTGGAAAACAACGTTTTTCAGGCATCCAGCATTGCACAGAAGCACAACTGCAACCTGTGCCGCCTTGACTTTCAGCAGGAGCAGGGGCTGATGAGCAGCCTGCCGCTGGCAGACTGTCAGATCGAAATTCAGCGAGGGCTGACCACCAGCAGCACCGCCATCTTCATCCCGTTCACCACGCAGGAACTGTATCAGTCCGGTAAAGAAAGCCTGTATTACGGCCTGAACGCCCTGTCCAACAACCTTATCATGGTGGACCGGAAGAAGCTGAAGAACCCCAATGGCCTGATTTTGGGTACTCCCGGTTCCGGCAAAAGTTTCTCGGCAAAGCGTGAGATCGCCAACGCCTTTCTGGTGACGGATGATGATATTATCATCAACGACCCCGAAGGCGAATACTCGCCGCTGGTGAATCGTTTGAAGGGTCAGGTCATCAAAATCAGCCCCAACAGCACCCAGTTCATCAACCCCATGGACATTAACGCCAACTACTCCGAGGAAGATAACCCGCTTTCCCTGAAAGCCGACTTTATCCTTTCGCTGTGCGAACTGGTGGTGGGCGGCAAGGAAGGGCTGCTGCCGGTGGAGAAAACCGTCATCGACCGCTGTGTGCATCTGATTTACCGCAAATATTTTGCAGACCCCTGCCCGGAGAATATGCCCATTCTTGAGGACTTATACAATGCTCTGCTCCAACAGGACGAGAAGGAAGCCCACCATGTTGCCACCGCACTGGAAATCTATGTGAAAGGCTCCCTGAACCTGTTCAACCACCGCACCAATGTGAACGTCAATAACCGCATCGTCTGCTACGACATCAAGGAACTGGGCAAACAGATGAAGAAACTCGGTATGCTCATCGTGCAGGATCAGGTGTGGGGGCGTGTCACGGCAAACCGCAGCAGCGGCAAGTCCACCCGGTATTATATGGATGAGATGCACCTCCTCTTAAAAGAGGAGCAGACTGCGGCGTATTCCGTGGAGATCTGGAAGCGTTTCCGCAAGTGGGGCGGTATTCCCACAGGGCTGACCCAGAACGTGAAAGACCTTCTTTCTTCCCGTGAAGTCGAGAATATTTTCGAGAACAGTGACATGATTATCATGTTGAATCAGGCTGCGGGAGACCGCCAGATTCTCGCAAAGCAGCTCAACATCAGCCCTCATCAGCTTTCCTACGTCACCCACTCCGGTGAGGGCGAGGGGTTGCTTTTTTTCGGCAATGTCATTCTTCCGTTCGTTGACCGTTTCCCCACTGATTTGGAACTCTACCGCATCATGACCACCAAGCTGGGTGAGGTCTCGGAGGGCGCACAGAAATGAGCGAAGCGAAACTGAACATCAAAGAGGAAACGTCCGCCAAAAAGACCCGTTCACCCCCGAAGAAAGCCAAGGTAGAGCAGTCGATGCCCAAAAAGAAAAAGCTGAAAACCGATGCAGAAAAGGCTGCCGAAAAAGCCCAGCACCTGCGTTTTGGCAAGGCAGAACTGACCCCGGACGAGTTGAGCCGGTTGAGCAAGGCGCAGAAGCGAGAAATGTACGCCGCCCATGCCGCCCGCTCTGCGGTGCACCGGGAAGTTGACCAGTACGAGGATGAAAACGTCGGTGTGCAGGCTCTGAGCGAGGGCGAAAAAGCCGCCGAGACCACCCACGATATTGCCAAGAGCCGCTATGCCCGGAAGCTGAAAAAGAAAGCCAAAATGCAGGGCAAGAAAGGCACCAAAACCGCAAGATCTTCTGCACAGAATCCGACTTCGGCACAAGATGCAGGCGCATCCGGCACCGGTGAGGGCGGCTCCAACTGGCTTTCACGTTGGAAACAACGGCAAGAAATTCACAAAAGCTATTATACCGCCGCCCGGTCGGGCACGGCGGAGCAGACCACAGGCGGCAAAGCGGCATCCAACGGTGCATCTGCTGCCCGGTCCAGCGTGGAACAGGCGGTGGAGAAAGGCAAAACTGCCGTCAGCACCGCCGTAAAAGGGCTGATGAATGCCGCCAAGGGCAACGCGCACGTTCTGGTAATTGTGGGCGTTTTTCTTTTGCTCATCCTCATGGTGATGTCCGGCTTCTCGTCTTGCGGCATCCTCTTTTCCGGCGGCACACAGGTGTCCGGGCAGACCATGTACTCTGCCGAGGACCGGGACATCCGGGGTGCAGAACAGGACTACAAAAAACTGGAAAAAGAGTTGGACAAAAAGATCAAACGCACCCCCACTGACCATCCCGGCTACAACGAGTACCAGTACCACCTCGACCCCATCGAGCATGACCCGTGGCAGCTCACTTCGTATTTGACCACCCTCTACGACGATTACACCCGGTCAGAAGTGCAGGGCAAGCTGAAGGAGACCTTCAAAAAGCAGTACAAGCTGACCACATGGGTGGAGGTGCAGATACGGTATAAGACCGTCTGGGTCATCAGCCCGGCAGGAATCCCGGTTCCCACACAGGTGCCTTACGAGTATCGAATCTTCCACACCAAATTGGTGAACAAAGGGCTGGAAGTCGTTATCCGGGAAGAATTGAATGCCGACCAATGGAAACGGTACGAGATTTTTCAGGATACTCTGGGCGGCAGACCCTACCTGTTCAATGGAGGGTTACCGCCCGGTGGCTCCGATGGTTCCGGTACACCGGGCATCGACTATCAGGTTCCGGCAGAAGCCCTGACAGATGAGGAGTTCGCCGCCATCTACAAGGAAGCTCAAAAGTATGTGGGTACGCCCTATGTGTGGGGCGGCTCTACCCCGGAAACCGGGTTCGACTGTTCCGGCTATGTCTGCTGGGTATACAACCAGAACGGCTACGATGTGGGACGCACCACCGCAAACGGCTTGTGGAACAAGAGCCAGCACATTTCCGAAGCCGAAGCAAAGCCCGGTGACCTTGTTTTCTTCGAGGGAACGTATGATACCCCCGGAAAAAGTCACGTTGGAATCTACCTCGGCAATGGCATGATGGTCAGTGCCGGAGACCCCATCAAGTACGCAAACATTCACTCGTCCTACTGGGAGAAGCATCTCGCCGGGTTCGGACGGCTTTCAAAATGATTGGAGGAGTTTTATGAGCGAAAAATCGGATAAGCTGCGGGCGATGCTGGAAAAAGAGAAGGAGCGCCGCATCAAACTGAACAACCGCATCGAGATTCTGGAACGGCGCATTCAGGAGGAGGATTCCGCCGAGGTCAACGAGATGGTGCGGACTGCAAAGGTCACGCCGGAACAGCTTGCTGCCCTGCTGCGGCAGTCGGCAACTGCCACCCCGAACCCGGCTGCGCTGTCTGCCGTGGGTGCAACTTTTGAGAAGGAGGTCGATGCAGATGAAGATTAAGAAACTGGGTGCGCTGCTGGTATCGGCGGCACTGTGCGCTGGCATGGCGGCTCCCGCCTTTGCTTTTGAGGGAGAAGTCGCCCCGGTGGAGCAGCCGGTTCTGCCGGAAGTCGTGGAGGAGGATGTTGTCACCATCACAGATGAAACCTCTGGTGCCCTGACCCCGGAGGGCAACCTGACGCTGGTAGACGACTACCACACCGACTATTCCGATGGCAGCGGTCAGCAGTTTATTACGCTGGTCAGCAAGTCGGGCAATACGTTCTACTTGGTCATCGACCGCAACGCCAAAGGGCAGCAGACCGTCCACTTTATGAATCTGGTGGACGAAGCAGACCTTTTGGCGCTGATGGAGGAAGAAGATGCAGACGCTTATACCGCTGAAAAAGAAGCGGCGACGCAGGCAGAGCAGGACAGGCTGAAAGCCGAGGAGGAAGCCAAGAAAGCTGCGGAAGAAGCGGCAGCATCCGGCACAGAACAGCCCAAGGAAAACAAGGTCACAAAGATCGCATCCGGCTTTCTGGGTGTGGTCGTGCTGATTGCGCTGGCGGCAGGCGGCGGCTTCTACGCTTTCACAAAGCAGAAGCAGAAAAAGCAGGCAGAAAAAGAAGCCCTCGACCCCGATGCAGGTTATACCGAGGACAAGGGCGATTTTGAGATTCCCACCGAGGACGAGCCGGAGGACACCGGCGAGGAGGATACCGAACCCATCTGATTTTAAGGCGGCATTTGCCGCCTTACATATCTAAATCTGAAAAGAACAGGAGTTGATGCTTATTGTCTTATCAGCTTGTGGTCAGCGAGAAACCCTCAGTCGGGGCAGCTTACGCAAAGGTTCTCGGTGCGACCAATCGACAGGATGGTTATTGGGAGGGCAACGGTTATCTCGTCAGCTGGTGCATCGGGCATCTGGTAGAACTGGCTCCACCCAATGTCTACGATGCCAAGTACGTCAAGTGGAGCATCGCAGACCTGCCCATCCTGCCGCAAAAGTGGCAGTATCTGGTGTCTGCTGGCACCAAAAAGCAGTTCGGCATCCTGCAAAAGCTGATGCACCGCCCGGATGTGGATAGCATCGTGAACAGTTGCGATTCCGGGCGCGAGGGAGAACTGATCTTCCGCTTGGTGTACCAGCAAGCCGGGTGCAAAAAGCCCTTTACCCGCCTGTGGCTGTCCAGCATGGAGGAAACCGCTATCCGGGCGGGCTTTGCCCATTTCAAACCGTCAACTGAATACGATGCGCTGTACAATGCAGCACTCTGCCGGGAACGTGCCGACTGGATGGTCGGCATCAATGCGTCCCGGCTTTTTTCATGCCTGTACAACCAGCCTCTGGCGGTGGGGCGTGTTATGACCCCGGTGCTTGCCATGACGGTGGTGCGGGAAGCCGCCATCGCCGCCTTTGTGCCGGAGAAATTCTACACGGTTGCCCTGACCCTTGCAGACGGCGGCACCGCATCCAGCAAGCGGTTTGCCCAGAAAGAGGATGCCGAACTGCTGCTTTCCAAATGCCGAAAGGAGGGGCGTGTCACGGTGCAGAAGATGGAGCGCAAGGAAAAAGCCGAAAGCCCGCCGCAGCTCTATGACCTTACCGCATTGCAGCGGGATGCAAACCGTCTGTTGGGATTTACGGCGCAGCAGACCTTGGATTATGCCCAAAGTCTTTACGAAAAACGGCTCATCACCTACCCCCGCACGGCCAGCCGCTTTTTGACGGAGGATATGGCGGCATCCCTTCCGGGGCTTGTGGCAGATACGGGCGGGGCGTTTGCCGTGGAGGAACCGTTTCCCATCCATGTGCAGCAGGTCATCAATGGCAGCAAAGTCACCGACCATCATGCGCTGCTGCCTACGAAAAGCATGGCAAACGCAGACCTTGCCGCACTCCCTGCCGGGGAGTGGAAGATCCTGCGGCTGATTGCTGCACGGCTGCTCTGTGCCGTAGGTGAACCGCACCGCTATGCAGAAACCACGCTCTCTACCATCTGTGCCGGGGAGAAGTTCTCCGCAAAGGGCAAGGTGGTGCTGTCCGAGGGATGGAAAGCGGTGGAGCGAAAAATGCTGGGCAAGCAGAAAGAACCGGCTGTTCTGCCGGATGTGCAGGAACAGAGCCAGTGCAGCGTTGCCGGTGCCGAACTGAAAGAGGGGCAAACGTCCCCGCCGAAGCATTTCACCGAGGACCTTCTACTTCATGCGATGGAAACCGCCAGTGCAGACAGTATGCCGGAGGGTGTGGAGCGTCAGGGCATCGGCACTCCAGCAACCAGAGCTGCCACCATCGAAAAGCTGGTGCAGAAGGGCTTTCTGGAGCGCAAGGGCACCAAGAAAACCAAGGTGCTGCTGCCCACGGATAAGGGAAAAGCCCTCATCACTGTGATGCCTGAAGAAATCCAATCCCCGGAAATGACCGCCGACTGGGAAACAAAGCTGCTGCAAATCGAACGTGGCGAAATGGAGCCGGAAACTTTTATGACTGAAATCAAAGAGATGATCTCCTCGCTGGTAACGACCACCGAGGCTACGAAGGGAGCGAATGCGCTTATGAAAAACAAAATCATTGGTGTCTGTCCGAACTGCGGTGCAAATGTTGTGGAGCGTGAAAAGGGCTGGTTCTGTGAGAACAGGGAGTGCCGTTTCGTGCTGTGGAAGGACAATGCGTTCTTCAAGCGTCTGGGCAAGCGGCTGGACGCTCATGTGGCGGACAAGCTGCTGCGGGATGGTCGTGTCCGCTTGAAGGACTGCAAGAGTGCCAAGGGCAAGACCTACAATGCCACCGTGCTGCTGTCCTGTGAAGCCGATGGCCGCAGCAAGTTTTCGCTGGAATTTGAAGGTGGGTGCTGATGGAGCAGATAAAAGAAGCGGTCTACCTTATCAACGATGAACGCTATCTGCATCTCCGGGAAAACGGTGCAGGGGTCGGCTTTGCCACTTATAACAAGGTAACTGGCGAGCCGCTGGAAAGTGGGCAGATCTCGGAAAAGAATCTGCCGCCAGATGGACAAAACACCATCCCTGCCGCCCGGAACTGGTATCTGTTTGAACTTTCGGACGATGACCGTAAGGCCATCCAACAGGAAAGCGTAAAGATCCTCGAAAACATCCCGCAGGCGGGCATCGGCAGGCGGCGCATCTGGGAGCCGGAAACGCTGCCGAAGGATATTCGTCTCATCAACAGCCACTATGACGACCTCTACCGCATTCCCGATGGCGGCGTGATTCAGGTGGATTACCCGGATGGGCGCAGTTTTACGGCACGGGTGGAACATCTGGATGATTATCACTTTGACATGGGCGGTCTGGGCAATGTGTTCCACATCTGCCAGTTTGCCGAGGTCATGGAACGAAACCATGCAGACTTCTACCCGGAGATTCAGACACAGGACGAGCAGGCTGCATGGGAACTGGGCGGCAAAGGCTACCTTGCCATCCAGTCCTGTGAGGATGGATGGGACTACACCCTCTACCACAGCGATTATTCTGTGATGGACGGCGGGCAGCTGGATGCCCCGGAACTGACCATTCAGGAAGCCCGTGAGCAGATTCTGGAAGCACACCACATGGAAAAGGGCCGGCGGCTACTGCAGGACTACGATGCAGTCATGGATAAAGTTGCGGAAGCCGAGGAACTGAGTGCAGACCATCGCCCTTCCACACTGGAAAAGCTGGCAGAACTGGCAAGTGATACGTCTGCGCCAAAATCCTCTGCACGTTCTGCGCCAGAACTGTGAGGTGGACGATGCAGCAAAAATGGAACCAGAATTTTGACGGTGAACCCATGACGGACATCCCGCAGAAGTTTCTGAACGCAGGGTGCGATGTTTATATGGTGATGCAGCTGCGGCATGACGAAAAAATCCTCGATGAAAGATTTGCTTCCATGCGGGAACTGCATCGTCGGGGCAAAACGCCCGACCCGGAGCATTACGAGGTCACCTACTATGCTGATCTGCCCGCCATGTGGCAGGATGTGCCGAACAACGAGGTTTTGGAAGAACTGTTTCAGATGTTCAACCTCTCCCGTCCGCAGGATTTTGAGGGGCACAGCCTGTCGGTCAGCGATGTGATCGCACTTAAACGCAATGGCGAGGTGTCTGTGCATTATGTGGACAGCATCGGCTTCAAAGATTTACAGGGGTTTCTGGATAAAAAGCCGGAACGTGCTTCGGTTCTGATGAATCTCAAAGAAAAGTGCGATGCCCCGGAGTGCAATCCCACCGTCTGCCGGAAAGCGAGGGATGAACATGAACTTTGACCACGAGGAATTGACCCTGATGATGCTCTACAACACCGGCACCCGGATGGGACTTATCCACGAACTGCGGCTCATGCAGTGCTACCTGATGCCCGATGAGACCGCCCTGCGGGAGTTGTCGGAACAGGTCATTGAAAAGCTGAAACTGCTGACCGATGCGGAGTTTGTCGAGTTGGAATTTCCCCCGGACTGATTATTGCCGCCTGCGGGCGGCATACATAGGCTCTTTTATAATGCTATTTGGTGTGATATACTGAAATCGACAACACGGGATTGATAGAGTTCTTTAGATAGAGACACTTTTATCTGAAGGCCAAGAATATGTGGAAGAAAACTATAATGATTGGAGTTAATTATAATGAAACATAGAAAAGAAATCATTATTACAATAATTATTACAACTACAATCTGTTTTGTTGCGATTCCATTGGGTGTCAATTATGCATTTCACCATGTGGCACCTGTAGACATATTAGCTGCTCGTTGGGAGGCGTCAGATTCCCTTAATTATATTGCAACAACACTGGCATTTATAGGAACGTTTTTCTTAGGTTTGGTTGCATGGAAACAAAATACGGACTTGCAAAAAATCGAAACAAATAGGTTTATTGCAGATAACTCTTGTGAAGTCTTTTTGGAAAGTATTCAGTTAAAAAACCTCGATCAGACTGTATGTAATCTTAAAACCGAACATATGGAATCCATTGTAGTGGAGGAAGGTATACAAGGGTGTAATTATGGGAGCTTACAAATCGAAATCTGTCTCAAGCGCAAGTCCGGATATGCTACGCAGGTTCGAGTTAATGATATGCAGATATTTATTGGTGATGAGGAACCTGTAATTCCCATATGGACAAAACGATATGATGATACATTTAACATAATCGCAATTTCAGAAAAATACAATCGATTTAATGTTACTGTGTTGCTAAAGCCAGAAACCAAAAAGAAAATCATTGATCATCTAAATGATAATTGCAAAATAATGATAGATATGAAAATAGAACTTGTGTCTGCAAGCTATGTATCTACACAAATGAAATGTCGTGGTGATTTCATAAAATCGAATTCAGATAGTCTTGAAAATAATTTCAAACTGTCCGGCAAAGAACCAATATGTTTTTGGGGTGGAAATATTGTATATTCGGAGAAGGATGTGTCTGCAAGAATAAAAACTTGACGGGCACCTCGACTCCATAAACGGCATTGGACTAAAACAGTCTCTTATAAAGGTACTGAGTGTTATAAAGGCGATAACACAGATTCCATAAGCGAGTGACCTGAAAAGGCCGCTCGCTTTTTTGTTTACCACAGAGCTGAAAGGAGGCTAAAATGCCAAGCAAAACCGAAGAATATCTCGCCCTTGCCCAGCGCACGGCCAACGGCTTGACCCGGTACTGGGAAAGCTGGACGGACTACCTGACCACAGCATCCCGGCTGTACAAGTACAGCTTTCCCGACCAGTTGATGATCTACGCCCAGCGCCCGGATGCCACCGCCTGCGCCGACTTTGACATCTGGAACAACCGGATGAACCGCTATGTGCGCCGGGGTGCCAAGGGCATCGCTCTGCTGGACGAATCCAGCGGATTCCCCCGGCTGCACTACGTCTTTGACGTAAGCGACACCGGGGTGCGCCGCAATTCCCGTGACCCGGAGGTGTGGCAGTACAACGATGACCTGAAACAGCCTGTTTCGGAGATGTTGAGCAAGACCTACGGCATCAGCGGGGAGCGTGTCAGCCAGCAGCTTGCCGATGTTGCCGGGAAATTGGTGGCAGACTACTGGGACAACAACGGCGGCGACATCCGCGCCATCGTTGACGGTTCGCTCCTGATGGATTATGATGATGCCGGGGTGGAGATGCAGTTCAAGTCTGCTGCCGCCATCAGCGTCACCTACACGCTGCTGGAACGCTGCGGGTTTGAGCCTGCCGGGTGGTTCGACAAGGACGATTTTCAGGCAATCTACAATTTTTCAACCTCGGATGCCGTCTTTGCCCTCGGCGCAGCCGTCAGCGACATGAGCCGGGAGGTGCTGCGGAACATCGAGCGCACCGTAAAAACAACCATTCGCCGCCGCAATGTAGAAAGGAGCCAATATGAATACGAACAGCAGGAACGTGACCTACTCGACCGTCGGGGACTACCAGCTCCCGAACCTGACCCTGAACCAGCCCCGGAAGCCGCTGGGCAAGTACGGCAGGCTGCGCCGGACGTACCTGATGAACCATCGCCCGGTGCTGTACAACACGATGCTCCTGAACGGGAGCCTGTACCCGCACCTGATGGAGGTGGAGCAGACGGCAGAGAGCCGGATGCAGCAGACCATGGAGCAGCTTCTGAAACAGAACCCGGCCCCGGACAAGGAGAGCCGGCAGATGGCGTGGGTACAGCACATGAACGGCCTGAAAACGCAGGCAGAGGAGCTGGTGATGACGGAGCTGATCTACAGCTAAGTTTTCTGGATGCGAACATTCCTACGGAAGCCCAGCAAATTGAAAAAATCGACCAAGCGGAGAGCGAAAAAACGCCCTCCGCTTTTTCGTTATCTCAAGCGGAAATTGAGAACGAACTGCGCAAGCACGGTTCAGGATTTATGGGCGGTAAACAGCGCATTATGGCACTGTACCAGACCCAGCCTGACCGCAGCCTCCGTGCCAAGGCTCTGGCAAAGGAGTACGGAATCGGTGGGCACTCCCACGATTATCTGGATAGCAGCAGAGGGTTTGTCAACCACGACGGGAGAGGAATGGAATTTGACCATTATCCCGAACACAAGAAATTCACGTTAAGCTGGACACAGGTGGAAAAGTATATCGACCTGATGATCCAGTCCGACCGCTACCTGACGGACAAGGAAAAGGAGCATTACACGCCGCCCGTCAGCGCAGAGCCAGATGCCACCCTGACCCATGCAAAAAACCTGATCCGGGAATTTTGTCAGGAAGAATATGATTCTGAGCCGGACTTTTCTGACCTGTCCAAGATTGGCGTTGCCTACACCAACGCCACCGATGAGGATATTCCCATTCAAGTTAATGTGGATTTGGTGGGATACCGTGTGGAACGGTATCTGGGCGAGGTGCTGATAGATGAACGCCAGTACGAAAGTCTGGAAGATCTGACCGAAACCGAATTGGAGGCTCTGGATTTTTCGGAACTGGTCAGCGTCACAGACGAGGAACTGGAGCACTATCACAGCAAGGCAGAGGAACGCCCGGCACTGCTGCCGCTGGATGCCGCCGCCGAGTACAACGCTCTGAAGGAACAGTACCCGGATGCGCTGGTAGGCTTTGAGCAGAACGGATACTATGAGTTCTACGGTGAGGATGCCCGGAAGGTCTGCGAACTTCTGGGCGGCAAACTTCTGGAAAAAGAAACAGCACTGGGCACCGTCCCGGTCACCGGCTTCCCCAGCGACCAGTGGGTGTACCGTGCCAAACAACTATGGCAGCGCGGCGAGAACGTCTACCTTGCCGGGCTGAACGAGGACGGCACCCACCACCAGACCAAGTATCTGCGCCGGGAGGATTATCTGCCGCTGGGTGCCACCGTCCACATGGAAGGGCGGGCTTTCCGAGTGGATACGGTAAACTATGATAGGGGTAGCGTGACCCTGCAGGATGTGGCACTGGCAGAAATGCGGATGCCAGTTTTCCGGGAGGAACCGCTGGCTCTTGTCCGGGAGTTGTACGAGGAGCAGGATATGATGGAATCCCCCCTGCCCGATTACAAGGTCGGTGACAATGTTGTGGTCGAACTCCCCACTCGAACTATTGAGGGGAAAGTTGGCTATGTGGGTGAAACGGATGTGCGCATCGACACCAGTGCACAGGGGCAGTCGTGGGATAACGAAGTTATCAACAAACGACAATTCGAGGATGGCTTGCAGCAGAATGAACAGGTTACTACGCAGCCAGATGATACTGTAAAAACGGTTGCCATATACCCTGCTGAAGAAAACCGTATGCCTTATGATATTGTGATCCAGACGATTGGCTCAAAATCACCTGCTCTGGATGCAATTGAACCGGAACGATCCACACTTGAACTTGCCGGGAACTTCCACATCACGGATGATGATTTGGGTGTCGGAGGCCCCAAACAGAAATTCGCCCGGAACATCGAAGCCATCCGCACCCTGTTCCAGTTGGAACAGGAGCATCGGGGTGCCACCGCCGAGGAGCAGCAGGTGCTTTCGCAATATGTGGGCTGGGGCGGTTTGGCAGATGCCTTTGACCCCAGCAAAGATAGTTGGGCAAAAGAGTACGCCGAACTGAAAGGGCTGCTTTCCGAGGATGAGTACGCTGCTGCCCGTTCCAGCACCCTGAACGCCCACTACACCAGCCCCACCGTAATCCGTAGTATTTACGATGCTGTGGAGCGCATGGGTTTCCGCAGCGGTAACATTCTGGAACCTAGTATGGGCGTGGGCAACTTCTTTGGAATGCTGCCGGACAGCATGGCAGACAGCCGCTTATACGGCGTGGAGTTGGACAGCATCACCGGGCGCATCGCCAAAAAGCTGTATCCACAGGCTGACATTACCGTAGCAGGCTTTGAGACCACCGACCGCCGTGATTTCTATGATTTGGCGGTGGGCAATGTGCCTTTCGGTCAGTACAAGGTCAACGACAAGGCGTACAACAAGCTGGGATTTTCTATTCACAACTACTTTTTCGCCAAGGCCATCGACCAAGTGCGTCCGGGCGGCGTGGTGGCGTTCGTCACCAGCCGCTACACCATGGACAGCAAGGACAGCACTGCCCGCAAGCACATGGCAGAGCGTGCTGACCTGTTGGGGGCTATCCGTCTGCCCAACAACGCTTTCCGTGCCAACGCTGGTACGGATGTTGTCAGCGACATTATCTTCCTGCAGAAGCGTGACCGCCCCATCGACCACGAGCCGGACTGGGTGCAGCTTGGCAAAACCGAGGATGGCTTTGCCATCAACCAGTATTTCGCAGACCACCCGGAGATGGTTCTGGGCGTACTCTCCACCGAAAGCACCCAGTACGGACGAGAAGAATTGACCGTTGCTCCCATCGAGGGTGCAAACCTTGCAGACCAGCTTGCCGAGGCGGTACAGCATATTGAGGGTCAGTACACCGAAGTCGAGGTGGAAACGCCAGATATTGCGGATGCCGAGGCAGAGCGCAAGACGCTCCC
>ERZ1673703.270-NODE-270-length-70386-cov-9.043537_pt1 | contig 70386 bp, 52 predicted proteins | sample MGYA00580233_ERZ1673703 | MGnify/ENA primary metagenome ERZ1673703 (study PRJEB41218, sample SAMN15661748) | gut metagenome | host: Homo sapiens | place: Canada: London | collected 2015-08-20/2019-03-30 | study: EMG produced TPA metagenomics assembly of... | reverse complement strand
TCATCGGGCATTATCTGAACATAAAACACTATCAATAAGTTGGAGTCATTACCGGTGATTGCAGGAAATAAATGACGTGGCGTTCAAAAGGAAGAACAAAAATACCTTCGCCTAATTCAGGTCTGGGCGTACCTATATTATTGTTACTCAGAATCTGGAGAACGTCTGAAAGATGTTCCACATATCTGTCGGCTTGTGGTTCGCCGAAATGGTGATAGCTGTAATACCAGATGCCTTCTAAATCCTCATTGGCTTTTGGCATGAGTTTAATAATACGCACATTATTTCCTTATCCCTGCTTTCACCTTCCGTAAGAACGCGTCCTTTTCCCACGGCTGAGCTTCACCACTACTCAACCCTTCTGCGAGCATGTCACGTAACGCTTGCAGGCGAGACTCTGCTTGCTTTTCTCGAAGTAATCGCAGTGACTCACGGATCACTTCGCTTTGGGTGCGATAGTCGCCGGATTCAATTAAGGACTCGATAAATTCACGCAACTCATCGCCGAGATCAACCGTCATCGTTCTGGCCATTTTACGCCCGCCTGTAAGTAAAAATCTTACATCAGTGTATGTCATAAACCGGATAGCGTCACGAAAGTATTAGAAGATATTTTGGCACATGAACATGTTCAGGAGGATAAGTATGGGATGGTAAACAAAGAAAGCACAACGAGTGCTCGTCAGTGCCCACTATTTTAATGGCGGCGGTTACTCTTAATTATTAATAACTAAGCGTTATTTGGATATAAAGCCGGACGCCAACAACCCACGCCCGGCATCGTAATTACGTATTGTCTTTCACCGTCTGGCTTGTGCCATTGGCTTTAACGGAGGCAATTCCGGTTTCACGAGATTGCGCGGTGGCGTACATCTGGCTGGAGCCGATAATTTGATGATTAGCGGCTTTCAGATTGAAATAGAATTTGCCGTTACTTGCCGTTTTTTTCTCATAGCGTTCTTCTTGCGGGCTGTTGCTACGCACCGACGCGATGCCCTTTTCCGCAGAGGCTTTTGATGTATACAGCTCGCTGGTGAGGATAGTCTCACCATTGCCCGCTTTTAGCACAAACCGGAACTGATTATCACTGCTCTTACTGAGTTCAAACCAACCAGCCATAATGACTCCTTGATTGAAATTGTGTATCGAAAACAGCATCTAAAGGTGCTGTTTACCGATTAAAGTATGAGCGATTTTCTGATGCCTGCCAGGGCGGAGAGATAATGTCAGTTTGCTGACCATGCGTGGGATAATGTTGCCGGATCGGGTCTGAACGCCATCTCCGGCTAACAAAATAATGTCGCTAAAACTAAACGATGCGGCAGGCGTCGGCTTCCCAGCGGTAACCGACGCCGTAAACGGCGCGGATAAATGACTGTTCGGCGTCGAGAGATTCCAGCTTGCGGCGCAGGTTTTTAATGTGGCTGTCGATGGTGCGGTCGGTTACTACGCGGTAGTCGTCATAAAGATGATTGAGCAAATGCTCGCGGGAGAACACTTTTCCTGGTTCATGAGAGAGCGTTTTCAGCAGACGAAATTCCGCAGGCGTCAGGTCAAGCATTTTACCGCGCCATGAAGCCTGAAAACGACCTTCGTCGATAATCAACGGGCTTTCAGCATCCTGTTGCTGCAACTCGCGCTGCGGTTTGCAACGGCGCAAAATGGTTTTGACGCGCGCTACCACTTCCCGTGGGCTGTACGGCTTACAGATATAATCATCTGCGCCAATCTCCAGCCCCAGCAGGCGATCGATCTCTTCGATTTTTGCCGTCACCATCACGATCGGAATGTCAGAAAAACGACGAATTTCCCGGCACAGCGTCAGGCCATCGGTGCCAGGGAGCATCAGATCTAACAGGATCAGATCCGGTGGTGTCTGGCGCACATACGGCAGTACCTGATCGCCGTGGCTGATAAGCGTCGGCGCATAGCTCGCAGCACGCAGATAATCAATGAGCAACTGCCCCAGCTTCGGTTCATCTTCCACGATCAAAATACGCGGTGTGTTTTCGTCGATTGGTAACTCGGTCATACTTCTCTCTGTAAATCCCGTTCCAGCGGTAACTCTACTGTAATGCTTACCCCGCCAAAAGGCGAATGGGCAGCAATAATGCGACCATTATGTGCTTCAACAATGTTCAGGCAAATCGCCAGCCCCAGCCCGGAACCGCCGCTGGCACGGTTGCGGGAACCTTCGGTGCGATAAAAACGTTCAAACAATTTTTGTAGCTGATCGTCACTGACACCTGGCGCACTGTCGGCAAAGGTCAGGCGCACCGTTTTGTCGCGCTGCCCGGCAGAGATTTGCAGGCTGCCGCCGCTGTCAGTGTAGCGCAGGCTGTTTTCCAGTAAGTTATTGAATAACTGCATTAAACGGTCGCGATCGCCAAATACGGTAATACTGTCTGGCAGGGAAAATTGCAGTTTCAGGCCACGACTGGCGAATCGTTCGCGAAATGCGCCGCCCGCCACTTCCAGCAGTGGGATCAAATCTACCGGTGCTTTTTGATAGGCGAGAGCGCCTTCATCAGACATCGACAACTGATGGAGATCGTCAACCAGTTTGGTCAGTGTACCGACCTCCGCCTGTAAAGACGCCACCGTCTCCGGCGTGAATTTACGCACGCCATCCTGAATGGCTTCCAGTTCACCGCGCAGCACCGCTAATGGCGTACGCAGTTCGTGAGAAATATCGGCCATAAAATCGCGCCGCATTTGCTGGTTTTTCTCCAGTGTGCTGGCAAGCTGGTTGAAGTCTTGCGCCAGTTTGCCCAGTTCATCTTCACTGGTGGGCGTTACGCGGGTAGTGAAATCGCCCGCCGCCAGTTTGTGCGTGCCATCGACAAGTCGTTTTACCGGTGCCAGTAAACCGCGCGCCAGCAGAAAAGTGGCAAGTGCCGCGAGTAACGTTGCCAGGGCGACAATCAACCAGCTGGTTTGCCGCTGTTGTTTATCGAAATTGATATCAGTATTGCGCGTTAACCGCTCAACGGGGGAGGCGATCACCGCGCCAACTTCCGCACCGTTGACCAGAATGGGTCGCCGTGTACCGTCAGGTGGAATCGGCGCTCGCGGACCAACCAGCACTTTGTTGTTTTGATCAACCACCCAGAACTGGGTACGCCAGCCGTGCGGTGGCATACCCGGGCCGGGTTTATCTTCCGAATTATCGTGTTCAAATGAACGCAGGATCTGAAAGACAAAGCGATCATTGTTGCGCAGGAAGCGCCAGTTGCCATGCTGCGCATACTGCTCGCCAAGCGCATCACTTAACAGTTGTAATCGCTGTTCATTACCATGCTTGATGTAATCAATAAAGCCACGCTCAAAACTGATACGCACCGCCCAGTGCATACTGATCAGCAAGACAATGCAGGTGGCGAAAATCGCCAGAAACAGTTTGCCGGTAATACCGGGTCGCCAGAACTTCATTGCGCGCTCCTTTTTCGCCGCGAAATAGCTACATTTTGATGCGTATCGTTCGGCACTCTGGCAAAGATGAACGCCGGAAGGGCGATGATCAACGCCATGCTAAGCCAGGTGTAGATAAAGACGGTTTGTGTGGTGCCGCTGTCGACGCTGACATGCTGTGAACCAAAAAGTCCCAGCAACAGCCCGGCGATAGTGACGCCGATACTCATCGACAATTGCATAATCATCGACAGCAGGCTGTTGCCGCTGCTCGCCAGATTGTCCGGGAGATCTTTCAGCGTCAGGGTGTTCATGGAGGAGAAACGCGTCGAGTTGACCATCCCTTGTAAAAACAGGACGAACGGCAAAACGTAGTACCAGCCCAGCAGGGCGGTAGTCATAAACAACAGGGTGACCAGCGACAGGCCAAGCGTGGTTGCCACCAGTACCCGACGATAGCCAAAGCGATTCACCACCTGTACCACAATTCGCTTCATCCCCATGCTGCCGAGCACCATCGGGATCATCATCAGTCCGGCATGAAAAGGCGAGAAACCGAGGCCAATTTGCAGGAAAACCGGTGTCATAAAGGGCAACATGCCACTGCCAATACGTCCGGCAAAGCTCCCCGCCAGGCCCAGCGAAAAGGTACGAGTACGGAACAGTTTCAGACTGAACAGGGCACGGTTGTTATTTCTGGCGTGCAGCAGATAAAGCACCAGTGCCACCACGCCAACTGCGACCAGGCCAGCAATCGCCAGCGGCGATAAACCTGTAACTTTACTGCCGTCCAGCGCCAGGGTTAATACCGCCATGCCAACCGCCAGCAATAAAAATCCGGAGAGATCAAAGCGCCGCGTCTGCATGGTGTAGTTCGGCATTAACAGCAATGTGGCGATCGCACCGATAATCCCCACCGGAATGTTGATCAAAAAGATCCAGTGCCACGACGCGTACTCCACCAGCAGACCGCCGAGCGCCGGACCGAGCAGCGGACCGACCTGACCGGGTAACGTGACAAAGGTCATCGCCGCCATATATTGCTCGCGCGGTACGATTTTCATCACCGTCAATCTGCCGACCGGCACCATCATCGCGCCGCCAACGCCCTGTAACGCGCGTGCCAGCAACAGTTCGTTCAGCGTGCCGGAAAGCGCGCAAAACAGTGAACCGAGAGTAAACAGCACGATGGCGGTAAAGAAAATATTGCGCACGCCGACTTTGTCCGCCAGCCAGCCGCTGGCGGGCAGCATCACCGCCACGGTCAGCACATAAGAGACAATGACCATGTGCATATGCAACGGACTTTCCCCGAGGCTTTGCGCCATTGAGGGAAGGGCGGTGTTTACGATGGTGGTGTCCAGCGACTGCATAAAGAAGCCGAAAGCCACAATCCACAATTGCCAACGGGTGCTGTCGGGAAGATCTGTCATTTACTCGGTTACCGTTTGTTTAGGTTTACGCGAAAAACGCAGCCGCAGACGGTCGAAAAAGAGATACACCACCGGCGTGGTATACAGCGTAAGGAGCTGGCTCATTACCAGTCCGCCGACAATGGTGATCCCCAGGGGTTGCCGCAGCTCCGAGCCGTCGCCGCCCGACAATACCAGCGGCAGCGCACCAAACAGCGCCGCCAGGGTAGTCATCATAATCGGGCGAAAACGCAGCAGACAGGCCTGGAAAATAGCTTCCTGCGGCGTCAGGTTACCGTGCCGTTGGGCTTCAAGCGCAAAATCGACCATCATAATGGCGTTTTTCTTCACGATGCCGATTAATAGCATGATCCCTATCAGGGCGATTAGGCTGAACGGGGCATTGAACAGCTCCAGCGCCAACAGCGCTCCAACGCCCGCCGAGGGCAGGGTGGAGAGAATCGTCAGCGGATGTACGTAACTCTCGTAAAGGATACCCAGCACGATATACACCGTGGCGATGGCGGCGATAATCAGGATCACCTGCGAGTTCATCGTCTCCTGGAACACCTGCGCCGTGCCGGCAAAACTACCGCGCACCGTCGAAGGCACACCAAGCTGGGTCATTGCGCGATCGATCGCCGCACTGGCGTCCGAGAGCGATTTCCCGGTCGGCAGGTTAAACGAAATGGTCGAGGCCGCCGATAATCCCTGATGATTCACCGATAGTGGGGCATTCGCCGGTTGCCATTTAGCGAAATACGACAGCGGGATCGCTTTTCCTTCGTTATTGATTACGAACATTTTTTCCAGCGCGCTGATGTCCTGGGTATAGCGCGGATCCACTTCCATCACCACTTTATACTGGTTCATCGGCTGGTAAATGGTCGAGATTTGCCGCTGACCGAATGCGTTATTTAACAGGCTGTTGGCGGCCTGTACGTCGATTCCCAGCCGTGCCATGGTGTCGCGATCGTAAACCAGATTCATCTCCGCGCCGTTATCCTGCTGATCGGAGTTCACGTCCGCCAGTTCCGGCAATATCGCCAGTTTTTTGCGGATTTTCGGCTCCCATTCGCGCAGTGCCGCCAGGTCGTCGGATAACAACGTGTACTGGTAGCTGGCGTTCGACTGACGCCCACCAACGCGAATATCCTGTACCGCCATCAGGAACAGATTCGCCCCCGGTTCTTTCGCCAGTTTTACGCGCAGACGGTCGATAATTTGCTGCGCCGTTTCGCTGCGTTCGTCGCGTGGCTTGAGGGTGATAAACATCATCCCGCTGTTCACTCGCGAACCGCCTGTAAAGCCGGTGACATTATCCACTGCCGGATCGTCACGGATAATTTTCATGAAATCCTGCAACTTACCGCGCATCGCCTGAAACGAAATACTCTGATCCGCCTGAATCCCGCCCATCAACACGCCAGTGTCCTGCTCCGGGAAGAAGGTTTTCGGGATCGAGATATACAGCCAGATATTCAGCGCAATGGTGCCAAGCAGCACCACGCCCACCAGACGGGTATGATTGAGCACCCATTTCAGTGACTTGCCGTAGCCTTGTTGCAGGGCTACCAACATGCGACCAAAACCACGCAGTCGCTTTTGCTCGCGCGGCTTGCTGGCTTTCAGCATCCAGCCACACATCATTGGCGTTAATGTCAGAGAAACCAGCAACGAAATACCAATGGCGACAGAAAGCGTCACGGCAAACTCGCGTAACAGTCGGCCCGGCAATCCGCCCATCAACAGCAGCGGCAGGAACACCGCCACCAGTGACAGACTCATCGACAGCACCGTAAAACCGACTTCGCGAGTACCTTGCAGTGCGGCTTGCAACGGTTTCATTCCCGCTTCCAGATGACGGGCAATGTTTTCCAGCACCACGATGGCGTCATCCACCACGAAACCAGTAGCGATGGTGAGCGCCATTAACGAAAGGTTATTGAGACTGAATCCGCACAGGTACATCGCCGCAAACGTACCAATCAGCGAAACCGGCACCGAAACGGCGGGAATAATAGTGGCGCGACCCGAGCGCAGGAATAAAAACACCACCAGAATCACCAGCGCCACCGAGATAATCAGCATTTGCTCGACTTCTTCCAGCGAGGCGCGAATGGTGGGGGAGCGATCCTGGGCAATTTGCAGATCAATCGCCGCCGGAATGGTTTCCTGCAACTCCGGTAATTTTGCCCGGATGCTGTCAACCGTCTGGATAATATTGGCTTCCGGCAGCTTGCGGATCATCAGCAAAATAGCCGGTTTGGCATTGGTCATCCCGGCGTTACGTACATCCTGTACAGAGTCGGTCACTGTCGCCACATCGCCCAGACGAACCGCGCCGCCGTTGTTGTAATGAATAATCAGCGGCTGATATTCGGCGGCGGTTTTTAGCTCATCATTGGTCTGGATCTGCCAGCGGTGAGTGCCATCTTCCAGCGCCCCCTGCGGTTTACGCACGTTGGCATTGCTGATGGCAGTGCGTACGTCGTCCAGCGAGACGCCCTGATTAAACAGCGCCTGCGGATTCAGCCCGACGCGTACGGCGGGCAGTGAGCTGCCGCCGACATCGACATCACCAACACCGTCGATTTGCGAAATCGTCGGAGCCAGCTGCGTCGAGGCAAAATCGTACAGTTCACCCTGCGAATAAGTATCGGATGTCAGCGTGAGGATCATAATTGGCGCATCCGACGGGTTAGCTTTGCGATAGGTCGGACGGCTGGGCATCCCGCTGGGCAGCAAACTTTGTGCAGCGTTGATCGCCGCCTGCACATCGCGCGCCGCGCCGTTGATATCCCGGTCAAAATCAAACTGCAAAATAATACGCGTGCTGCCGAGCGAACTGCTGGAGGTCATTTCACTGACTCCGGCAATGCGCCCAAGTGAGCGCTCCAGCGGCGTGGCAACGGAAGACGCCATTGTTTCTGGTGACGCACCGGGCAGCGAGGCGCTGACCATAATCACCGGAAAATCGACCTGCGGCAGCGGGGCGACCGGCAGCATACGGAAGCCCAGTATGCCGCACAGGGTAATGGCAACCGACAGTAAAATCGTCGCCACCGGGCGGTAAATGAAGAGGGCAAAAAACTTCACTTACGCCTCCTCTTCATGACGGGCAAAGCGGCTTTTGGTCCACAATGCCAGGCGGTCGAACAGCAAATAAATCACCGGCGTGGTAAACAGCGTCAGCACCTGGCTGACAATCAGACCGCCGACCATGCCGATACCTAACGGACGACGCAGTTCCGCGCCGACCCCGGTACTCAACATCAACGGCAGCGCGCCAAGCAGAGCCGCCAGAGTGGTCATCAGGATCGGATGAAAACGCAACAGACAAGCCTGGTAGATTGCCTCGCGCGGCGACATGCCTTGCTCGCGCTCGGCAGCCAGCGCGAAGTCGATCATCATGATGGCGTTCTTCTTCACGATACCGATCAGCAAAATAATGCCGATAATCGCAATCACATCCAGTTCGCTACCAGCAATCAGCAACGCCAGCAGTGCGCCAACCCCTGCGGTGGGTAGCGTCGAGAGAATGGTGATCGGGTGAATAAAGCTCTCGTACAGAATGCCGAGCACGATATACATCGCCACCACCGCCGCGACAATCAGCCAGACAGTGCTGCCCAGCGCCGACTGGAAGGCGAGGGTGCTGCCCTGGAACTGCGTGGTGATATCCACCGGCAGATTCAGCGTCTTTTCGGTGTCCATAATCGCCTGCACCGCATCGCCCAGCGAATAGTTATCCGGCACGTTAAAGGAGATGGTCGTTACCGGGAACTGATCCAGATGGTTGATGGAGAGCGGCGCAAAACGCTGCTCAATTTTGGCAATTGAGCTTAACGGCACCACGCCACCATCGCTGCTGGTCAGGCGAATGGTATCCAGCGCCGCGAGGCCTGGGGTATTTTCGGTGTTGTGTTCCAGCACCACGCGATACTGGTTAGCCTGAGTATAAATAGTGGAAATCAGCCGCTGACCAAACGCGTTGTACAGGGCGTTATCGACATCCGCCATACTGATCCCCAGACGGCTGGCGCTGTCGCGATCAACATTGACATACGCCACCAGCCCTTTGTCCTGCCAGTCGCTGGAGACATCAGAAAGCTGTGGTAGTTGCTGGAGTTTTTCCATCAACTGTGGCACCCAGGTACTGAGCGCATCCAGTGACGTGGCCTGCAAGGTAAACTGGTACTGGGTGCGGCTGACCTGAGTATCAATAGTCAGATCCTGCGTTGGTTGCAGGAAGAGATCGACGCCCGGCACTTTATCTACCGCCGTTTGCAGACGGGCGATGACTTTTTGCACCCGATCATCACGTTCATCCAACGGTTTGAGGTTGATTTGTAAACGTGCACTATTCAGCGACGGGTTAGTGCCATCAACGCCAACAAATGAGGTCAGGCTTTGCACTGCCGGATCCTGCAAAATCACGTCCGCGACCTGGCGTTGTCGCTGGGCCATATTGGCAAAGGAGCTGGATTGCGGTGCCTGCAAAGTGCCCTGAATAATGCCATTGTCCTGTACCGGGAAGAAACCTTTCGGAATGAACACCCACAGCAGCACGCTAAGCAGCAGCGTGCTGAGTGCCACGCTTAAGGTCAGCCACGGATGATTCAGCACTTTCGCCAGTCCACGACCATAGGCGGCGATTATCCTGTCGAACATTTTTTCCGAGGCACGGGAGAAGCGGTTCTGTTTACGCAACGACTCCTGGCTGAGCATCCGCGCGCACATCATCGGTGTCAGGGTCAGCGACACCACCGCTGAGATCAAAATCGCTACCGCCAGGGTAATAGCAAATTCGCGGAACAGTCGCCCGACGATATCGCCCATAAACAGCAGTGGGATCAACACCGCAATCAGTGAGAAGGTCAGCGAGATAATGGTAAAGCCGATTTCACCTGCGCCCTTGAGCGCCGCCGCCAACGGTTTTTCGCCTTTTTCGATATAGCGGGAAATGTTTTCGATCACCACGATGGCGTCATCGACCACGAATCCGGTGGCGATAGTTAACGCCATCAGTGTCAGGTTATTGATTGAAAAATCGAGAAACACCATAACCGCGAAAGTGCCGATTAACGACAGCGGTACAGCAACACCGGGAATGATGGTCGCCGGAATATTGCGCAAAAACAGGTAGATAATCATGACTACCAGCGCGATAGCCATCATCAATTCAAACTGAGTATCATCGACGGATGCGCGGATATTGGTGGTGCGATCGGAAAGCACTGTCACCTTCACCGATTTCGGCAGACTCTCGGTGAGCTGTGGCAGCATCTGCCGAATGCTGTCGGCGGTGGAGATAATGTTAGCACCGGGCTGGCGCTGAACATTCATCACAATGGCCTGTTCTTTGTTCGCCCACGCGCCGAGCCAGCTGTTTTCTGCACCTTGCTCTACAGTTGCGACATCGCCCAGACGAATCGGCGCGCCGTTCTGGTAGGCGATGATTAGCTGGCGATACTCTTCGGCGGATTGCATCTGGTCGTTAGCGGAAAGCGTGACCGCACGGGAAGGACCGTCGAGGCTACCTTTTGCCGAGTTGACGTTAGCGCCGGTAATGGCGGTGCGCACGGTTTCGCTGGTCAGGCCGAGGGCGGCAATCGCCTGAGCGTTAAGTTTGACGCGAACAGCCGGACGCTGCCCGCCGGAAAGCGTCACCAGGCCGACACCGGAAATCTGCGAGATTTTCTGCGCGACGCGGGTTTCCACCATATCTTCCACTTGCGTCATCGGCATGGCGGTTGAGGTGACGGCGAGCGTCATGATCGGCGGATCTGCCAGGTTCACTTTGCTGTAAACCGGCGGGTTAGGCAGATCGCTCGGCAACAAGTTGGTCGCAGCGTTAATCGCGGCCTGCACTTCCTGCTCGGCGACATCGAGCGGTAATGTTAGCTGGAACTGCAAAGTGATAACTGACGCACCGCCGGAACTTTGCGACGACATCTGTTTCAGGCCAGACATCTGCCCGAACTGGCGTTCGAGCGGCGCGGTAACGGCAGAGGTCATGACATCCGGGCTGGCACCTGGGTAGAGCGTGACCACCTGAATGGTCGGATAGTCCACTTCCGGCAGCGCCGAAACGGGCAGGGCGCGATAACCGATAATCCCGGCGAGTAAGATCGCCACCATCAGCAGCGTGGTGGCGACAGGACGCATAATAAACAGGCGCGACGGGCCGCCTGTGCTGCTCGGGGGTAACACCTGCATCAGGAGCGTGCTCCTTTTTTCGCGTATTCGCGGCTGGTGGCTTTCTCTTCCGGAGTGGTGGCGCTCTGGGCTTCCACCACTTCCACTTTCGCCCCTTCGGTCAGGCGATCAATGCCGTCTGTCACCACGCGATCGCCCGCAGAAATACCTGCACGGATCACCACTTTCTGACTGTCCTGAATGCCCGGCGTCACCAGATGTTTGCTGACCTTGTTTTCACTATTCAGCACCCAGACAAAATGGCCTTCATTGCCCATTTGCAGGGCGGCTGATGGGATCACTACGGCGTTTTGTTCGGTGTCGACTAACATGCGCGCGTTAACAAACTGATTGGGAAACAGCGCATCATCCTGATTATTAAAGCGTGCTTTCACTTTAATCGTACCGGTTGTGGCATCGATTTGGTTATCGAGGCTTAACAGCGTGCCTTCACTTAATTTCTTCGAGTTGGTGCGATCCCAGGCTTCTACCACCAGCGGTTTTCCGGCTTTCTGCGCCTGCACGACGGTAGCGATATCGCTTTCCGGCAGGGTAAAGAGCAAATCGATAGGATGCGTCTGGGTGATCACCACGATCCCGGTGGTATCACCACTGGAGATTTGGTTACCAACATCAACCTGCTTGAGACCAACGCGACCATCGACTGGTGAGGTGATGCGGCTCCAGTCGAGTTGCAGCTGCGCGCTGGCGACGCTTGCTTCATCAGCCTTAATGGTGCCTTCGGTTTCACTGACCAGCGCCTGTTGGGCATCCAGCTCCTGACGGGATACGAGATTGGTTTTTGCCAGTTGCTGATAACGCGCCAGGTCACGGCGGGCGTTAGCAAGCGTGGCTTTATCTTTTGCCAGTTGGCCCTGGGCTTGTGCTAATGCAACTTTGAACTGGCTGGGGTCAATTTCTGCCAGTAAATCGCCTGCTTTGACCTGCTGGCCTTCCTGGAAATGTAACGCCATCAGTTGACCGTCCACGCGGCTGCGCACCGTAACAGTATTAGCGGCGGTAATGGTGCCAAGCCCGGTGAGGTAACGCGGAACTGCCTGTTCTACGGCGGTCGCCGCCTGAACCGGGGCTAATGGGCCGGAACGCATACCACGGCGACCACCCGCTGGCGATTGCTGCGCTTGTTTCGTCGCCCCTGGGGCTGCACTCCGGGAGTCATTGCGGCCTTGCCAGAACCAGAATGCGGCGATGGCGGCGATAACCACCACGATTACGATTACCCAACGGGATTTATAACTGCCTTTCATCGTTAAGAGTTTCTCTTCCTGAAACGTTTCGCGGAATGATACTAGTGTAGCCAGCCAATAAGGGAGAAAAATGGAGGAATTATGAAACACTGTCTGGAATCGTCTGAATGACGGGCACATTTGCGAGCACGCATCCAGTAATAACACATGAAACTATTTTATCTACGCGTTAGCGATAGACTGCTTGCATGGCGAAAGGAGGTAAGCCGACGATTTCAGCGGGACGCTGAAACGGGAAAGCCCCTCCCGAGGAAGGGGCCATAAATAAGGAAAGGGTCATGATGAAGTGGATCATCATCGTGGTGCTCTTAGTCATAAGCTTCCCCGCTTACTAAGACTACCAGGGCGGGGGAAACCCCGCTCTACCCTCACTCCTGAAAGTATGCCTTCACGATAAGATTGTCAATCCGCAGGCTTTGTAGTCTGCGATCCTGCCAGCAAATATTCTTTGCGAGTCGTTACGCAATAATCACAGAGGAAACTATTTTATTCACGCGTTAGCGATAGACTGCATTCAGGGCGAAAGGAGGTAAGCCGATGATTTCAGCGGGACGCTGAAACGGGAAAGCCTCTCCCGGAGAAGAGGGCTTTTAATAAGGAAAGGGTTATGATGAAGCACGTCATCATACTGGTGATACTCTTAGTGATTAGCTTCCAGGCTTACTAAGAACACCAGGGGGAGGGGGAAACCTCTCCCTAACCCTCACTCCTGAAATTATGTCACTCCGCCCTTAGTGTCAATCGACGGCTCTCCGTTCTTGCGAGGCGAATAGCAAAATTTTCTGCGCCGCCGGGCCTAATTCTGAAAGTTTCTTCGTTTGCTCTTATTTCATTATTGCAGTCGGTATGATACCGGACCTCGATAATTCTCTAAGAAAGGATTTCTTATGAGCGAACAAATCACGTTTGCCACCAGCGATTTTGCCAGTAACCCGGAACCACGTTGCCCCTGCATTTTGCTGCTGGATGTTTCTGGTTCTATGAACGGTAGACCTATTAATGAACTTAACGCCGGATTGGTTACCTTTCGTGATGAACTGCTTGCTGATCCGCTGGCTTTAAAAAGAGTGGAACTCGGCATTGTGACGTTCGGCCCGGTGCATGTGGAACAACCCTTTACCAGCGCCGCTAATTTTTTTCCGCCCATCCTGTTTGCCCAGGGCGATACACCAATGGGTGCGGCCATTACCAAAGCCCTGGATATGGTAGAGGAGCGGAAACGTGAGTATCGTGCAAATGGTATTTCGTATTATCGCCCGTGGATTTTCCTGATTACCGATGGTGCACCAACCAATGAGTGGCAGGCTGCAGCCAACAAAGTGTTTCGGGGGGAAGAAGATAAGAAGTTTGCCTTCTTTACCATTGGTGTTCAGGGGGCGGATATGAAGACGCTGGCACAAATCAGTGTTCGTCAGCCTTTGCCACTGCAGGGATTACAATTCCGTGAACTGTTTAGCTGGTTATCCAGTTCATTACGTTCGGTTTCCCGCTCCACGCCGGGAACGGAAGTTGTACTGGAAGCGCCAAAAGGCTGGACGTCAGTGTGACCTGGCGTCTGGTTTATGCATCCGTTGTTGGAACGTCGCACATTAGCGCTGATTTACCTTGTCAGGATGCCTGCCAGATGCAGGTTGCCTGGCTAAATGACCAGCAGCCATTATTGTCGGTATTTGTCGCTGATGGCGCAGGCAGTGTCTCGCAGGGTGGCGAAGGCGCGATGCTCGCCGTCAATGAAGCGATGGCTTATATGTCGCAAAAAGTGCAGGGCGGGGAATTGGGGCTTAATGATGTCCTCGCCACGGATATTGTGCTGACCATTCGTCAACGACTTTTTGCCGAGGCGGAAGCCAAAGAATTAGCTGTTCGCGATTTTGCCTGCACGTTTATGGGATTGATTTCATCAGCTAATGGCACCCTGATTATGCAGATTGGCGATGGCGGCGTGGTGGTGGATTTTGGTCACGGTCTGCAATTGCCGCTTACGCCGATGGTGGGTGAATATGCCAATATGACGCACTTCATTACCGATGAAGATGCCGTTTCCAGACTGGAAACTTTCACCAGCACTGAGCGTGTGCATAAAGTTGCAGCATTTACGGATGGTATCCAGCGACTGGCGTTAAATATGTTGGATAATTCTCCACATGTGCCTTTCTTTACCCCGTTTTTCAATGGACTGGCGTCAGCAACGCAGGAACAACTCGATTTATTACCTGAATTGTTAAAGCAGTTTTTGTCCAGCCCAGCGGTAAACGAGCGTACCGATGATGATAAAACGTTAGCACTGGCGCTGTGGGCAGAGTGAGTTTCTCATGGCGGTTGAAGACAACAATTCAACCGCCAGTTTAAACAATAAATATAACGGCTGATTAGCGAACTAATTTTGCTCTAAGCTCGTCGGCTTCTTCTTTTGGATAGGTGACCAATAAAGGATCAATGGTATAACCGCCGTAAATTTTATCCCCGTGCGTATACATCCAGTCTGAAATATCTTCTTTCTTGATTTTCCACTCCTGGCCATATTCTACGTTTGTAACAATACCAGGGTCATTGCTGATTACGCCAATAAACATGCCGTTAGAATAAGTGACATCCGTAAGCCAGAAAAGCTCGGTTCTTCCGTGATCGGTTATCGGGGCTTTGACTGCGAAAGTATCGGCATCTTTTTTATTCATAACCTCGATGAATTTATCGGTTTCTTTCCGCGCATGTTTAATCGCGTCAGACATCGCTTGTTTATCATAACCTCCCGTCACTAACGTATCCGAAACTTCACTAAAGCCCGCGGTAGTAAAAAATAGCAGACTCAACATAAGTAATATCTTTTTCATTTTTTCTCCAGAATCCCTTTGTAGTCAAAGTTAGCAAAAACCTGTGGAAGTTAATCATTATCAGGCCGAAATTTAATTGTATCCTGATAAAATTGCATTATCATTTTTATTCTTGAGTGGGTTTTCCCCATATAGAAATAATTTTAATGGTTAGTTGTTATTATTCATTGAAATATAATATAACTACCCGCGAAATATTATGAAAACAAATATAAAAGTATTTACATCGACAGGTGAATTGACCACTCTTGGCCGTGAACTGGGCAAAGGTGGTGAAGGCGCGGTTTATGATATCGAGGAGTTTGTCGATAGCGTCGCCAAGATTTATCACACGCCGCCACCCGCCTCAAAACAGGACAAACTTGCCTTTATGGCTGCGACAGCTGACGCGCAGTTGTTGAATTATGTCGCCTGGCCGCAGGCAACGCTTCACGGTGGACGAGGCGGAAAAGTTATCGGTTTTATGATGCCAAAAGTTTCTGGTAAAGAACCGATTCATATGATCTATAGCCCGGCACATCGTCGTCAACGTTACCCTCATTGTGCGTGGGATTTTCTACTCTATGTTGCGCGCAATATTGCTTCATCTTTTGCTACGGTTCACGAGCACGGGCACGTCGTGGGTGACGTAAACCAGAACAGTTTTATGGTAGGTCGCGACAGCAAAGTGGTGTTGATTGATAGCGACTCCTTTCAGATTAACGCCAATGGCACACTGCATTTATGCGAAGTCGGCGTGTCGCATTTTACGCCGCCAGAGCTACAAACCTTGTCGTCATTTGTCGGCTTTGAACGCACAGAAAATCACGATAATTTTGGCCTTGCGTTGCTGATTTTTCACGTCTTGTTTGGTGGCCGGCATCCTTATTCTGGTGTGCCGCTTATCTCTGATGCGGGTAATGCGCTGGAGACGGATATTACCTATTTCCGTTATGCCTACGCGTCAGATAATCAGCGACGTGGTTTAAAACCGCCGCCACGATCGATTCCGCTATCGATGTTACCGAGTGATGTTGAAGCCATGTTTCAGCAGGCATTCACGGAAAGTGGCGTGGCAACCGGGCGTCCGACGGCTAAAGCGTGGGTAGCGGCACTTGATTCTCTGCGCCAACAGTTAAAGAAATGTCCCGTTTCGGCAATGCATGTTTATCCCGCTCATTTGACCGACTGCCCGTGGTGTACGCTGGATAATCAAGGCGTTATCTATTTTATTGATCTCGGCGAAGAGGTCATTACCACCGGCGGGGATTTTGTGCTGGCAAAAGTCTGGGCGATGGTGATGGCGTCAGTAGCACCGCCAGCATTGCAACTGCCATTACCCGATCATTTCCAACCGACTGGCAGGCCGCTTCCTTTAGGCCTGTTACGGCGCGAATACATCATTCTGCTTGAGATCGCACTGTCAGCATTATCGCTGCTGCTTTGCGGCCTTCAGGCAGAACCGCGTTATATTATTTTGGTTCCTGTGCTGGCGGCTATCTGGATTATTGGCAGTCTGACAAGCAAAGCTTATAAAGCAGAAATCCAGCAACGCCGTGAGGCATTTAATCGCGCGAAAATGGACTATGACCATTTAGTCAGCCAGAGCCAACAGTTGGGCGGGCTGGAAGGTTTTATCGCCAAACGGGCGATGCTCGAAAAAATGAAGGACGAAATTCTCGGGTTACCGGAAGAAGAGAAACGCGCTCTAGCAGCACTTCATGACACTGCAAGGGAACGGCAGAAGCAGAAGTTTCTGGAGGGATTTTTTATTGATGTTGCCTCTATTCCCGGCGTTGGCCTTGCGCGTAAAGCGGCGTTACGGTCTTTTGGTATTGAAACAGCCGCAGATGTTACCCGTCGTGGCGTTAAGCAAGTGAAAGGGTTTGGCGACCATCTGACCCAGGCGGTTATCGACTGGAAAGCGAGCTGTGAACGCCGTTTTGTGTTCAGGCCGAATGAAGCGATAACGCCAGCAGACAGACAAGCGGTAATGGCGAAAATGACCGCCAAACGACATCGGCTGGAATCGGCGTTGACAGTCGGCGCGACAGAGTTGCAGCGATTCCGCCTTCATGCTCCAGCACGGACCATGCCGTTGATGGAACCGTTACGTCAGGCAGCAGAAAAACTGGCTCAGGCGCAGGCAGATTTAAGCCGCTGCTGAGCCATTTTTCAATTAACGAAACACCACTTCCGCCCAGCGTGCCAGCCCGGCGGTGACGGAGCCAAAGTCATCGCCGCCTGCAATCGGAATGCCCGGCAACTGTTCTGCCAGCGCTTTTTTAATCAGCGGAGAACGGGCGCTACCGCCGGTCAGGTAGATAACGTCCGGTTTTTCCTGGGCGTTATCCAGGGCCAGTTGCACCTGTTCCAGAATCCGCGCCAGTGGCTGGCTGAGGGCGCTTTCCAGCCCTCGCTGGCTAATCAGCGTAGCCAGTTCATTGCTGATAAACGGCAGTGAGGCGCGGGTTTCCGCTACGCTTGAAAGAGCAATTTTGCACTCTTCTGCGCTACGCACCAGGCGATAGCTTAAACGCTGACGCCAGACTTTCTGTAACAGGGCCACTTTTTCCGGTTCGCGGGCATCGCGTACCAGATCGTTAAGCAGACGACCGTTGGCACTACTGTAGAAATCACTCTGCGCAGGTACGTCGTTGATGGCAACCGCATTCCACCACGGCAGGATCGGCAGGGCGATGCCTTTTTCGGTTTCGCCACCCATACCCAGCAGTGGCATCAGGTTTTTAAACGCCAGGGCGATATCCAGATCGTTACCGCCAATACGACAACCACTGTGACCCAGCAGGCTGGCTTCACGATCGAGACGCGAACGCCACTGCGGTCCCATCAGCAGCAATGAACAGTCAGTCGTACCACCGCCGATATCCACCACCAGCACCCGTTTTTCTTCCTGCAAGGTGGCTTCGTAATCCAGCCCAGCCGCGACCGGCTCGTACTGGAATACCACGTCCCTGAATCCGGCACGCTTCGCCGCGCGTTCCAGAATCCCTTGCGCCTGGGCGTTTGCTTCATCGCCGCCCAGCCCCTGGAAGTTGATCGGGCGACCAATCACCGCCTGAGTAATCGCTTCTGGCAGCTGCGCCTGCGCCTGCTGGCGAATGTGCAACATCATTGCGCAGACCAGATCCTCAAACAGCGCTACCTGCTGCGGTTTTAAGCCGCTGGCACCGAGGAACGATTTTGGTGATTTCACAAACCACACTTCTTCTGGATCATCAATGTACTGTGCCAGTGAGGAAAGACCGAACTGCACGCTTTTCGCCGTAACATCGATATCTTCTTCGCGGTTATAACGAATCGCCCGACGTAACAGCGCCTGCGTTTCATCGTCGTCTGCCGGAACATCATGATGGCGGTACAGCCATTCACTTACTGCTTCACGCGTTGGCGCGCAAAGCATTGAAGGCAGCAGCGTGCTGTCGTTTTCCATTTTCAGTAATTGCGGTTTACCGTCACGCATGACCGCCACTGAACAGTTTGCTGTACCGTAATCAAAACCAATAAACACGAATTAATCCCCATGCCGGTGAAGAAGGGGCGTGACTTTAGCGAAATGTTGCCGTCGCGACAACCGGAATATGAAAGCAAAGCGTAGCGTCTGAATAACGTTTATGCTGAAAGCGGATGAATAAGGAGATGCGATGTATACCCTGAACTGGCAGCCGCCGTATGACTGGTCGTGGATGTTGGGATTTCTCGCCGCCCGTGCAGTGAGTGGTGTGGAAACGGTCGCTGACGATTATTATGCCCGTAGTCTGGCGGTGGGCGAATATCGCGGCGTGGTGACTGCTATTCCGGATATGGCCCGTCATACTCTGCACATAAATTTAAGTGCAGGTTTAGAACCTGTTGCCGCTGAGTGTCTGGCGAAAATGAGCCGCCTGCTTGATCTGCAATGTAACCCGCAGATTGTTAACGGTGCGTTGGGCAAGTTAGGCGCGGCCCGGCCCGGATTGCGTTTACCCGGCTGTGTTGATGCTTTTGAGCAGGGTGTGCGGGCGATTTTAGGCCAACTGGTGAGCGTGGCGATGGCGGCAAAATTGACTGCCAAAGTGGTACAGCTTTATGGCGAACGGCTGGATGATTTTCCGGAGTATATCTGCTTCCCGACGCCTCAGCGGCTGGCAGCAGCCGACCCGCAGGCATTAAAAGCGTTAGGTATGCCGTTGAAACGGGCAGAGGCGCTGATTCATCTGGCAAATGCGGCGCTGGAGGGCACCTTACCAATGAAAATACCGGGCGATGTGGAGCAGGCGATGAAAACGCTGCAAACTTTTCCGGGTATCGGGCGCTGGACGGCGAATTATTTCGCTTTGCGTGGCTGGCAGGCGAAAGATGTTTTTCTGCCGGATGATTATCTGATTAAACAGCGATTTCCGGGGATGACACCGGCACAAATCCGCCGTTATGCCGAGCGCTGGAAGCCCTGGCGTTCTTATGCGCTGTTGCATATCTGGTATACGGAAGGCTGGCAACCAGACGGAACGGACGAATTGTAGGCCTGATACGTCGCATCAGGCAATGGGCAAACGCTCCCTCAGTTAATCGCGAAATAACTGCTATTCACCAGCAAATCCAGCGGTTGGGCATCGGCAATCACATCACCATAAATCAGATCGACGCCGATGCCAGAAAGCGTATCCATCACTAAGGGTAAAACGACTGGCCCGGCGATGGTTTTCATCCCGAGTCGCTGAGCGTGCCCCTGAATAATCGTAATCAGCATCTCATCCATCAAATTACCCTGCACGTTGGCGCATAACTCACCATCAAGTAGCAGGTAATCTGCCATATTCGCTTTCAGCGAGTTGAAGATTTGCAGATCGCGGCCCACCTGGCTGAGCACTATCCGACATCCCGCCAGCCGCAGTTTTTGCACGCTTTCTGCGTGATCTAAAATCGCGTCTGCCGGAATAATCAGATGTAATAACCGTGGTGGTAGAGGGCTATTTTCCAGCTGCTCAAGCATTTCATTCACCAGCGTGGCGCTACTCAAACCGGCAACGGAAAGGGGGAGGGCGATGCTTATGCCTTTACTGGCAACCGCTTTTGCGGCCTGCTGGAAAAATTCGTGGAATACCCGTCGGTCAAGAGCATGGCTAAGTGCCGGATCGCTGAAGCTACGACGAAATTTTTGTTCATCAATAATCTCGCCTTCGCAACTCCAGAGCTTAAGTGAAATCAGCCACAAATTACGCGTTTCCGGGATCCGTGGCGAAGCGACACCGTGGGCGAGCATCATCAACTGATTCTCTTTAATCATCCGCCACTGTTCATCAAGCGACATCGCCGCCCGTTCGCTATGTGCGGCAGCTTGCTGCGGTTCGTAAACCGTCACCCGGCCCCGGCCACCATTTTTGGAGGCATAACAGGCGATATCAGCCTGCGACATCACTTCTGCCGCCTGATGATTGTTGTCATCGATCAAGGTAATCCCGGCACTGGCACCTACCCGATGTACCCGGCCTTCCCATATAAAGTGATAGTCATTCACAGCACTGATAATACGTGTAGCGATAAAACGAGCGCTTTCAACATTGCAGTCTGGCAGCAGCAGACCAAATTCATCACCGCCGAGCCGCGCCAGTACGTCACTGGAGCGCAGCATACTCAGCATCAACGACGCCAGTTCGCGCAGCAAAGCGTCGCCCGCCGCATGCCCGGCGCTGTCATTCACCGCTTTAAAGCGATCAAGATCGATAAACACCAGGGCATGTCGCTGATGCGTACTGTTTACCGTTTGCAGCAGAATACGCAGTTGTTTCTCAAAACTGGCGCGGTTGGCGAGATGCGTCAGTGCATCATGGGAGGCGCTGTAGCTAAGTTGGCGCAGCATTTTGCGTGATTCGGTAACGTCCTGAATCACCAGAACCGAACCAATATTGCTGCCGTCCAGAGTACTTAACGGCGTAATACTGTAATGCACGTCGTAACTGCCGCCGCTCCGACAGTGCAACACCACATCTTGTTCGATCGCGGAACGTGAGGTGTCGGCACTGTAAATGTTCTCCATTAATGGTCCGTTGTCGCCAAAAGTAATATGCAACACCGTCAGGAGCGGAACACCTAACGCTTCTTCCTGCGTCCAGCCGCTCATCTTCTCCGCCACCGGATTCATAAAGGTAATTTTCATCGCCATATCAATACAGACCACGGCTTCACCGATGGAATCAAGCGTAATGTGCAGGCGCTCTTTTTCCTGAAACAATGCCTCGTTAAGCTGTTTAACCTCAGTCATATCCATATTAATGCCGAGCAGGCGTTCGACTTCGCCTTCTTTATTCAGTACCCGGTTGGCGAGGGCGCGGATATGGCGGATGCCATCTTTCACAGCAATGCGAAATTCCAGCTTAAAGGGCGAGCGTGATTGCAACGAATCACGAATCACTTTTTCGGCATGCTGGCGATCTTCCGGCAGCACGCACTCGTACCACACCTGCCAGTTCGGTTTGATATGCGGAGGAATTTCATACAGCTCGAACATCCGCTTATCCCAGCTAAAAATATTCGGCTTCAACTCCCACTCCCAGATGCCAATCCCGCCCGCTTCGTTAGCCAGAGTGATGCGCTCCATCAGTTGCTGATTGACCTGTTCGGTGCGTTTTAGCTCGTTAATGTCTTCAATCTGAGCGATAAAATAGAGCGGCGTGCCATCCGTGTGGCGCACCAGAGAGACGGCAAGCAACGCCCAGACAACATCGCCATTGCGGTTGTAGTAACGTTTTTCCATTGAATAGGTGTTTATTTCACCGCTTATCAGCTTTTCAACCTGTTGGAGATCTTTATTGAGATCCTCCGGCCAGGTCAGTTGCTGAAAGGTGAGTCCACGCAGCTCTTCCTGACTGTAACCGAGAAACTGGCAGAGTGCTTTGTTGGATTGCAGCCATTGTCCCTCGGTGCCCACTAATGCCATGCCGATGGCGGAATATTCCATCGCGTTTCGAAAACGGGTTTCGCTTTCGGAAATGTGTTTGCGTTCCGCACGAAAGGCATACATCACCATCGTCATGATGTTGGCGGGCAGCAGGATCAGCAAAAACGGTAGCCACGGCATATGGCTCATCAGGTACGTACGCGGCGTAGCAAGCAGGGAGGGATCCGCGGCCATCAGCAGCGACACCATCATAACCGTGGTAAGGAAGATCAAAAAGGCTTCCATTCGTGGCAGGCGCACGGCGCTCCACATCAACAGCACAATAATGAAAGTAAAAGGCCACGGCAGATACAGCATCGAAAGCCAGCTTAACGTCAGTGTGATGGCTAACGTGAGCAGCGACTCAAAAAGCAACCGTGGGTTGCGATGGCGCAGCAGATAGTGCGGTTTAAATAACAATCCCAGCGGCACCAGTGCCAGAGCGCCGATGGATTCTGACAGTACCCATATCAAAAATGCCCTGAGAGGATCGTCTCCGGGTGTCAGCAGGACAACCAGAACACCCCCCAACAGAGGTGGAACAATGGCGCTGCCGAGTGCCAGACGCAGCCAGTCAGCCAGATTTTGCAAGGGGTTATACCACGGCAGCAATTTACGTAGCAGCACTGCCCCGACCACGGCTTCAACAATATTGATGGTCGTCCAGATCATGTTCAGCGAGCTGGTGGAAAAAAGCAGGATGGATGCGGCGATATTTCCCAGCGAACAGCTCAGCGCAATTCCCGGCCACATGCGCCCGGCATGGCGATAAAACGCCACCATCATGATGGACGTCGGGAACCACAGTGGGGCGAGTTGGGTGCCAAACTGCGAAAGCTCAAGCGAGAAAAGGGTAAAGATAAACGAGACTAAACCTAAACTGACCAGGTGAAGCAGCGGGTGGGGCAGGGCAATTAATACATGCTGTGATTGTTTGCTCATTACCGCTTTATCCGCAAGACCTGGTCGCCAGTATTCGTTTCTGTGTTTATGCTAGTACAAAAGTTTTACATTTTATATGCGAATTGCTCATAAAGTGACGTAAAGGCGGATGATTTGCGCAACTGCGTATAACATTTTTTACCTTGTATAAAACTGATCAATGTAATTTGCCACCGGGAATTCTTCGTCAACAATTAACTCTGAGCGCGCGGCAACGCTATTCGACTGGTATCAGGCGGATGAAATCCCTATAATTGCCGCGTTTGGCGCTTCGTCGCCCCCTTCCTAACATCCAGGTTAATCAGGTCGCTAAATATATGACTGATCAGTCTCATCAGTGCGTCATTATCGGTATCGCTGGCGCATCGGCTTCCGGCAAGAGTCTTATTGCCAGTACCCTTTATCGTGAATTACGTGAGCAAGTCGGTGATGAACACATCGGCGTAATTCCCGAAGACTGCTATTACAAAGATCAAAGCCATCTGTCGATGGAAGAACGCGTTAAGACCAACTACGACCATCCCAGCGCGATGGATCACAGCCTGCTGCTTGAGCATTTACAAGCGTTGAAACGCGGCTCGGCAATTGACCTGCCGGTTTACAGCTATGTTGAACATACGCGTATGAAAGAAACGGTGACGGTTGAGCCGAAGAAGGTCATCATTCTCGAAGGCATTTTGCTGCTGACGGATGCGCGTTTGCGTGACGAACTTAACTTCTCAATTTTCGTTGATACCCCGCTGGATATCTGCCTGATGCGCCGCATCAAGCGTGACGTTAACGAGCGTGGGCGTTCAATGGATTCAGTGATGGCGCAATATCAAAAAACCGTGCGTCCGATGTTCCTGCAATTCATTGAGCCTTCTAAACAATATGCGGACATTATCGTGCCGCGCGGCGGGAAAAACCGCATTGCGATCGATATATTGAAAGCGAAAATAAGTCAGTTCTTTGAATAAGCTTGATAAATTGTGTACCGTTCAGTGATAACCTGGTATGCCCTTGACGTAATTGGCGTTAAGGGAGTGATGCGCGAAAGGAGAAAATGCCATGCGTCTGTGTGACCGAGATATTGAAGCCTGGCTTGATGAAGGCCGTTTGTCGATCAACCCACGTCCGCCAGTGGAGCGTATTAACGGCGCGACGGTGGATGTACGCCTGGGCAATAAATTTCGTACCTTCCGTGGTCACACGGCAGCGTTTATCGATCTGAGCGGTCCCAAAGATGAAGTGAGCGCCGCGCTTGACCGCGTGATGAGCGATGAGATCGTTCTCGACGAGGGCGAGGCGTTCTATCTTCACCCAGGAGAGCTGGCGCTGGCGGTGACGCTGGAGTCGGTGACGCTGCCAGCCGATCTGGTGGGCTGGCTGGACGGGCGTTCCTCTTTGGCGCGTCTGGGGCTGATGGTGCACGTCACCGCGCACCGCATCGATCCGGGCTGGTCTGGCTGCATTGTGCTGGAGTTCTACAACTCCGGTAAGCTGCCGCTGGCGCTGCGTCCGGGCATGTTAATTGGTGCGCTGAGCTTTGAGCCGCTTTCCGGCCCGGCGGCGCGACCTTACAACCGCCGTGAAGATGCGAAATATCGCAACCAGCAGGGCGCGGTAGCCAGCCGAATCGATAAAGACTAATTCAGGCCCATTGAGGATACCATGAGACGATTTCTGACGACGCTGATGATACTCCTGGTCGTGCTGGTGGCCGGATTATCTGCGTTAGTGTTGCTGGTGAATCCGAATGATTTCCGCGACTATATGGTCAAGCAAGTTGCTGCACGTAGCGGTTATCAATTGCAGCTCGACGGGCCACTGCGTTGGCACGTCTGGCCGCAGCTTAGTATCCTCTCCGGGCGAATGTCTCTCACCGCCCAGGGCGCGACCCAGCCACTGGTTCGCGCCGACAACATGCGCCTGGACGTGGCGCTTTTACCACTACTGAGTCATCAACTGAGCGTTAAGCAGGTGATGCTAAAAGGGGCAGTGATCCAACTGACGCCGCAGACGGAAGCGGTGCGCAGTGAAGACGCTCCGGTTGCACCGCGCGACAATACCTTGCCGGATCTGTCAGACGATCGCGGATGGTCGTTTGATATATCCAGTCTTAAGGTGGCGGACAGCGTTCTGGTGTTCCAGCATGAAGATGACGAGCAGGTGACAATCCGCAATATCCGCCTGCAAATGGAACAAGATCCCCAACATCGTGGCTCATTTGAGTTCTCCGGGCGGGTTAATCGCGATCAGCGCGATCTCACGATATCCCTTAACGGTACGGTAGATGCTTCTGATTATCCGCATGATTTAACGGCGGCTATTGAACAAATTAACTGGCAGTTGCAGGGTGCAGATTTACCAAAACAAGGTATTCAGGGGCAGGGGAGTTTCCAGGCCCAGTGGCAGGAGTCACATAAACGCCTTTCATTTAACCAAATTAGTTTGACCGCCAATGACAGTACGCTGAGCGGGCAAGCACAGGTTACGCTGACAGAGAAACCGGAATGGCAGCTGAGGCTGCAATTCCCGCAACTGAATCTTGACAACCTCATCCCGCTTAATGAAACCGCGAATGGTGAAAACGGTGCCGCGCAGCAGGGGCAGAGCCAATCAACGTTGCCGCGCCCGGTTATTTCTTCGCGTATTGATGAACCGGCCTATCAGGGACTGCAAGGCTTTACGGCTGATATTTTGTTGCAGGCCAGTAACTTGCGCTGGCGCGGAATGAATTTTACAGATGTTGCCACGCAAATGACCAACAAGTCGGGTCTGCTGGAAATTACTCAACTACAGGGCAAGCTTAACGGTGGACAGGTTTCACTGCCGGGCACGCTGGACGCGACATCAATAAATCCGCGGATAAACTTCCAGCCACGGCTGGAAAACGTTGAGATTGGTACCATTCTGAAGGCGTTTAACTATCCGATTTCGTTGACCGGAAAAATGTCACTGGCTGGTGATTTCTCCGGTGCTGACATAGATGCCGACGCATTCCGCCACAACTGGCAAGGACAGGCACATGTCGAAATGACCGACACGCGCATGGAAGGGATGAACTTCCAGCAGATGATTCAGCAAGCGGTAGAACGTAATGGCGGTGATGTGAAGGCCGCTGAAAACTTCGATAACGTAACGCGTCTTGACCGCTTTACCACCGATTTGACGTTGAAGGATGGCGTCGTGACGTTAAACGACATGCAAGGTCAATCGCCTGTGCTGGCGCTTACAGGGGAAGGCATGTTGAATCTGGCAGATCAAACCTGCGACACCCAGTTTGATATTCGGGTCGTGGGTGGCTGGAACGGGGAAAGCAAACTGATTGATTTCCTCAAAGAAACGCCAGTACCGCTGCGGGTTTATGGCAACTGGCAGCAACTCAATTACAGTCTGCAAGTGGATCAGTTACTGCGCAAACATCTACAGGACGAAGCGAAACGTCGCCTGAATGACTGGGCCGAGCGGAATAAAGATTCCCGCAATGGCAAAGATGTGAAGAAGTTGCTGGAGAAGATGTAGGTTACCAGGTGACCTGTCCTGTAGGCCTGATAAGACGCGTAAAGCGTCGCATCAGGCGTTCGCGGCGGCACCATTATATTCTGAATATGTAAGATCGAAGGCTGTTCCGTTCACTTGATGTTCCTCGCTACTATGGAACGCTCAAGCCGGTGAACGTGCCAGGGTGGCTCAATCGCCACCACCCTGGCAACCCGGGCTCCCGGCGGTAAATCGCCGCTGGCGCGGTTCCCTCATCTTATTCCTTTCGGCTATCGGGTACGGGCGCGAGGTAACATCCCCTGTAAAACGCGCCCTCAGCCCACATCCATGTGGGCTGCCCCGGCCTACAGGAAACGATTCGGCGATTTACAGCCGGACCCACACCCCCGCTGTAATGTCCATGTACCACAGACAACGCTTCATTGCTGAAGTTATAAGGCGTCACGCAGCATCGGGTAAAATGACCGATACCATCACACCTCGTACTCCATCTCGCCATCCTTACGCAGCGGTATAATCTGCACCTTCTGCACGCGATGGCTTTCCACCTGCAACGTTTTAAGCAAATAATCCCCCACCTGAACTTCTTCGCCAGGTTTTGGAATACGCTGTAAATATTCCATCAACAGCCCGGCAATGGTGTGATATTCACGTTTTTCATCCAGCGGCAGCGGCACATATTGCACCAGATCTTCCAGCGGCATATGACCATTCGCCGTCCAGGAACCGTCCGCATTCTTCTGAATATCATGGCGGGCGTCGATCTCTTCCACTTCGTTCGGTAAGTTACCGGCAATGGTTTCAGTGACGTCACTTAATGTCACAATCCCTTCCACCGAGCCAAACTCATCCACCACAAAAGCAAAGTGTGTGCGGGCATTACGGAACTGCTCCAGGGCAGGTAACAACGGCAAGGTTTCCGGGAACACCAGCGGCTGGCGAATCAACACCCGCAGGTTGAGCGGTTCGCCACGCAGTGACTGTTGTAGCAGGTCGATAACGTGAACAACACCGAGCAAATCTTCTGCGTCATCACCGTCGGTAACCACCAGCCGCGTATGCTGATTTCGCTCCAGCAACTGGCGGATCTCGTCTTCCGGCGCGTTGAGATCGATATGCTCAATATCGTGGCGCGACGTCATAATGCTGCTGACAGTACGCTGGTTAAGATTAAGTACCCGCTCAATCATCCGCCGTTCCTGCGGATTAAAGATCTGCTGGTTACCATGATCCACCAGCATGGACGCGGTTTCGGCGTCCAGTTCCGCATCTTCTTTTTGCCCGCTAAGCAGGCGCATTACCGCTTCGGTAGTCCGCTGGCGTAGCGTCTGGTTAGCGGAAAGAAAACGTCGCCGGTTAAAGATAGCCAACTGATTGAGCGCCTCGATCATCACCGAGAAACCAATGGCAGCGTACAGGTAGCCTTTCGGAATGACGAAGCCGAAACCTTCTGCCACCAGGCTAAAGCCAATCATCAACAGGAAGCTTAAGCAGAGAATAACGATGGTCGGGTGACTGTTAACAAATTGCGTTAACGGCTTGCTGGCCATCAACATCAGGCTGATAGCGATAACCACGGCGGCCATCATGACCAGTAAATGGTCGACCATCCCGACGGCGGTAATCACTGAGTCGAGTGAGAAGATGGCGTCCAGTACCACAATTTGTGTCACCACCCCCCAGAACTTCGCACCTTTGCGTTGTGTGGGATTATTGCTGTCTTTCCCTTCCAGCCGTTCGTTCAGCTCCATCGTGGCTTTGAACAACAGGAAGAAACCACCAAACAGCATGATTAAGTCGCGGGCGCTAAAGGTAAACGAGCGGAAGCTGAACAGCGGTTGCGTCAGGGTGACCAGCCAGGAGATTGACGCCAGCAGTAACAGGCGCATTAACATCGCCAGCAACAGCCCGGTAACCCGTGCGCGGTCGCGCTGCTTCGGCGGTAGTTTTTCGGCGAGGATGGCAATAAAGACCAGGTTATCAATGCCGAGGACCAGTTCGATCACAATCAGCGTGATTAACCCGGCCCAGATAGACGGATCGGCAATCCATTCCATAGTAAGTACAAAACCTATTCGTTGTATGACAAATGTCACAATTCGATCATGGATAAATCGGGGCAAAAATGCAATGTTGCAGCACTATTTATCTCATATTATTTGAGGGTAATAACCTCACATTATCCCTGAATTAAAAGTGGTAATAATAAAACATTATTTAAGAAATATCGCATGTGGAGGCGCAATATTAAATATTGTCAACCTAAAGAAACTCCTAAAAACCATATTGAATGACACTTAATATAATTCTTAAAAATAGCCAATTGCCGAATTGTTACCTTGCCTGCTATTCCGTTAGCTGTAACACTTCCTCCTGCATTATTGGAGAGCCAATATTCAATTACCATAATGTCACCTTATATTCGGAAGTTAATTTCCGCAATAACCCTTGCTCATCAACGATTGTATGCAGAGAGGGTTTGAAAAATTAAGCTAAATCAGTGTGTTGGTAGCTAAAAAGCCAGGGGCGGTAGCGTGTCTGGATGCCTGAAAGACCAGTCTGAATTATTCTGTCAATAGCCTGCGGATGAAATCAATTTTTTTAGGACTGATGCCAGTTAAATTTTTATTCAATTAACTGCAAGGTAAATGTGCATGGCGACATTGCTATTAATAGTGCACAGGATAATTACTCTGCCAAAGTGATAAATAAACAATGATGAAATCCAAAATGAAATTGATGCCATTATTGGTGTCAGTAACCTTGATAAGCGGTTGCACAGTACTTCCGGGCAGCAATATGTCGACGATGGGGAAAGACGTCATCAAACAGCAGGACGCTGATTTCGATCTCGACAAAATGGTGAATGTTTATCCGCTGACCCCGCGCCTGATTGACCAATTACGCCCACGTCCGAATGTAGCGCGCCCTAATATGACGCTGGAAAGTGAGATCGCGAATTACCAGTATCGCGTCGGGCCGGGGGACGTTCTTAATGTCACCGTCTGGGATCACCCGGAACTCACCACGCCAGCCGGTCAGTACCGCAGCTCCAGCGACACCGGCAACTGGGTACAGCCTGACGGCACCATGTTCTACCCGTATATCGGCAAGGTCCACGTCGTGGGGAAAACGCTCGCTGAAATCCGCAGTGATATTACCGGGCGCTTAGCGACGTACATCGCTGACCCGCAGGTGGACGTTAATATCGCCGCCTTCCGCTCGCAAAAAGCCTATATCTCCGGCCAGGTGAATAAATCCGGTCAACAGGCGATTACCAACGTACCACTGACCATTCTCGATGCCATCAACGCCGCAGGTGGCCTGACCGACACCGCTGACTGGCGCAACGTGGTGCTAACACACAATGGTCGTGAAGAGCGCATTTCTTTGCAGGCGCTGATGCAAAACGGCGACCTCAACCAGAATCGCCTGCTTTACCCCGGCGATATTCTCTACGTGCCACGTAATGATGATCTGAAAGTATTTGTGATGGGTGAAGTGAAGAAACAGAGCACCCTGAAAATGGACTTTAGCGGCATGACCCTGACTGAAGCTCTGGGCAATGCCGAAGGTATCGACATGACCACCTCCAACGCCAGCGGCATCTTTGTCATTCGTCCGCTGAAAGGCGAGGGCGGGCGTAACGGCAAGATTGCCAATATCTACCAGCTGGATATGTCCGATGCCACGTCGCTGGTGATGGCGACAGAATTCCGCCTGCAACCTTATGACGTGGTGTATGTCACCACCGCCCCGGTTTCCCGCTGGAACCGTCTGATCAATCAGTTGCTGCCAACTATTAGCGGTGTCCGTTACATGACGGATACAGCCAGCGACATTCATAACTGGTAATCGTCATGTTTAACAACATCTTAGTTGTCTGTGTCGGCAATATTTGCCGTTCCCCGACGGCGGAACGCTTACTGCAACGTTATCACCCGGAGCTGAAAGTGGAGTCCGCTGGACTCGGCGCGCTGGTCGGTAAGGGCGCTGATCCTACCGCTATCAGCGTCGCCGCAGAACATCAACTGTCTCTGGAAGGTCACTGTGCCCGTCAAATCAGCCGCCGTCTGTGTCGCAACTACGACCTGATTTTGACCATGGAAAAGCGCCATATCGAACGCTTATGCGAGATGGCACCCGAGATGCGCGGCAAAGTGATGCTGTTTGGTCACTGGGATAACGAATGTGAAATCCCCGATCCGTATCGCAAAAGCCGGGAAACGTTTGCAGCGGTGTACACATTACTTGAACGGTCTGCCCGCCAGTGGGCGCAGGCATTGAACGCAGAGCAGGTATAAGAATGACAGAAAAAGTAAAACAACATGCCGCTCCGGTAACGGGTAGTGATGAAATCGATATTGGTCGCCTGGTCGGCACCGTCATTGAAGCGCGCTGGTGGGTGATTGGCATCACCGCTGTATTTGCCCTCTGTGCCGTGGTTTACACCTTCTTCGCCACGCCGATTTATAGTGCCGACGCACTGGTACAAATCGAGCAAAACAGCGGCAATTCGTTAGTGCAGGATATCGGATCGGCGTTAGCCAACAAACCGCCTGCATCGGACGCCGAGATCCAGTTGATTCGTTCGCGTCTGGTGCTTGGTAAAACGGTGGACGATCTCGACCTCGATATTGCAGTGAGCAAAAACACGTTCCCGATTTTCGGTGCGGGCTGGGATCGCCTGATGGGACGTCAGAACGAGACGGTGAAAGTGACCACCTTTAACCGCCCGAAAGAGATGGCGGATCAGGTGTTTACGCTTAATGTGCTGGACGATAAAAACTACACCCTGAGCAGCGACGGCGGCTTTAGCGCCCGTGGGCAAGCGGGCCAGATGCTGAAAAAAGAAGGCGTCACGCTGATGGTTGAAGCCATTCACGCCCGCCCGGGCAGTGAGTTTACCGTCACCAAATACTCCACGTTGGGGATGATCAACCAACTGCAAAACAGCCTGACGGTAACGGAGAACGGCAAAGACGCAGGCGTACTGAGCCTGACTTATACCGGTGAAGATCGCGAACAGATCCGCGACATTCTTAACAGCATCGCCCGTAACTATCAGGAACAAAATATTGAGCGCAAATCGGCGGAAGCGTCGAAAAGCCTCGCTTTCCTCGCGCAACAGTTACCGGAAGTACGTAGCCGCCTCGATGTTGCCGAAAACAAACTGAATGCCTTCCGTCAGGATAAAGATTCTGTTGATCTGCCGCTGGAAGCGAAAGCGGTGCTCGATTCGATGGTGAACATCGACGCGCAGTTGAACGAACTGACCTTTAAAGAGGCGGAAATCTCCAAGCTGTACACCAAAGTTCACCCGGCGTACCGCACGCTGCTGGAGAAACGTCAGGCGCTGGAAGAAGAGAAAGCCAAACTTAACGGTCGCGTAACGGCGATGCCGAAAACCCAGCAGGAGATTGTGCGCCTGACCCGCGATGTCGAGTCTGGTCAGCAGGTCTATATGCAACTGCTGAATAAAGAGCAGGAGCTGAAAATCACCGAAGCCAGCACCGTCGGCGATGTGCGCATTGTTGACCCGGCAATCACCCAGCCTGGCGTGCTGAAACCGAAGAAAGGGCTGATTATCCTCGGCGCGATTATCCTTGGCCTGATGCTTTCTATCGTGGGTGTGCTGCTGCGCTCGTTGTTTAATCGCGGCATCGAAAGCCCGCAGGTGCTGGAAGAACACGGTATCAGCGTCTATGCCAGCATCCCGCTGTCGGAATGGCAGAAAGCGCGCGATAGCGTCAAAACCATCAAAGGGATTAAACGCTATAAACAGAGCCAGCTACTGGCGATGGGGAATCCAACCGATCTGGCGATTGAAGCCATCCGCAGTCTGCGTACCAGTCTGCACTTCGCGATGATGCAGGCACAGAACAATGTGTTGATGATGACCGGGGTTAGCCCGTCAATCGGTAAAACCTTTGTCTGCGCCAACCTGGCGGCGGTGATCAGCCAGACCAATAAACGGGTGTTGTTGATCGACTGCGATATGCGCAAAGGCTACACCCACGAGCTGCTGGGCACTAATAACGTTAATGGCCTGTCGGAAATTCTGATTGGTCAGGGCGATATTACTACCGCTGCTAAACCGACCTCTATTGCCAAATTTGACCTGATCCCGCGCGGTCAGGTGCCGCCAAATCCTTCTGAACTGTTGATGAGCGAACGCTTTGCCGAACTGGTGAACTGGGCGAGTAAAAACTATGACCTGGTGTTGATTGATACGCCGCCGATTCTGGCAGTGACCGATGCGGCAATTGTTGGTCGTCATGTTGGAACCACGTTAATGGTGGCGCGTTATGCGGTCAACACATTGAAAGAAGTGGAAACCAGTCTGAGCCGCTTTGAGCAAAACGGTATTCCGGTGAAAGGGGTGATTCTGAACTCCATCTTCCGCCGCGCCAGCGCGTATCAGGATTATGGCTATTACGAATACGAATATAAGTCGGATGCGAAATAACGACGCCTGCATTCGCACCGCCCCGTAGGCCGGATAAGGCGCTCACGCCGCATCCGGCAAGCAAACCAGCTCATAAGCCGGGAGAACAACCTATGAAAGACAATCCGCTGATCTCAATCTATATGCCGACCTGGAACCGCCAACAACTGGCGATTCGGGCGATAAAATCGGTCCTGCGCCAGGACTACAGCAACTGGGAGATGATCATCGTGGATGATTGCTCCACCTCCTGGGAACAGCTTCAGCAGTACGTCACCGCCCTCAACGATCCGCGTATTACCTACATTCACAACGACATTAACAGCGGGGCGTGCGCGGTACGTAACCAGGCGATTATGCTGGCGCAAGGGGAATACATCACCGGGATCGATGATGATGATGAATGGACGCCCAACCGCCTGAGCGTCTTCCTCGCCCATAAACAGCAACTGGTCACCCACGCCTTTTTGTACGCTAACGACTACGTTTGTCAGGGCGAAGTCTATTCCCAACCGGCAAGTTTGCCGCTGTATCCCAAATCGCCGTATTCACGCCGCCTGTTCTACAAACGCAATATCATTGGCAATCAGGTCTTTACCTGGGCGTGGCGTTTCAAAGAGTGTTTGTTCGATACCGAACTGAAAGCGGCACAGGATTACGACATCTTCCTGCGGATGGTGGTGGAGTATGGCGAACCGTGGAAAGTGGAAGAAGCGACGCAGATCCTGCATATCAATCACGGTGAAATGCAGATCACCTCGTCACCGAAAAAATTCTCCGGATACTTCCACTTTTACCGCAAGCACAAAGACAAATTCGACCGGGCCAGCAAAAAATATCAGCTGTTTACCCTCTACCAGATCCGCAATAAACGTATGACCTGGCGCACTTTGCTGACGCTGCTGTCGGTGCGTAACGGCAAACGTCTGGCTGATGGTATTCGGGGGCGCTAAAGATGCTGGAAGATCTGCGCGCCAACAGCTGGAGTTTACGCCCGTGCTGCATGGTTCTTGCCTATCGCGTTGCTCATTTTTGTTCGGTGTGGCGCAAAAAGAACGTCCTCAACAATCTGTGGGCGGCCCCGCTGCTGGTGCTGTATCGCATTATCACCGAATGCTTTTTCGGTTATGAAATCCAGGCCGCCGCGACCATTGGCCGCCGCTTTACTATCCATCACGGTTACGCCGTAGTGATCAATAAAAACGTGGTAGCGGGGGATGATTTCACCATTCGCCACGGCGTCACTATCGGCAATCGTGGTGCCGATAACATGGCATGTCCACACATTGGCAACGGCGTCGAACTCGGAGCCAACGTCATTATTCTTGGTGATATCACGCTTGGTAACAACGTCACCGTGGGCGCGGGCAGCGTGGTGCTCGACTCTGTCCCGGACAACGCGCTGGTGGTGGGAGAAAAAGCGCGAGTGAAGGTAATTAAATGAATATTCTGCAATTTAATGTGCGACTGGCGGAAGGCGGGGCAGCAGGTGTGGCGTTAGATCTCCACCAGCGTGCGCTGCAACAGGGGCTGGCGTCACATTTTATCTACGGCTACGGCAAAGGCGGCAAAGAGAGCGTCAGCCATCAGAACTATCCGCAGGTCATCAAACATACGCCGCGGATGACCGCAATGGCGAATATTGCCCTGTTTCGTCTGTTTAATCGCGATCTGTTTGGCAATTTCAATGAGTTATATCGCACCATTACTCGCACACCGGGTCCGGTGGTCCTGCATTTTCATGTGCTGCACAGCTACTGGCTAAATCTTAAGAGCGTGGTGCGCTTTTGCGAAAAGGTGAAAAACCATAAACCGGACGTCACTCTGGTCTGGACGCTGCACGACCACTGGAGTGTAACCGGACGCTGCGCCTTTACCGACGGTTGCGAAGGCTGGAAAACGGGCTGCCAGAAATGCCCGACCTTAAATAACTATCCGCCGGTGAAGATTGATCGGGCGCACCAGCTGGTGGCGGGCAAACGCCTGTTATTTCGTGAGATGCTGGCGCTGGGCTGTCAGTTTATTTCCCCCAGCCAGCATGTGGCTGACGCTTTCAATAGCCTGTACGGTCCAGGGCGTTGCCGGATTATCAATAACGGTATTGATATGGCAACCGAAGCGATTCTGGCGGATCTGCCTCCGGTGCGCGAAACTCAGGGCAAGCCGAAAATCGCGGTGGTGGCGCATGACCTGCGTTACGACGGTAAGACTAACCAGCAACTGGTGCGTGAGATGATGGCGCTGGGCGACAAAATTGAACTGCATACCTTTGGTAAGTTCTCGCCGTTCACCGCTGGCAACGTGGTTAATCACGGCTTTGAAACTGACAAGCGCAAGTTGATGAGCGCGCTCAATCAGATGGATGCGCTGGTATTCAGTTCTCGCGTCGATAACTACCCGCTGATTTTGTGTGAGGCGTTATCAATTGGCGTGCCGGTGATTGCCACCCATAGCGACGCGGCACGGGAAGTGTTGCAAAAATCCGGCGGTAAAACCGTCAGCGAAGAAGACGTGCTGCAACTGGTGCAGTTAAGCAAACCGGAAATCGCGCAGGCGATATTTGGTACCACGCTGGCTGAGTTCAGCCAACGCAGCCGCGCGGCCTACAGTGGACAACAGATGCTGGAGGAGTATGTCAACTTCTATCAGAATCTGTAGCTACCTGTTGTTGCCGCTGATCTACCTGCTGGTTAACGTCAAAATCGCCCAGCTTGGCGAAAGTTTCCCCATCACCATCGTCACTTTTTTACCTGTCTTGTTACTGCTGTTTTTAGAGCGCATCAGCGTTAAAAAATTGATGATTGCCTTAGGGATTGGTGCGGGACTCACGGCGTTTAACTATCTGTTTGGTCAGTCGTTGGATGCCAGTAAATACGTCACTTCAACCATGCTGTTTGTCTATATTGTGATCATTATTGGCATGGTGTGGAGTATTCGCTTTAAAACGATTTCGCCACACAACCATCGCAAGATATTACGTTTCTTTTATCTGGTGGTCGGGTTGGTGGTGGCGCTGGCGGCGGTGGAGATGGCGCAAATTATCCTCACCGGCGGCAGCAGTATTATGGAGTCGATTTCCAAATATCTGATTTACAGCAACAGCTATGTACTGAATTTCATTAAATTCGGCGGCAAGCGCACGACAGCACTTTATTTCGAACCGGCATTTTTCGCTCTGGCATTAATCTCAATTTGGCTCAGCATCAAACAGTTTGGTATCAAAACGCCTAAAACCGATGCTATGATTCTCGCAGGGATAATATTATCCGGATCGTTTTCAGGGGTTATGACCTTTATCCTGTTTTATTTGCTGGAGTGGGCATTTCAATATCTGAATAAAGAGGCGATTAAGAAAAAGTTACCGTTGGCATTGATTTCTCTGGCTGTATTCCTGGTTGGTGTGGTAATCGCGTTTCCTTATATTTCCACCCGTCTGGGCGATTTAGGTACGGAAGGATCGTCATCGTATTATCGTATTGTCGGTCCGCTGGTGATGGTCGGTTATTCTTTGACCCATATTGACGGTGTAGTCAGATTTGGCTCACTTTATGAATATGTCGCATCATTCGGAATATTTAACGGTGCGGATGTCGGAAAAACCATAGACAATGGTTTGTATCTGCTGATTATTTATTTTTCCTGGTTCGCGGTGTTTTTATCGCTGTGGTACATGGGGAAAGTGATAAAAATGATGATCAACGCTTTTGGTGATAACCGCAATTTTCGCGTGCAATTATATCTTTTTACTCCGGTATCGCTGTTTTTTACCGGTTCGATATTTAGCCCGGAATATGCATTTTTAATCGTCTGTCCGTTTATTTTGCGAAAAGCGTTAAATATTACGAGGTAATAATAAGAACATGTTGCTTAGCATAATCACTGTCGCGTTTCGTAACCTCGAAGGGATAGTCAAAACACATGCCTCGCTGGCGCATCTGGCGCAGGCGGACGATATCAGCTTCGAATGGATTGTTGTCGATGGCGGCTCCAATGACGGCACCCGTGAGTATCTGGAAAATCTCAATGGTATCTATAACCTACGCTTTGTCAGCGAGCCAGATAACGGTATCTACGACGCCATGAACAAAGGCATTGCGATGGCACAAGGCAAGTTCGCGTTGTTTCTCAACTCGGGCGATATTTTTCATCAGGATGCCGCAAATTTTGTCCGTAAGTTAAAAATGCAAAAAGATAACGTGATGATCACCGGCGATGCGCTGCTGGATTTTGGCGACGGGCATAAAATTAAACGTAGCGCCAAACCGGGCTGGTATATTTATCACAGCCTGCCCGCCAGTCATCAGGCGATATTTTTCCCGGTGTCCGGCTTGAAAAAATGGCGTTATGACCTGGAATATAAAGTTTCTTCCGATTACGCGCTGGCGGCTAAAATGTATAAAGCCGGTTATGCATTTAAAAAACTCAATGGCCTGGTGTCTGAATTTTCAATGGGTGGGGTATCAACCACCAATAATATGGAATTGTGTGCTGACGCCAAAAAAGTCCAACGGCAGATATTACATGTGCCTGGCTTCTGGGCAGAATTATCCTGGCATTTACGCCAACGTACTACCTCAAAGACGAAAGCCTTATATAACAAAAGCTGAATATAAGGGAAAACGATGCAAGATTTAAGCGGTTTCTCGGTGCCGAAAGGGTTCCGGGGCGGCAACGCTATTAAAGTGCAATTATGGTGGGCAGTACAGGCAACAATATTTGCCTGGTCGCCACAAGTATTGTATCGCTGGCGGGCATTTTTATTACGTTTATTCGGCGCAAAAATAGGAAAAAACGTAGTTATTCGTCCGTCAGTAAAAATTACCTATCCGTGGAAATTAACCTTAGGTGATTACGCGTGGGTCGGCGATGACGTCAATTTATATACCCTCGGTGAAATAACCATTGGCGCACATTCGGTGATATCGCAAAAAAGTTATTTATGCACCGGGAGCCACGACCATGCAAGTCAACATTTCACCATTAACGCCACGCCTATTGTGATTGGCGAGAAATGCTGGCTGGCAACCGATGTCTTTGTTGCCCCAGGCGTCACGATCGGTAACGGCACCGTCGTGGGTGCGCGAAGCAGTGTTTTTAAATCGCTTCCGGCAAATGTGGTTTGCCGGGGGAATCCAGCAGTGGTGATACGCGAACGCGTTGAAACTGAATAAATTCAAAAAATACAGAGGAATAAGACATGTCAAAAGTCGCTCTCATCACCGGTGTAACCGGACAAGACGGTTCTTACCTGGCAGAGTTTCTGCTGGAAAAAGGTTACGAGGTGCATGGTATTAAGCGTCGCGCATCGTCATTCAACACCGAGCGCGTGGATCACATTTATCAGGATCCGCACACCTGCAACCCGAAATTCCATCTGCATTATGGCGACCTGAGTGATACCTCCAACCTGACGCGCATTTTGCGTGAAGTACAGCCGGATGAAGTGTACAACCTGGGGGCAATGAGCCACGTTGCGGTTTCTTTTGAGTCACCGGAATATACCGCTGACGTCGACGCGATGGGTACGCTGCGCCTGCTCGAGGCGATCCGCTTCCTCGGTCTGGAAAAGAAAACCCGTTTCTATCAGGCTTCCACCTCTGAACTGTATGGTCTGGTGCAGGAAATTCCGCAGAAAGAAACCACGCCGTTCTACCCGCGATCTCCGTATGCGGTCGCCAAACTGTACGCCTACTGGATCACCGTTAACTACCGCGAATCCTACGGCATGTACGCCTGCAACGGTATTCTCTTCAACCATGAATCCCCGCGCCGTGGCGAAACCTTCGTTACCCGCAAAATAACCCGCGCAATCGCCAACATCGCCCAGGGGCTGGAGTCGTGCCTGTACCTCGGCAATATGGATTCCCTGCGTGACTGGGGCCATGCCAAAGACTACGTAAAAATGCAGTGGATGATGCTGCAACAGGAACAGCCAGAAGATTTCGTTATTGCTACCGGCGTTCAGTACTCCGTGCGTCAGTTCGTAGAAATGGCGGCAGCACAGCTGGGCATCAAACTGCGCTTTGAAGGCACGGGCGTTGAAGAGAAGGGCATTGTGGTTTCCGTCACCGGGCATGACGCGCCGGGCGTTAAACCGGGGGATGTGATTATCGCCGTTGACCCGCGTTACTTCCGTCCGGCTGAAGTTGAAACGCTGCTCGGCGACCCGACTAAAGCGCACGAAAAACTGGGCTGGAAACCGGAAATCACCCTCAGAGAGATGGTGTCTGAAATGGTGGCTAATGACCTCGAGGCGGCGAAAAAACACTCTCTGCTGAAATCTCACGGCTACGACGTGGCGATCGCGCTGGAGTCATAAGCATGAGTAAACAACGAATTTTTATCGCTGGCCATCGCGGGATGGTCGGTTCCGCCATCAAGCGACAGCTCGAACAGCGCGGTGATGTGGAACTGGTATTACGCACCCGCGACGAGCTGAACCTGCTGGACAGCCGCGCCGTGCATGATTTCTTTGCCAGCGAACGTATTGACCAGGTCTATCTGGCGGCGGCGAAAGTGGGCGGCATTGTTGCCAACAACACCTATCCGGCGGATTTCATCTACCAGAACATGATGATTGAGAGCAACATCATTCACGCCGCGCATCAGAACGACGTGAACAAACTGCTGTTTCTCGGATCGTCCTGCATCTACCCGAAACTGGCAAAACAGCCGATGGCAGAAAGCGAGTTGTTGCAGGGCACGCTGGAGCCGACTAACGAGCCTTATGCTATTGCCAAAATCGCCGGGATCAAATTGTGCGAATCTTACAATCGCCAGTACGGACGAGATTACCGTTCAGTCATGCCGACCAACCTGTACGGGCCACACGACAACTTCCACCCGAGTAATTCGCATGTGATCCCTGCATTGCTGCGTCGCTTCCACGAGGCGACGGCACAGAATGCGCCGGACGTGGTGGTGTGGGGCAGCGGTACACCGATGCGTGAATTCCTGCACGTCGATGATATGGCGGCGGCAAGCATTCATGTGATGGAGCTGGCGCACGAAGTCTGGCTGGAGAACACCCAGCCGATGCTGTCGCACATTAACGTCGGCACGGGCGTTGACTGCACTATCCGCGAGCTGGCGCAAACCATCGCCAAAGTGGTGGGTTACAAAGGTCGGGTGGTTTTTGATGCCAGTAAACCGGATGGTACGCCGCGCAAACTGCTGGATGTGACGCGCCTGCATCAGCTTGGCTGGTATCACGAAATCTCACTGGAAGCGGGGCTTGCCAGCACTTACCAGTGGTTCCTTGAGAATCAAGACCGCTTTCGGGGGTAATGATGTTTTTACGTCAGGAAGACTTTGCCACGGTAGTGCGCTCCACTCCGCTTGTCTCTCTCGACTTTATTGTCGAGAACAGTCGCGGCGAGTTTCTGCTTGGCAAAAGAACCAACCGCCCGGCGCAGGGTTACTGGTTTGTGCCGGGAGGGCGCGTGCAGAAAGACGAAACGCTGGAAGCCGCATTCGAGCGGCTGACGATGGCGGAACTGGGGCTGCGTCTGCCGATAACAGCAGGCCAGTTTTACGGTGTCTGGCAGCACTTTTATGACGATAACTTCTCCGGCACGGATTTCACCACTCACTATGTGGTGCTCGGTTTTCGCTTCAGAGTCGCTGAAGAAGATCTGATACTGCCGGATGAGCAGCATGACGATTACCGCTGGCTGACGCCGGACGCGCTGCTCGCCAGTAACGATGTTCACGCTAACAGCCGCGCCTATTTTCTCGCTGAGAAGCGTGCCGGAGTACCCGGATTATGAAAATACTGGTCTACGGCATTAACTACTCGCCGGAGTTAACCGGTATCGGCAAATACACCGGCGAGATGGTGGAATGGCTGGCGGCACAAGGTCATGAGGTGCGGGTTATTACCGCACCGCCTTACTACCCGCAGTGGCAGGTGGGCGAGAACTATTCCGCCTGGCGCTACAAACGAGAAGAGGGGGCCGCCACGGTGTGGCGCTGCCCGCTGTACGTGCCAAAACAGCCGAGCACCCTGAAACGCTTGTTGCATCTCGGCAGTTTTGCCGTCAGCAGTTTCTTTCCACTGATGGCGCAACGTCGCTGGAAGCCGGATCGCATTATCGGCGTAGTGCCAACGCTGTTTTGCACGCCGGGAATGCGCCTGCTGGCGAAGCTCTCTGGTGCGCGTACCGTGCTGCATATTCAGGATTACGAAGTGGACGCCATGCTGGGGCTGGGCCTTGCCGGAAAAGGCAAAGGCGGCAAAGTGGCACAGCTGGCAACGGCGTTCGAACGTAGCGGACTGCATAACGTCGATAACGTCTCCACGATTTCGCGTTCAATGATGAATAAAGCCATCGAAAAAGGCGTGGCGGCGGAAAACGTCATCTTCTTCCCCAACTGGTCGGAAATTGCCCGTTTTCAGCATGTTGCAGATGCCGATGTTGACGCCCTTCGTAACCAGCTTGACCTGCCGGATAACAAAAAAATCATTCTTTACTCCGGCAATATTGGTGAAAAGCAGGGGCTGGAAAACGTTATTGAAGCTGCCGATCGTCTGCGCGATGAACCGCTGATTTTTGCCATTGTCGGGCAGGGCGGCGGCAAAGCGCGGCTGGAAAAAATGGCGCAGCAGCGTGGACTGCGCAACATGCAATTTTTCCCGCTGCAATCGTATGACGCTTTACCCGCACTGCTGAAGATGGGCGATTGCCATCTGGTGGTGCAAAAACGCGGCGCGGCAGATGCCGTATTGCCGTCGAAACTGACCAATATTCTGGCGGTAGGCGGTAACGCGGTGATTACCGCAGAGGCCCACACAGAACTGGGGCAGCTTTGCGAAACCTTTCCGGGCATTGCGGTTTGCGTAGAACCGGAATCGGTCGAGGCGCTGGTGGCGGGGATCCGTCAGGCGCTCCTGCTGCCCAAACACAACACGGTGGCACGTGAATATGCCGAACGCACACTCGATAAAGAGAACGTGTTACGTCAATTTATAAATGATATTCGGGGATAATTATGGCGCAGTCGAAACTCTATCCAGTTGTGATGGCAGGTGGCTCCGGTAGCCGCTTATGGCCGCTTTCCCGCGTACTTTACCCCAAGCAGTTTTTATGCCTGAAAGGCGATCTCACCATGCTGCAAACCACCATCTGCCGCCTGAACGGCGTGGAGTGCGAAAGCCCGGTGGTGATTTGCAATGAGCAGCACCGCTTTATTGTCGCGGAACAGCTGCGTCAACTGAACAAACTTACCGAGAACATTATTCTCGAACCGGCAGGGCGTAACACTGCACCTGCCATTGCACTGGCGGCGCTGGCGGCAAAACGTCATAGCCCGGAGAGCGACCCGTTAATGCTGGTATTGGCGGCGGATCATGTGATTGCCGATGAAGACGCGTTCCGTGCCGCCGTGCGTAATGCCATGCCATATGCCGAAGCGGGCAAGCTGGTGACCTTCGGCATTGTGCCGGATCTACCAGAAACCGGTTATGGCTATATTCGTCGCGGTGAAGTGTCTGCGGGTGAGCAGGATACGGTGGCCTTTGAAGTGGCGCAGTTTGTCGAAAAACCGAATCTGGAAACCGCCCAGGCCTATGTGGCAAGCGGCGAATATTACTGGAACAGCGGTATGTTCCTGTTCCGCGCCGGACGCTATCTCGAAGAACTGAAAAAATATCGCCCGGATATTCTCGATGCCTGTGAAAAAGCGATGAGCGCCATTGATCCGGATCTCGATTTTATTCGTGTGGATGAAGAAGCGTTTCTCGCCTGCCCGGAAGAGTCGGTGGATTACGCGGTCATGGAACGTACGGCAGATGCCGTTGTGGTGCCGATGGATGCGGGCTGGAGTGATGTCGGTTCCTGGTCTTCATTATGGGAGATCAGCGCCCACACCGCCGAGGGCAACGTTTGCCACGGCGATGTGATTAATCACAAAACTGAAAACAGCTATGTGTACGCCGAATCTGGCCTGGTCACCACCGTCGGGGTGAAAGATCTGGTAGTGGTGCAGACCAAAGATGCGGTGCTGATTGCCGACCGTAACGCGGTGCAGGATGTGAAAAAAGTGGTCGAGCAGATCAAAGCCGATGGTCGCCATGAGCATCGGGTACATCGCGAGGTCTATCGCCCGTGGGGCAAATATGACTCTATTGACGCGGGCGACCGCTATCAGGTGAAACGCATCACCGTGAAACCGGGCGAAGGCTTGTCAGTACAGATGCATCATCACCGCGCGGAACACTGGGTAGTGGTCGCGGGAACGGCAAAAGTCACCATTGACGGTGATATCAAACTGCTTGGTGAAAACGAGTCCATTTATATTCCGCTGGGGGCGACGCATTGCCTGGAAAACCCGGGGAAAATTCCGCTCGATTTAATTGAAGTGCGCTCCGGCTCTTATCTCGAAGAGGATGATGTGGTGCGCTTCGCGGATCGCTACGGACGGGTGTAAACGTCGCATCAGGCGCTGTTTGTCGGATGCGGCGTGAACGCCTTATCCGACCTACGGTTCGGTTTTGTAGGCCTGATAAGACGCGGCAGCGTCGCATCAGGCAATGAATGCGAAACCGAGATGTAAATAACGACAAAAACAAAATTGGCCGTTTCGGTCAGGGCCAACTATTGCCTGAAAAAGGGTAACGACATGAAAAAATTAACCTGCTTTAAAGCCTATGATATTCGCGGGAAATTAGGCGAAGAACTGAATGAAGATATCGCCTGGCGCATTGGTCGCGCCTATGGCGAATTTCTCAAACCGAAAACCATTGTGTTAGGCGGTGATGTCCGTCTCACCAGCGAAACCTTAAAACTGGCGCTGGCAAAAGGTTTACAGGATGCGGGCGTTGACGTGCTGGATATCGGTATGTCCGGCACCGAAGAGATCTATTTCGCCACGTTCCATCTCGGCGTGGATGGCGGCATTGAAGTCACCGCCAGCCATAATCCGATGGATTATAACGGCATGAAGCTGGTGCGCGAAGGGGCTCGCCCGATCAGCGGTGATACCGGACTGCGCGACGTCCAGCGTCTGGCTGAAGCCAACGACTTTCCTCCCGTCGATGAAACCAAACGCGGTCGCTATCAGCAAATCAACCTGCGTGACGCTTACGTTGATCACCTGTTCGGTTATATCAATGTCAAAAATCTCACGCCGCTCAAGCTGGTGATCAACTCCGGGAATGGCGCAGCGGGTCCGGTGGTGGACGCCATTGAAGCCCGCTTTAAAGCCCTCGGCGCGCCCGTGGAATTAATCAAAGTACACAACACACCGGACGGCAATTTCCCCAACGGTATTCCTAACCCGCTGCTACCGGAATGTCGCGACGACACCCGCAATGCGGTCATCAAACACGGCGCGGATATGGGCATTGCCTTTGATGGCGATTTTGACCGCTGTTTCCTGTTTGACGAAAAAGGGCAGTTTATCGAGGGCTATTACATTGTCGGCCTGCTGGCAGAAGCATTCCTCGAAAAAAATCCCGGCGCGAAGATCATCCACGATCCACGTCTCTCCTGGAACACCGTTGATGTGGTGACTGCCGCAGGTGGCACGCCGGTAATGTCGAAAACCGGACACGCCTTTATTAAAGAACGTATGCGCAAGGAGGACGCCATCTACGGTGGCGAAATGAGCGCTCACCATTACTTCCGTGATTTCGCTTACTGCGACAGCGGCATGATCCCGTGGCTACTGGTAGCCGAACTGGTGTGCCTGAAAGAGAAAACGCTGGGCGAACTGGTACGCGACCGGATGGTGGCGTTTCCGGCAAGCGGTGAGATCAACAGCAAACTGGCGCAACCCGCTGAGGCGATTAACCGCGTGGAACAGCATTTTAGCCGTGAGGCGCTGGCGGTGGATCGTACCGATGGCATCAGTATGACCTTTGCCGACTGGCGTTTTAACCTGCGCTCCTCCAACACCGAACCGGTGGTGCGGTTGAATGTGGAATCGCGCGGTGATGTGCCGCTGATGGAAGCGCGAACGCGAACTCTGCTGACGTTGCTGAATGAGTAATGTCGGATCTTCCCTTACCCCATTGCGGGTAAGGGGCTAATAACAGGAACAACGATGACAAATCTAAAAAAGCGCGAGCGAGCGAAAACCAATGCATCGTTAATCTCTATGGTGCAACGCTTTTCAGATATCACCATCATGTTTGCCGGGCTATGGCTGGTTTGCGAAGTCAGCGGACTGTCATTCCTCTACATGCACCTGTTGGTGGCGCTGATTACGCTGGTGGTGTTCCAGATGCTGGGCGGCATCACCGATTTTTATCGCTCATGGCGCGGTGTTCGGGCAGCGACAGAATTTGCCCTGTTGCTACAAAACTGGACGTTAAGCGTGATTTTCAGCGCCGGACTGGTGGCGTTCAACAATGATTTCGACACGCAACTGAAAATCTGGCTGGCGTGGTATGGGCTGACCAGCATCGGACTGGTGGTTTGCCGTTCGTGTATTCGCATTGGGGCGGGCTGGCTGCGTAATCATGGCTATAACAAGCGCATGGTCGCGGTGGCGGGGGATTTAGCCGCCGGACAAATGCTGATGGAGAGCTTCCGTAATCAGCCGTGGTTAGGGTTTGAAGTGGTGGGGGTTTACCACGACCCGAAACCGGGCGGCGTTTCTAACGACTGGGCGGGTAACCTGCAACAGCTGGTCGAGGATGCTAAAGCAGGCAAGATTCATAACGTCTATATCGCGATGCAAATGTGCGACGGCGCGCGAGTGAAAAAACTGGTCCATCAACTGGCGGACACCACCTGTTCGGTGCTGCTGATCCCCGATGTCTTTACCTTCAACATTCTCCATTCACGTCTTGAAGAGATGAACGGCGTTCCGGTGGTGCCGCTTTACGACACGCCGCTTTCCGGGGTTAACCGCCTGCTCAAACGTGCGGAAGACATTGTGCTGGCGACGCTTATCCTGCTGCTGATCTCCCCGGTGCTGTGCTGCATTGCGCTGGCGGTGAAACTCAGTTCACCTGGGCCGGTTATTTTCCGCCAGACTCGCTACGGCATGGATGGCAAGCCGATCAAAGTGTGGAAGTTCCGTTCCATGAAAGTGATGGAGAACGACAAAGTGGTGACCCAGGCGACGCAGAACGATCCGCGCGTCACCAAAGTGGGGAACTTTCTGCGCCGCACCTCGCTGGATGAATTGCCGCAGTTTATCAATGTGCTGACCGGGGGGATGTCGATTGTCGGTCCACGTCCGCACGCGGTGGCGCATAACGAACAGTATCGACAGCTCATTGAAGGCTACATGCTGCGTCATAAGGTGAAACCGGGCATTACCGGCTGGGCGCAGATTAACGGCTGGCGCGGCGAAACCGACACGCTGGAGAAAATGGAAAAACGCGTCGAGTTCGACCTTGAGTACATCCGCGAATGGAGCGTCTGGTTCGATATCAAAATCGTTTTCCTGACGGTATTCAAAGGCTTCGTTAACAAAGCGGCATATTGATATGAGCTTACGTGAAAAAACCATCAGCGGCGCGAAGTGGTCGGCGATTGCCACGGTGATCATCATCGGCCTCGGGCTGGTGCAGATGACCGTGCTGGCGCGGATTATCGACAACCACCAGTTCGGTTTGCTTACCGTGTCGCTGGTGATCATCGCGCTGGCAGATACGCTTTCTGACTTTGGTATCGCTAACTCGATTATTCAGCGAAAAGAAATCAGTCACCTTGAACTCACCACGTTGTACTGGCTGAACGTCGGGCTGGGGATCGTGGTGTGCGTGGCGGTGTTTTTGTTGAGTGATCTCATCGGCGACGTGCTGAATAACCCGGACCTGGCACCGTTGATTAAAACATTGTCGCTGGCGTTTGTGGTGATCCCCCACGGGCAACAGTTCCGCGCGTTGATGCAGAAGGAGCTGGAGTTCAACAAAATCGGCATGATCGAAACCAGCGCGGTACTGGCGGGCTTCACTTTTACGGTGGTTAGCGCCCATTTCTGGCCGCTGGCGATGACCGCGATCCTCGGTTATCTGGTCAATAGTGCGGTGAGAACGCTGCTGTTTGGCTACTTTGGCCGCAAAATTTATCGACCCGGTCTGCATTTCTCGCTGGCGTCGGTGGCACCGAACTTACGCTTTGGTGCCTGGCTGACGGCGGACAGCATCATCAACTATCTCAATACCAACCTTTCAACGCTGGTGCTGGCGCGTATTCTCGGCGCGAGCGTGGCAGGGGGGTACAACCTGGCGTACAACGTAGCCGTTGTGCCGCCGATGAAACTGAACCCGATCATCACCCGCGTGTTGTTTCCGGCATTCGCCAAAATTCAGGACGATACCGAAAAGCTGCGTGTTAACTTCTACAAGCTGCTGTCGGTAGTGGGGATTATCAACTTTCCGGCGCTGCTCGGGCTGATGGTGGTGTCAAATAACTTTGTACCGCTGGTCTTTGGCGAAAAGTGGAACAGCATTATTCCGGTGCTGCAATTGCTGTGTGTGGTGGGGCTACTGCGCTCCGTGGGTAACCCCATTGGTTCGCTGCTGATGGCGAAAGCGCGGGTCGATATCAGCTTTAAATTCAACGTATTCAAAACCTTTCTGTTTATTCCGGCGATTGTTATTGGTGGGCAGATGGCGGGCGCAATCGGCGTCACGCTCGGTTTCCTGCTGGTGCAGATTATCAACACCATTCTCAGTTATTTCGTGATGATTAAACCGGTTCTTGGTTCCAGTTATCGCCAGTACATCCTGAGTTTATGGCTGCCGTTTTATCTCTCGCTGCCGACGCTGGTGGTCAGTTATGCACTGGGCATTGTGCTGAAAGGGCAACTGGCGCTGGGGATGCTGCTGGCGGTGCAAATAGCCGCAGGCGTGCTGGCGTTTGTGGTGATGATTGTGCTGTCGCGCCATCCGCTGGTGGTGGAAGTGAAGCGTCAGTTTTGTCGCAGCGAAAAAATGAAAATGCTTTTACGGGCGGGGTGAGTTGCTGTTTTCGGTTCCGACAACGGTTGCCGGATGCGGCGTAAAACGCCTTATCCATCCTACGGTTCTGTGCTCGGGACCTGTAGGCCTGATAAGACGCGTCAGCGTCGCATCAGGCACTGAATGCCGGATGCGGCGTGAACGCCTTATCCGGCCTACGGTTCTGTGCTCGGGTCTTGTAGGCCTGATAAGACGCGTCAGCGTCGCATCAGGCAAAAAGCGGCAACGAACAAAACAAACGCAGCCTCACCTGGCATCAAATTTATGAGGAAAAAATGAAATTACTTATTCTGGGCAACCACACTTGCGGCAACCGCGGCGACAGCGCCATCCTGCGCGGCTTACTTGATGCCATCAACATCCTCAATCCACACGCCGAAGTGGACGTGATGAGCCGCTATCCGGTCAGTTCTTCCTGGCTGCTCAACCGCCCGGTAATGGGTGATCCGCTGTTCCTTCAAATGAAACAACACAACAGCGCGGCGGGCGTTGTCGGGCGCGTTAAAAAAGTCCTCCGTCGCCGCTACCAGCATCAGGTATTGCTCTCACGCGTCACCGACACTGGCAAGTTGCGTAATATCGCCATCGCCCAGGGATTCACTGACTTCGTGCGACTGCTGTCAGGTTACGACGCCATTATTCAGGTCGGCGGATCGTTTTTTGTCGATCTCTACGGCGTGCCGCAGTTTGAACATGCGCTTTGCACGTTTATGGCGAAAAAGCCGCTGTTTATGATTGGTCACAGCGTCGGCCCCTTCCAGGATGAGCAATTTAACCAACTGGCGAACTACGTTTTTGGTCACTGCGACGCGCTGATCCTGCGCGAATCGGTCAGCGTTGAACTGATGAAGCTCAGCAATATCACCACTGCAAAAGTTGAACATGGCGTCGATACCGCGTGGCTGGTCGATCACCACACCGAAGATTTCACCGCCAGCTATGCCGTCCAACACTGGCTGGATGTTGCCGCACACCAGAAAACGGTGGCAATTACTCTGCGCGAACTGGCACCGTTCGACAAACGTCTCGGCACCACTCAACAAGCGTATGAAAAAGCCTTTTCCGGGGTGGTCAATCGCATTCTCGACGAAGGCTATCAGGTGATTGCGCTCTCCACCTGTACGGGTATCGACAGCTATAACAAAGACGACCGCATGGTGGCGCTCAACCTGCGCCAGCACATCAGCGATCCTGCCCGTTACCACGTAGTGATGGATGAACTCAACGATCTGGAAATGGGCAAAATTCTCGGTGCCTGTGAACTCACCGTCGGTACGCGCCTGCACTCTGCCATTATCTCGATGAACTTTGCCACTCCGGCGATTGCCATCAACTATGAACATAAATCCGCCGGGATTATGCAGCAGCTGGGGCTGCAAGAGATGGCGATTGATATCCGTCATTTACTGGACGGCAGCCTGCAAGCGATGGTTGCGGATACCTTAGGCCAGCTTCCGGTGCTGAACGCTCGACTTAACGAAGCCGTCAGTCGCGAACGTCAGACGGGAATGCAGATGGTGCAGTCTGTACTGGAACGCATCGGAGAGGTGAAATGAAGGTCGGCTTCTTTTTACTGAAATTTCCGCTGTCGTCGGAAACCTTCGTCCTCAATCAAATTACCGCGTTTATTGATATGGGCTTTGAGGTGGAGATTCTCGCGTTGCAAAAAGGCGACACCCAGAACACCCACACGGCATGGACGAAATACAACCTTGCCGCCAGAACCCGCTGGTTACAGGACGAACCTACGGGCAAATTGGCGAAGCTGCGCCACCGCGCCAGCCAGACCTTACGCGGCATTCATCGTAAAAATACCTGGCAGGCGCTCAACCTCAAACGCTATGGTGCTGAGTCGCGAAACCTGATTTTGTCTGCCATTTGCGGCCAGGTCGCAACACCGTTTCATGCCGATGTCTTTATCGCTCATTTTGGCCCGGCGGGGGTAACCGCAGCAAAACTACGCGAACTGGGTGTCATTCGCGGCAAAATTGCCACTATTTTCCACGGCATTGATATTTCCAGTCGGGAAGTGCTCAACCATTACACTCCCGAATATCAACAACTGTTTCGCCGTGGCGACCTGATGTTACCAATAAGCAATCTGTGGGCCGGAAGGCTGCAAAAAATGGGCTGCCCGAGGGAAAAAATTGCCGTATCGCGCATGGGCGTGGACATGACGCGTTTTAGCCCGCGTCCGGTGAAAGCGCCCGCAACGCCGCTGGAAATCATTTCCGTCGCACGCTTAACCGAGAAAAAAGGCCTGCATGTGGCGATCGAAGCCTGCCGTCAGTTGAAAGAGCAGGGCGTGGCATTTCGCTATCGCATCCTCGGCATTGGCCCGTGGGAACGACGCCTGCGCACCCTCATCGAACAATATCAACTGGAAGATGTGGTGGAGATGCCGGGCTTTAAACCGAGCCATGAAGTGAAAGCGATGCTCGACAACGCGGATGTTTTCTTGTTGCCATCGGTAACGGGTGCGGATGGCGATATGGAAGGTATTCCGGTGGCGCTAATGGAAGCGATGGCGGTCGGTATTCCAGTAGTTTCCACTCTGCATAGCGGAATACCGGAACTGGTGGAGGCTGACAAATCCGGCTGGCTGGTGCCTGAGAACGATGCTCGCGCACTGGCGCAACGACTGGCGGCGTTTAGCCAACTGGACACCGACGAACTGGCTCCGGTCGTCAAACGTGCGCGCGAAAAAGTCGAACACGATTTTAACCAGCAGGTGATTAACCGAGAACTCGCCAGCTTGTTGCAGGCTTTATAGAGGAGAACGTATGCCATTTAAAAAAATCTCCCGACGCACCTTCCTGACGGCAAGCTCGGCGCTTGCCTTCCTCCATACCCCTTTCGCTCGCGCACTTCCCGCCCGACAAAGCGTTAACATTAACGACTACAACCCACACGACTGGATCGCCTCATTTAAACAAGCCTTCGGCGAAGGGCAAACGGTCGTCGTGCCTGCCGGATTGGTTTGCGACAATATCAACACCGGCATCTTCATTCCTCCTGGCAAAACGTTACGCATCCTTGGAAGCCTGCGAGGCAACGGCAGAGGGCGATTTGTCTTACAGGACGGCAGCCAGGTGACAGGGGAGGAGGGCGGCAGTATGCATAACATCACCCTGGATGTGCGTGGTTCTGACTGCTCCATCAAAGGGCTGGTGATGAGCGGCTTTGGCCTGGTAACGCAGATTTATATCGGCGGCAAAAACAAACGGGTCATGCGCAACCTGACCATCGATAACCTCACTGTCAGCCACGCTAATTACGCCATCTTACGCCAGGGATTTCATAACCAGATAATCGGTGCCAACATCACCAATTGTAAGTTCAGCGACTTACAGGGGGACGCTATTGAATGGAACGTGGCGATTAACGACAGTGATATTTTGATCTCCGACCATGTCATCGAGCGCATCAACTGTACCAACGGCAAAATCAACTGGGGCATCGGTATAGGCCTTGCGGGAAGCACTTACGATAATAATTACCCGGAAGACCAGGCAGTGAAAAACTTTGTCGTGGCGAATATCACGGGATCGGATTGTCGGCAGTTGATCCATGTTGAAAATGGTAAACATTTTGTTATTCGAAATATCAAAGCCCGCAATATCACACCGGATTTCAGTAAGAAAGCAGGTATTGATAACGCCACGGTCGCTATTTACGGTTGTGACAATTTCGTGATTGATAATATTGAAATGATTAATAGCGCCGGGATGTTAATCGGTTATGGGGTAATTAAAGGCAAATATCTCTCGATACCGCAAAATTTCCGAGTGAATAATATTCAACTGGATAACACCCACCTTGCTTACAAATTGCGCGGTATCCAAATCTCCGCCGGGAATGCCGTCTCCTTTGTGTCGCTGACTAACATTGAGATGAAGCGTGCCTCGCTGGAGCTTCACAATAAACCGCAACATCTTTTTATGCGAAATATCAAAGTGATGCAGGAATCCTCTGTTGGACCAGCATTGAGCATGAACTTCGACATGCGCAAAGACGCTCGCGGCATTTTTATGGCGAAAAAAGAAACACTGCTGTCTCTTGCAAATGTTCATGCGGTGAATGAAAGAGGGCAAAGCTCCGTCGATATCGACAGGGTTAATCACCATATTGTTAATGTGGAAAAGATTAACTTTAGATTGCCGGAACGGAGGGAGTAGATTTGCGACCATTCCTGGAAAAATGGAGCCATACTTAGGAACAATGCTACTGCAATCCACAACGAAGCGGCGTAACATCACAAGTAATTCAGTAATCAATTCAGGGTAATTGATGCTGGCGAAAAAAATCGAACAAGCTATAATTCAGCAACCATTTTACAGGTGGATGAAATAATGACGAATTTAAAAGCAGTTATTCCTGTAGCGGGTCTTGGGATGCATATGTTGCCTGCCACTAAGGCGATTCCCAAAGAGATGCTACCGATCGTCGACAAGCCAATGATTCAGTACATTGTTGACGAGATTGTGGCTGCAGGGATCAAAGAAATCCTCCTGGTAACTCACGCGTCCAAGAACGCGGTCGAAAACCACTTCGACACCTCTTATGAATTAGAATCTCTCCTTGAACAGCGCGTGAAGCGTCAGCTGCTGGCGGAAGTGCAGTCCATCTGTCCGCCGGGCGTGACAATTATGAACGTGCGTCAGGGCGAACCTTTAGGTTTGGGCCACTCCATTTTATGTGCACGACCCGCCATTGGTGACAACCCATTTGTCGTGGTGCTGCCAGACGTTGTGATCGACGATGCCAGCGCCGACCCGCTGCGCTACAACCTTGCAGCCATGATTGCGCGCTTCAACGAAACGGGCCGTAGCCAGGTGCTGGCAAAACGTATGCCGGGTGACCTCTCTGAATACTCCGTCATTCAGACCAAAGAGCCGCTGGACCGCGAAGGTAAAGTCAGCCGCATCGTCGAATTTATCGAAAAACCGGATCAGCCGCAGACGCTGGACTCAGACATCATGGCCGTTGGCCGTTATGTGCTTTCTGCCGATATTTGGCCGGAACTTGAACGCACTCAGCCTGGTGCATGGGGACGTATTCAGCTGACTGATGCCATCGCTGAACTGGCGAAAAAACAGTCCGTTGATGCCATGCTGATGACTGGAGACAGCTACGACTGCGGTAAAAAAATGGGTTATATGCAGGCATTTGTGAAGTATGGACTACGCAACCTGAAAGAAGGGGCGAATTTCCGTAAAGGTATTGAGAAGCTGTTAAGCGAATAATGAAAATCTGACCGGATGTAACGGTTGATAAGAAAATTATAACGGCAGTGAAGATTCGTGGCGAAAGTAATTTGCTGCGAATATTCCTGCCGTTGTTTTATATAAACAATCAGAATAACAACGAGTTAGCAATAGGATTTTAGTCAAAGTTTTCCAGGATTTTCCTTGTTTCCAGAGCGGATTGGTAAGACAATTAGCGTTTGAATTTTTCGGGTTTAGCGCGAGTGGGTAACGCTCGTCACATCGTAGACATGCATGCAGTGCTCTGGTAGCTGTAAAGCCAGGGGCGGTAGCGTGTCTGATGAATAAATCGATTTGTTCAATATAGTAATCTACTAGAAAAACTTTTCATCCCTCATAATTATCGATGTCAATATTTGAAATATAATTAGCAACCAACAGTTGATTAAAATAGTTCAATGTTTCTGCATAATAATTATATTGATGGTAAAAAATTAAACATAACGAACCCTATTGTTTTATGCGTTTATTTATAACGTAAGGCCCATTTAATAGCTCTGTAAATAATGTAATTCACTTAAATTTTCTTTGTTTTACCAAATACCCTTTGGTTTAACCGAATTTTATATTTAACCTTATCTTCAAGGTATGAGTTATAGCTCTGGGCCTTAGAATGAGTTAATATGATGAATCACGAAAAAATTTTCCCAATAATCATGGCTGGTGGGGCAGGTAGTCGTCTGTGGCCACTGTCCCGCGAGCTTTATCCAAAACAATTCATTCGCCTTAAAGGCGAACTCACCATGTTACAGGCAACTCTAAGCCGTTTGCATACTTTGATGTGTAATGATCCGATTATTATATGCAACGAACAGCACCGCTTTATTGTTGCAGAGCAGGTGCGCCAGCTGAACAAACGGACCGAAAATATCATTTTGGAGCCTGTCGGTCGTAACACCGCTCCGGCAGTTGCCCTCGCGGCGCTGGCGGCAAAACGCAGTCGCCCGGACTGTGACCCGTTGATGCTGGTTCTGGCTGCTGACCATGTTATTCAGAACGAAGATGCATTTCGCGAAGCGGTAAAGGTGGCTATCCCTTACGCGGAAAACGGCAAGTTGGTGACTTTCGGCATCGTGCCTGATACGCCGGAAACGGGATATGGCTACATTCGTCGTGGTGAGGCTCTTTTTAGCGTAGATGAGTTCAAAGCCTTTGCTGTAAAAACATTTATAGAAAAGCCTAATCTTGAAACTGCGATCGATTACGTCTCAAGTGGTGAGTATTACTGGAACAGTGGTATGTTCATGTTCCGTGCAGGTCGCTACCTGGAAGAACTTGAAAAATACCGTCCGGATATCTTAAGTGCCTGCGAAAAATCGATGGCAGTGGTTGATCTTGATCTCGATTTTATCCGCGTGGATGAAGAAGCCTTTCTCTGCTGTCCGGAAGAGTCCATTGACTATGCAGTGATGGAACATACGGCGGATGCCGTGGTGGTGCCAATGGATGCGGGCTGGAGTGATGTCGGTTCATGGTCTTCTTTATGGGAAGTTAGCGATAAAACTCGTGAGGGAAATGTTTGCACTGGAGATGTGATTTCATTGAACTCTGGCAATAATCTTATTTTCTCCGATACAAGCTTAATTGCCACAGTTGGTGTGCATAATCTAATTATAGTACAGACTAAAGACGCGGTACTGATTGCTGACCGTGCCGCTGTGCAAGACGTTAAAAAAGTGGTGGAGAAGATCAAGACTGATGGTCGCCATGAACACCATATTCATCGTGAAGTCTACCGTCCATGGGGTAAATATGACTCCATTGACACCGGTGAGCGTTACCAGGTGAAACGCATCACAGTGAATCCGGGTGAAGGAATGTCGGTGCAGATGCACCATCACCGTGCCGAACACTGGGTCGTGGTGGCTGGTACCGCCAAAGTGACCATCAATGGTGAAGCGAAGCTGGTCGGTGAAAACGAGTCCATTTATATTCCGCTGGGTGCGACGCATTGCCTGGAAAACCCGGGGAAAATTCCGCTCGACTTAATTGAGGTGCGCTCTGGCTCCTATCTGGAAGAGGACGACATCATCCGCTTCCAGGATCGCTACGGGCGGGTGTAGCACTCCGCATCATGCCCAGTGGCGCTGAGCTTGCTGGATCTACGAATGAAAAAATAGATTTGACCATTCAAGGGTCAGGACTAATTTTGCCTAAAAAGGAGCCATCATGGAAAAATTAACCTGTTTTAAAGCTTACGATGTTCGCGGCAAGCTAGGTGAGGAGCTGAATGAAGACATTGCGTGGCGCATCGGCCGCGCGTATGGCGAATATTTTAAGCCACGAACTATCGTCTTAGGCGGCGATGTGCGTCTGTCCAGCAAAGCCCTGAAGCTGGCGTTGGCGAAAGGACTGCAGGATGCTGGTGTTGATGTGCTTGATATCGGCCTTTCCGGTACCGAAGAGATCTATTTTGCAACTTTCCATTTGGGCGTGGACGGTGGTATTGAAGTGACAGCTAGCCATAACCCGGTGGACTATAACGGTATGAAGATTGTGCGCGAAGGTGCACGTCCTATCAGCGGTGATACCGGCCTGCGCGATGTGCAGCGCTTGGCTGAGGCCAACGACTTCCCGGCGGTGAATGAAGCCAAACGCGGTAGTTATAAGCAAATCAACTTGCAAAAAGAGTACATCGACCACTTGCTAGGCTATGTCAACGTGGCAAACTTCAAACCACTCACTCTTGTAATCAATTCCGGAAATGGAGCGGCAGGACCGGTTGTCGATGCACTTGAAGCACGCTTTAAGGCGCTGAACGTGCCTATAAAATTCGTTAAAGTGAACAATACGCCTGACGGCAACTTCCCGAACGGTATTCCTAACCCGTTGTTGCCAGAGTGCCGTTCTGATACAAGCAATGCGGTGATTGAGCTCGGTGCAGACATGGGAATTGCCTTTGACGGTGATTTCGACCGCTGCTTCCTGTTCGACGAAAAAGGACAGTTTATCGAGGGTTACTATATAGTTGGTCTGCTGGCGGAAGCCTTTCTTGAAAAACACCCTGGTGCAAAAATCATCCATGATCCGCGTCTCTCCTGGAACACTGTTGATGTGGTGACTGCCGCAGGTGGCACGCCGGTAATGTCGAAAACAGGACACGCCTTTATTAAAGAACGTATGCGCAAGGAAGACGCCATCTACGGTGGCGAAATGAGCGCGCACCATTACTTCCGTGATTTCGCTTACTGTGATAGCGGCATGATCCCATGGTTGCTGGTGACGGAGATGCTGTGTCTGAAGGGCAAGTCTCTGGGCGAGATGGTTCGCGACCGCATGACTGCCTATCCTGCAAGCGGTGAAATCAACAGCACCTTGGCACACCCCGCTGAGGCGATAGCGCGGGTGGAGCAGCACTTTGCGAAAGAGGCACTGGAGGTGGATCGCACCGATGGTCTTAGCATGTCGTTTGATGAATGGCGCTTCAATCTGCGTTCGTCGAATACCGAGCCGGTGGTACGTTTGAACGTCGAATCCCGGTCTAATATCGAGCTAATGGAAATAAAAACTAAAGAGATAATGGCTCTATTAGATAATAATAATTCAGGGGGCCGAGCTGAGAATGTTTAATCAGCTAATTCAGCAGTTGAGCTCGTTTGTAGCGAGGATATTAGTATCATTAATTTCTCTTCTTCTCAGCGTGATAATTGTACGGTTATATACGAAAGATATAGTTGGTGATTTTTTTTTGCTAACCAGTTATTCGACTGTTTTGGCCCAAGTGTTCTTGTTTGGAATGGCACCTGTTTTAAACATTATGTCATCCAAGGGGGTTCAGTTAAATAAAATAGTAATAGAGATAGCCAAGAAAAATGTAGTATCTATGCTATGTATGTTTTTATGTGGCTTAATTATACTGGCTTTTTTTGCTAAAGTTGATTATTCGAGTTTAATTGTGCTTTCACTTCTTTCAGGAGTTCTATTAATTATTAGTGAACTAATGAAGGGACAAGGTATGTATATTCTCTCCCAAATCTTCAATGGAGGTTTGAATAACATTCTCTTTCTTATTCTTATCGTCGTTTTTATACCAAATAAAAAAGAAACAGATCTCGAGGATATTATTTATTTTTATGCGTTAGCATATATGTGTGTTATTGTAGGTGGTTCTATATACTTGCGCATTAAATATAAGGTAAGTAAGAGTAAAGGATTAATTGATGATGTTATTACGTATTCAATTATTTTACCGATATTCATATCAACTGTTATTGTATATATGTTCTCACAAATAGACCTGTGGTTTGTATCTCGTTTATTTGATAATGATGTAGTTGCTCAGTATGGATTAGCAATTAGATTGACGGCAGTATTGAGTTTTTCGACTTTATCAGTTAGAGCTATAGCAGCAGCAAGAATCCCAAAATTAATGAACGACATTCAGGCGTTGCAAAAAGATGTATCCCTCAGTTGTTTATTTTCATTTTTAGTGAGTTTAGTGATTTTAAGTGGGATAGCATTATTTGGCAAATTATTTATTGGCCTTGTTTATGGCAACAGCTATGAATTAACTTGGTATGTTCTACTAATTTTCTCATTTGGACAGATGATTAATGCTGCAACTGGTCCCTGCGATTATTTACTAAGTCATACAGGGCATGGAAGATACCTTATGATAATCTCACTTGTTTCATTCTTATTTTTAATGACTCTATTGGCAATAATAACAATAAGATTCAACAGTGTGTTTTTATTCTGTGGCGCTGTATCATTTACAATCTGCTTGCAAAATCTGATTATAATGTACGTAGCATTTAAAAAAACGGGTGTACTTTCACTACCCTTAATAAATTTTAAAAGAGCATATGTATCATGACAAGGAAAATGAATACTGCAGTTTTATCATTCATGATGTTATATATTCTTACTAGTCTAATTTCAGTTTATCAAACATTGAATCAAGATTTATTTCCTGGTGAACTTCATAGATATGTAAGAACTATTGCTGATGATGAGGTTGTGATTATAACAACTCTGAATATTATATCCTTCATAATATGTTATATAACATTTTTGTTATTTCAAAAATTTAGGTTCCGGCTGAACAAAAACTGTCATTATGAATTGAATGATAAGCGTATCCATTTCATAATTTTCGTAGTGTTAATATCTCAACTTATTTTTCTCTACTACACAGGTATTGGTAAAGTTACTGTTAATGTCGAACAGCGTAGTACTTCATCATTTAGCGCTTTTTTTGCAATCTTGAAGCCAGAACCTTTTATTTTTTTCTATTTTTTATATTACAGATTGAAACCCGGATTTACTTTTATCAAAAATAAGATTTTTATTTTTAATATATTTTTGTTTATCGTTTTTAAATTATTTCAAGGGTGGACAAGTTTTTTGTTAATACTTTTCTTTCTTGAAGTTCATGCCAGAGTACAATTTACTAAAAACAGGTTAAGATATGTACTCTGTATACCTTTAATTATTATTTTTTTTGGTGGCTGGGTTTATCAGTATGCTTATGTATTAAAGAATGAAATTAGGGGGGCGAAAGTTGAAAGTATTACGTACTTGCAGGGAGTGGAACATCTTGCATCACGTTTATCGATGAATCCTAACTCGCTTGGGGCTTATCAAAATTATTCTAAAGTTATAAACTTATATCAGCAAGAAGGTCTTGCTCTCAAAGAATCAAAAGCATTTCTTCGACCTATTACACCAGGTGGTTTGGTGGATAAAAATTTCAGAAATATAAATAATAATGTAATGACATCATATACACCGGATCTAAATCAATTTACGAGTTCAGATTTTGGCATTGTAATGTACTATTCAATATTGTTTAATGCCAGTCTACCTGATTTTGTATTAAGTATAATAATGACTGTTTTACTGTTAGTAATTGCTAAAATGTTTTTTGATTCAATTAGTAGTATTCCTGGACAGTGCGATATTTTATTCTTTTTTGTATTGTTCTATACCTTTTATACTGTTAGTTTAGAAAATGTTTTTGGGCAAAATTTTATTCCTTATATCTTTAGTTTTGTAATATATTATTTTTTAGGTGGAATAAAGAAAGTACACTTTGTAGAAAATTAATTTGAGATTGTGTGATTATGATAGTTAAAATGTGGCCTCTTCAAAAAGAATCAACGGCAAATCAATATACTTCGTTGATTCTACATGATGTGATTGAATATAAACCTCACAAATGGAATCTGAAAAATGTTTTGGATATGAGGTTCGATATTTTCCATATGCATTGGCCTGAAACTTATTTAAACTTACCTAAACGGTATCAACAGTTAATTGGGACTCTGTGTGTTGTATTGTTTTTGGTTGTATGCAAGCTTTTTTCTAAAAAAATCGTATGGACCGTTCATAATTTCAAGCCTCATGAAAATCACAATAATATTAAGATATCAGAATTTTTTCGTACATTCCTTGTTCGAATGGTAGATAAATTTATTTTTTTAACAGAAGTTAGCAAAGATGAATTTCTGAAAATTTACAATATTGATAATTCAAGATTAACTGTGATACATCACCCACTGTATCAAGTAAATGAGTGTTGCCATGATATTTCAACAGCTAATCATTCATCAATTAATAATAAATATCTTTTTTTCGGATTAATTCGGCCTTATAAAAACATAGAGTTATTAATGAATGAATTTATTAAATATGATTCTGATTCGATATTGATAATTATGGGAGGGTGCTCCAACACATTAGCTACTGAATTAAGGAAGATGAAGAAAAAAATTGATTTTAAAGAACGCATCAAATTTAAATTTGGGTACTATGATGAACAACAACTTCAGCAAGAGCTCAATCAATGTAAAGGTGTAATAATACCATACTCAGACATAATGAATTCTGGTGTGCTATATCGTGCAATAACTGCGGGTGTAAATGTGTTACTGCCTCGTATAAGATATACAGAAGAAGTGGTCAATTCTCTTAAATATCAAGGTGCTGTATTTTATGACCCTCCACTTGATACGAATGATATAGCGACGTTTAATGGCATACCCTCAGTAAATCATAATAATTTTGATGTGGATACATATAATACATATATAAAAAATGCACATTATGAACTTTACCAAACCATAATTTAAGACTTAAATTAAGCGTAAAATGAAGAATATATTAATAGTTTGTGATTATTTTTATCCCGCTTTCAAAGCGGGAGGGCCTATTAAAAGTCTCGGAAATATAGCCAAAACTTTCAATGACAGAAATTACATAACCGTATTGACCTACAATCAGGATATTGATGGTCAGATCATAAATAAATCTGGCACTGAAATTTTTGAAAAAAATATTGTCGTTTATTATGCTCAAAACCTGCTGAATTTTGTTAAATTGTATTTAAAACTTTACAAAACAGCTGATATAATCTATTTAAATAGTTTTTTTTCGAGTAGAACTACGTTTCCTGCATTAATGCTTAAGAAGACTAGCGCGAAGGTTTTGCTGGCCCCTCGTGGTGAACTAACATTAGGTGCATTGACGTTAAAACCATTAAAAAAGAAAATATATATAAAATTATTTAATATTTTCGCTAACAAAAATGAAATTTATTTTCAATTTACATCTGAAGAAGAAAAGAATGAATCATTGATATCCTTAAAAAAAGGATTTTCATATACTGTCATTCCTAATATGCATGATCCGATTCCACCTTATATATATAAGCATAAGAAGGAAGGTGAAATCCATATTTCATTTATTTCGCGTATTTCCCCCAAAAAAAATCTCAAAGCAGTGCTATTGTCTCTTTTAAATATAGCCCAAGGCGACATTCTCCTTAGTATTGCAGGAAATATCGAGGATGAAAAATATTGGGCGGAATGTATGTTGATAATAAATAAATTACCACAGAATGTTAAAGTAAATTATCTCGGTGGAATCAAGCCTACTCAGGTAATTGATTTACTTAAGAGCTCGCATTTGTTTTTCTTGCCAACATTAAATGAGAACTATGGGCATGCTATTGTTGAGTCCATGATAAACTCAAATGTTGTGCTAATATCCGATCAAACACCATGGTCCGATGTGCAATGGAATGGCGGTTATGTTGCAGGTTATAATGATACTGATACATTCAAGAACTGTATAACCGAATGTATGAAGTTCGATGAGTCGCAATTTAATAATAAATCACGACAAGTCTATGACTATGCACGAAATGCTTTAACTAAACATGAATATAAAACATCAACTTTATTCGATATTTAGACGTAAATTTATGCTTTTTCATTTTACTTAAGTTTCTATGTAAACAGTTATTCCCAATTAACGGTGTAGTATTATTTAACATCTTTTATTTAAAATTTTCAATGTGGTAATGAATTAAATTTTATTGCTCGCTTTTCTTCATATAAAAACACTTTACGTGTTTGCTCACTCTAGAGGAATTAGTATGTTTAAAGATAAGGTTTTACTTATTACAGGTGGCACAGGTTCATTTGGTAATGCTGTATTAAAGCGTTTTTTAGATACGAATATCAAAGAAATTCGCATTTTTTCGAGAGATGAGAAAAAACAAGATGATATGCGAAAGAAATATAGTAACAATAAACTCAAGTTTTATATCGGTGACGTAAGGGATTATTCGAGTGTGTTAAATGCATCTCGAGGAGTTGATTTTATTTATCATGCGGCTGCATTAAAACAGGTTCCTTCTTGTGAATTTTATCCAATGGAAGCAGTAAAAACTAATATTATTGGCACTGATAATGTTCTGGAAGCAGCTATTGCCAATAAAGTGTCAAGAGTAGTGTGTTTGAGTACTGATAAAGCAGTATACCCAATCAATGCTATGGGAACATCTAAAGCAATGATGGAAAAGGTCATAGTTGCTAAATCTCGTAATGTTCCTGATGAAATGGTTATATGTGCAACACGTTATGGGAATGTTATGGCTTCAAGAGGTTCTGTTATTCCCCTTTTTGTTAATCAGATATTAACTGGTAAACCGATTACAATCACCGATCCAAATATGACTCGTTTCATGATGACATTAGATGATGCAGTTGATTTGGTTGTACATGCTTTTAAACACGGACAAAATGGAGATATTTTTGTACAGAAATCTCCTGCTGCTACCATTGAAGTTTTGACTCATGCGATTCTAGAAATTATGAAATCGGCTGATCACACTGTTAATATTATCGGTACACGTCATGGCGAAAAACTATATGAGGTTTTATGTAGCAGAGAAGAGATGTTGGTAGCCGAAGATCAAGGTAACTATTATAGAATACCGTGCGATAAGCGAGATTTGAATTATGAAAAATATTTTGAGAAAGGCAACAAAAAAGTTGAAACAATAGATGATTATAATTCACATAATACATATCGTTTAAATACTCAAGAGATGGTTTCATTACTACGTAAACTTACCTATATCAATAAAATTGAAGCTGGTGAAAAGGCTGATCCTGATGAATAAAAGAATATTGATTGTTGGTGCTAATGGCATGTTGGGCAGCAGTCTGCTGCGATATTTTACCCAATATAGTAGATATGATGTTTTGGGTACTGTACGTAGTAACAGTGCAAAGGCAAAACTATCTAAACAAGGTTTTGATAATATCATATCTCAAGTTGATGTGCTTGAATATGAAACAATCGAGAATGTTATTTCAGACTGGAAACCAGATTTTTTATTTAATTGTGTAGGTATTATCAAACAGCTTGACGCTGCGAAGAATAACATACTTTCATTATCAATCAATTCTTTGTTGCCACACCAACTTGCTAAAACATGTACTCGTAATGAAACTAAACTAATACATTTTTCTACTGATTGCGTATTTAGTGGTAAGCAAGGTAATTATTGTGAAGAAAGCTTTCCAGATGCTTATGATCTATATGGAAAATCAAAGCAACTTGGTGAAGTGGTTTATGACGGTCATTTAACTTTACGGACTTCAATTATTGGGCATGAAATCTCAAGCCAGCACAGTTTGATCGATTGGTTTTTATCTCAAAAAAAATATATTTATGGATACTCAAAAGCTATTTTTTCTGGAATGCCAACAGTATATGTAGCCGAGATTATTCACGACTATATTCTTCCAAATCCAAACTGTTGTGGGCTAAGACACCTTAGTGTTGATCCTATTGATAAATTCAGCTTATTGAAGCTAGTAAAAAAGCAATACTCTCACAATATTGAGATTATAGAATCAAGTGATTTAGAGATTGATCGTAGTCTTGATTCATTTCTATTACGCCAAGAAGTGGGGTTTTATCCAGCAAGTTGGCCTAAACTTATTGAGAAAATGAATGATGAATACAATAAATTCTTCCGTTAAAAAAATGAAAGTTGTTACTGTTGTGGGTACCAGACCGGAGATAATTCGTTTATCGAGAGTAATGGCTGTTCTTGATCAGTACACAGAACATACCATCATTCACACTGGACAGAACTATGATTATGAACTTAATGAGGTTTTCTTCAAGGAGTTAGAGATCAGAAAACCAGATTACTTCCTTAATGCCGCAGGTTCTAACCCAGCTGAAACTATTGGTAATATAATTATTGAAGCAGACAAAATTTTTGACATAATTTCTCCAGAGGCTCTTTTAATACTTGGGGATACAAATAGTGCACTAGTTTCTATTGCAGCTAAAAGACGTAAAATTCCAATATTTCATATGGAAGCAGGAAACAGATGTTTTGATTATCGAGTTCCTGAGGAAATTAATCGAAAGATTGTGGATCATATTGCCGATATAAACCTTACTTACAGCGAAATTGCTCGTGAGTACTTGTTGCGTGAAGGGATTCCTGCAGATCAGATTATCAAAACAGGTAGCCCAATGCGTGAGGTTTTAAATTATTATAATGGAGAGATAAATAAATCTAAAGCACTCGAAAAGTTGAATTTAACTCCTAATGAGTATTTTCTGGTCAGCGCACATCGAGAAGAGAATGTAGATTCTCCTGAAAAATTAAAAATTTTTATTAACATTCTTAATAAAATATCGGATAAATATGATTTGCCAATAATAGTATCTACGCACCCACGAACCCGTAATCGAATGGATAAGCTTAATGTAGAAATAAGCAATAATGTTTATTTTATGAAACCATTCGGTTTCTTAGATTATGTTTCTTTGCAAAAGAATGCTCGCGTAGTTCTGTCTGACAGCGGTACAATAACGGAAGAATCTTCGATTTTAAATTTTCCCGCTCTTAATTTACGTGAAGTTCATGAACGTCCGGAAGGTTTCGAAGAAGCTGCCGTAATGTTCGTTGGGCTGGATGCTGTTCGTATTTTTCAAGGTATTGAAATTTTGGATCAACAGCAGAGAGGACCGGATAATCGAGATTTGTATTTGGTCAATGATTATTCGGTTGACAATGTATCGCTAAAAGTCCTTAGAATCATAATGAGCTATACTAATTTTGTTAACCAAAAGGTTTGGAAAAAGCAATAATGCGAATAGCGTTAATCTGTGATGATTATCTGCCTGATAGCACACGTGTTAGTGCAAAAATGATGCATGAATTGGCTTGTGGACTTTTAAGAGAAGGCCATGAGCCGGTTGTATTTTGCCCTAATGGTGGTGTTGGTACTGAATTAAAAGTAATTTATTTGGATGGAATATGTATTTATAAATATCCAAATGGACAAACAAAAGATATATCAAAAATTAAGCGTGCATTTAACGAAACTATGCTTTCATTCAATGCATGGCATTACCTTTCAAGCGAAATTAAACGTAAAAAAATTGATGGTGTTATTTATTATTCACCATCAATTTTCTTTGGGGCTTTTGTAAAAAAAATTAAAAAATATTGGAAATGTAAATCATATCTAATTTTACGTGATTCATTTCCCCAATGGTTAGTTGACCAAAGGATAATTCGTAGAAATGGTATGCTCGAGAAATATTTTCGTTTTTTTGAAAAGAAGAATTATACTGCAGCCAATTATATTGGTGTAATGTCATCTAAAAATAAAGAACTTTTTACATTACAGTATCCCCATTACAAAAACGTAGATGTCTTATATAATTGGGCAGATCTTAATAGCACTCAAGATGTTTCACCAAGTGATATTTTAGAAAGGCTGTCATTGGCTGATAAAGTTATATTTTTCTATGGAGGAAATATAGGTCATGCTCAAGACATGGCAAATTTAATGAGATTGGCAATAGGTATGCGTACTATTAATTACGTTCATTTTCTTTTTGTTGGACAAGGGGATGAGGTCGAACTTGTTAAAAAAACAATTGCCGAAAATGCACTTGAGAACTGTACATACTTACCTGCAATTAGTCAGTCGGAATATAAATCAATTTTAAAGGTTGTTCATGTAGGGTTGTTTAGCCTTGCAAAGAATCATTCTGTGCATAATTTTCCGGGCAAACTTCTAGGATATATGGCAAATAAATTACCAATTTTAGGTAGTGTGAATGAAGGTAATGATCTTATGCAAGTGCTCATTGGCGCAAAGGCAGGATATGTGCACGTTAATGGATATGATGCAGAATTATTGCAATCAGCTATAAAATTAGCTACGGAAGAGAAATTAAGGAATGAATTAGGAGAAAATGGTCATTCACTTTTAGAGAAGACCTTTTCTACGCAATCTGCTGTCGAGAACATTTTGTTACGGCTTAAGTGAATTATTAAATGTAGGAATTGATATGTCGGTTACTGTATTTTATAAAGAGCAGTTAAATGAATTGTCAAATCTTGCAAGTAATAACGCTCGGCTAAGGGCTCATTTAAACTTACATAAGAGTTATCAAGATAAGATTCAGAGGATTTTAATTTCCTTAAAGAGGGGAACATACATACCGCCACATTATCATAAATATGATCATCAGTGGGAACATTTTCAAGTGATCGAGGGTATAGTCGATTTATATATATTTAATAATTCAGGTACTGTCTTAGATATTATTAATTTGGGAGATGTAAACGGTGCTTTATTTGCACAAATAGAACCCTATACCATACATACACTTGTCTGCCGTTCTCCTTATGCTTCTGTAATCGAAATTAAAGAAGGGCCTTTTGTTGAGGCAGAGGCTAAAATTGTTCCCTCTTGGGTGTATCCGGAAGGCTGTAGAGAGTACTTACGTTCTGATATCGTATCAATGCTTGAAACTCTCAAGATTAATGAAGTATATAAGCTTTAACTGATTAAGGATAATATAGAATCAATTTAATTAAATCAATCACCACCTCCCTAGGATGTGGTTTAGGAATAACAATTATAAAATTTCTTAATGTTGAAAGAGGCTGCAGTTTCCCTCTATTTTTTTATTAGGACCTGAGTTAGCATCAAAGTTACATTCAAGCCGCATACATCGCGGTGAACACCCCCTGACAGGAGTAAACAATGTCAAAACAACAGATCGGCGTCGTCGGTATGGCAGTGATGGGGCGCAACCTTGCGCTCAACATCGAAAGCCGTGGTTATACCGTCTCTATTTTCAACCGTTCCCGTGAGAAAACGGAAGAAGTGATTGCCGAAAATCCGGGCAAGAAACTGGTTCCTTACTATACGGTGAAAGAGTTTGTTGAATCTCTGGAAACGCCTCGTCGCATCCTGTTAATGGTGAAAGCAGGTGCAGGCACGGATGCTGCTATTGATTCCCTTAAGCCATACCTCGATAAAGGTGACATCATCATTGATGGTGGTAATACCTTCTTCCAGGACACCATTCGTCGTAATCGTGAGCTTTCTGCCGAAGGCTTTAACTTCATTGGTACCGGTGTCTCCGGTGGTGAAGAAGGCGCGCTGAAAGGTCCTTCCATTATGCCTGGTGGGCAGAAAGAAGCCTATGAACTGGTTGCACCGATCCTGACCAATATCGCCGCAGTGGCTGAAGACGGTGAGCCATGCGTTACCTATATTGGTGCCGATGGTGCAGGTCACTATGTGAAGATGGTTCACAACGGTATTGAATACGGAGATATGCAGCTGATTGCTGAAGCCTATTCTCTTCTTAAAGGTGGCCTGAATCTTTCCAACGAAGAACTGGCGCAGACGTTTACCGAGTGGAATAACGGTGAACTGAGCAGCTACCTGATCGATATCACCAAAGATATCTTCACCAAAAAAGATGAAGACGGTAACTACCTGGTTGATGTGATTCTGGATGAAGCAGCAAACAAAGGTACGGGTAAATGGACCAGCCAGAGTGCGCTGGATCTCGGCGAACCGCTGTCGCTGATTACCGAGTCTGTGTTTGCACGTTATATCTCTTCTCTGAAAGATCAGCGCGTTGCCGCATCTAAAGTTCTCTCTGGTCCGCAAGCTCAGTCAGCAGGCGACAAGGCTGAGTTCATTGAAAAAGTTCGTCGTGCTCTGTATCTGGGCAAAATCGTTTCTTACGCTCAGGGCTTCTCTCAGCTACGCGCCGCGTCTGAAGAGTACAACTGGGATCTGAACTACGGTGAAATCGCGAAGATTTTCCGTGCTGGCTGCATCATCCGTGCGCAGTTCCTGCAGAAAATCACTGATGCATATGCCGAAAATCCGCAGATCGCTAACCTGCTGCTGGCTCCGTACTTTAAACAAATTGCCGATGATTACCAGCAGGCGCTGCGTGATGTCGTCGCTTACGCAGTACAGAACGGTATCCCGGTTCCGACCTTCGCTGCTGCGGTTGCCTATTACGATAGCTACCGTGCCGCTGTTCTGCCTGCGAACCTGATCCAGGCACAGCGTGACTATTTCGGTGCGCATACTTATAAGCGCATTGATAAAGACGGTGTGTTCCATACCGAATGGCTGGATTAATCTGATTTAAATCAATTAATCAATGCAAGGCCCGGAGAAACCCTCCGGGCTTTTTTATTATACAAAGCGGCAGGTTATGGCCTTTTTTTATAATTTATGGTTAAAAAAGCGATATAATACAGAGCCGCACAGCAGGATCGCTGCCTTGACAGTTCATCTACATCAGCGTTAAAAATCCCGCAGTAGATGAAGCTGTGGTGGTGGATTAATGACCACTCTAAATGTTTAACCGGAAGAAGTCAGAGCTAATGAAAATAACAATTTCAGGAACAGGTTATGTTGGTCTTTCAAATGGTATTCTGATTGCGCAAAATCACGAAGTGGTTGCACTGGATATCGTTCAGGCCAAAGTGGACATGCTTAACAAGAAGCAGTCACCGATTGTTGATAAGGAGATTGAAGAGTATCTGGCGACTAAAGATCTCAATTTCCGCGCTACGACAGATAAGTATGACGCGTATAAAAATGCCGATTACGTTATTATTGCCACACCTACCGATTATGATCCGAAAACAAATTATTTTAATACCTCAAGCGTGGAAGCGGTCATTCGCGATGTGACAGAAATTAATCCCAACGCGGTAATGGTGATTAAATCTACAATTCCGGTAGGTTTCACCAAATCAATTAAAGAACGTCTGGGTATCGATAACCTTATTTTCTCTCCGGAATTTCTCCGTGAAGGTAAAGCCCTTTACGATAATCTCCATCCTTCACGTATTGTCATTGGTGAGCGTTCAGAACGCGCAGAACGTTTTGCTGCGTTGTTACAGGAAGGCGCGATTAAGCAAAATATTCCGACCCTGTTTACCGACTCCACTGAAGCAGAAGCGATTAAACTTTTCGCTAATACCTATCTGGCGATGCGCGTAGCATACTTTAATGAACTGGATAGCTATGCAGAAAGTTTAGGTCTGAATACTCGCCAGATTATCGAAGGCGTTTGTCTCGACCCACGCATTGGCAACCATTACAACAATCCGTCGTTTGGTTATGGTGGTTATTGTCTGCCGAAAGATACCAAGCAGTTACTGGCGAACTACCAGTCTGTGCCGAATAACCTGATTTCGGCAATTGTCGATGCAAACCGCACGCGTAAAGATTTTATTGCCGATGCCATTTTGTCACGCAAGCCGCAAGTGGTGGGTATTTATCGTCTGATTATGAAGAGCGGTTCAGATAACTTCCGCGCGTCTTCCATTCAGGGGATTATGAAACGTATCAAGGCGAAAGGCGTTGAAGTAATCATCTACGAGCCAGTGATGAAAGAAGACTCATTCTTCAACTCTCGCCTGGAACGTGATCTCGCCACCTTCAAACAACAAGCTGACGTCATTATTTCCAACCGTATGGCAGAAGAGCTTAGGGATGTGGCAGATAAGGTATACACCCGCGATCTCTTTGGCAGCGACTAACATCCTGTTATCAGGGCGATTTTCGCCCTGATTCTCTTATGTTCCCTTTGTAATAATTCATTATTTTTATCATTTATCCTATAGCATTCATGGCGATTATCGCTAAACTATGGCGACTTAAAATTATTTCGTCCGTTAGGGTAATGATGAGAGTAGAAAATAATAATGTTTCTGGGCAAAACCATGACCCGGAACAGATTGATTTGATTGATTTACTGGTGCAGTTGTGGCGCGGCAAGATGACAATTATCATCTCTGTCATTGTTGCTATTGCCCTGGCTATAGGGTATCTGGCCGTTGCCAAAGAAAAGTGGACTTCCACAGCTATCGTTACTCAACCTGATGTGGGGCAAATCGCTGGTTATACCAACGCGATGAATGTGATCTACGGATCGGCTGTACCGAAAGTCTCCGACATTCAGGCTTCACTTATCGGACGTTACAGCACTGCATTCTCAGCATTAGCGGAAACGCTGGATAACCAGGAAGAAGCAGAAAAGCTGACCATTGAGCCTACCGTCAAAAATCAGTCATTACCTTTAGCCGTTTCTTATGTTGGTGAAACAGCTGAAGGTGCGCAGAAGCAGCTGGCGAAGTATATCCAGCAAGTTGACGACCAGGTAAACGAAGAACTGGAAAAAGACCTGAAAGACAACATCGCGCTGCGTATGAAAAACTTGCAGGATTCGCTGAAGACCCAGGAAGTGGTTGCGCAGGAGCAGAAAGATCTGCGTATCCGTCAGATTCAGGAAGCGTTGCAGTATGCGAATCAGGCGCAGGTGACAAAGCCACAGGTTCAGCAGACTGAAGATGTGACGCAAGATACGTTGTTCCTTTTGGGGAGCGAAGCGCTGGAGTCGATGATTAAGCATGAGGCGACTCGTCCGTTGGTGTTCTCATCAAACTACTATCAGACACGTCAAAACCTGCTGGATATTGAAAACTTAAAGGTTGATGATCTTGATATTCATGCTTACCGTTATGTGATGAAACCGACGTTACCTATTCGTCGCGATAGCCCGAAAAAGGCAATTACCTTGATTCTGGCGGTGCTGCTGGGCGGCATGGTTGGCGCGGGGATTGTGAACCGCCCCGGGTTTCCTGGAGAGTGTTTTATCTGTGAACTCAGGCTGCCAG